>Ga0080006_1269573_pt1 | contig 153067 bp, 114 predicted proteins | sample RS3BMetagenome_FD_69209 | JGI IMG/M metagenome (GOLD analysis project Ga0080006, IMG submission 69209) | Ferric oxide microbial mat and aquatic microbial communities from Rainbow Spring, Yellowstone National Park, USA - RS3B (SPADES... ...
TGCATGCTGCGGATACATGCGCGACTTCCGCAACGAGGCGCTGGATGACGCTCGTCCTTGTTTTGCTTCGCTTTTGGCAGGAGACGCGTCAGTCTCGCATCGACGGACCGCTGGGCGTGCATCCCCATGAACCGGACGGGCGCATGCGAGCCAACGTGGACATCAGCCCGCGAGATAGACGGCGTGCATCGACGAGCGGAATAAAGCCTGCAAGTACACCAGCACACTTGTTCATGAAGAAGCGTATACGTGCGTATACGCGTGAGCGACGGCCTGTTGACGCGCACTGGTGCACACCCGTGGGCCCCATACTCGCTGACACGAGCGTACAGCGATACACCTCTGGTGTGTGTGTTTGTATGTGTGGCACTGGGTACACGTCTCTGTTGGCCTCGACGTCTCCTAGTGTCCGTTCCCGCACGTACAAGCACGATCGCAGCGTTTCGACTCGTGAACACACATATCGCTAGCACGACATGCTTGCCTAGAACACAGTTCATAGCTGCCCATTCCCTGATCGTTGGCGTATGTTTGCAAAGCGGCGCATCGCATGACATTGCATCATAACGCACAGGGCGTTGCGCGATGATAATGACACGTCTCCGACCGAGACAACCCGGTACGCTGTACTGCGTCGCGCCTGCAAAGCGATGAATACTGAATCCTGAGTCATGAGTCATGAACGATGCGACGCCACCATCAGCGATCGATCGATTGATTTGACGTAGTGTGGCGCTCCGTGCGCGCGATGCGACGCCATCATCAGCGATCGATCGATTGATTTGACGTAGTGTGACGCTGCGTGCGCGCGATGCGACGCCATCATCAGCGATCGATCGATTGATCTTTGATATTGAGCGCTGTCCTGCAGGTGCACACCGGCGCTGGTGATAGCCTTCTACTTGTGGTCGGTGTAGGTCTTCTTGTCGCCCGTTCGGAACAGTGTTGAAACTCATAAAAGGTGCACTGTGTTGGTGAGGCAAGTTACTGGGCAGCGCGACTCGGAAAGTTCCTTTGCGATGTGCCGTCTGCAGCTGCGGGGTGCCGGCTGACGAGAAGCGCTGCGCTCGCAGGATCGAGGCTGGCTACCTGGCCTTGTTTGCTGTTGACAGCTAGCCCTGCGGCACAGGCCTCTCGCGAGCGTGTGGGCGAGAGCTGTACCGGTGGTCGCGATACCGCGCTTGACAGTTCGAGGGCGCGTCTTGAGCGTGAGCGAGTGATCGAGTCAACGGGTCAATCAGGGTACACACCGCTATTGTCTGCTGCGCGGGACGCCTATTGAGTTGCAGGGGTAACCCGGAGTCGAACGGCATCAGACAGTCGTCAACCTTTCCCCAGCAGCAGCGGGCGTGCGAGCAGCACCGTGTCCCGGCACTCTGTCGGATTCTTCTCTTGGGAGGCGTTCGAATCGCACGCACCGCGCTTTGCCCCTGAGCGGCGTTTCCGCGCACATCCACAGACGCAGCGTGAAGCGCAATGGACGAACGCGACGTTCTTCGGGTAGGCGTCTGCGCAATGCCGAAGAAAGTCGAGTCTGAGCCGATGCAGCGAATCCTCGCTGCGCTCACCTCGAGCCGCGTTGCGCACTTCGAGCCGATGATCTTCGATGCGAAGACGCTGTTTGAGCGGCCGATCCACAAGTGGCCTGTGTGCGATGCGTTAATTGCGTTCCACTCGGAGGGCTTCCCGCTGGAGCGTGCCATAGCGTACGCGGAACTACGGCGCCCGTACTGCTTGAACGGCCTGCGCGAGCAGCGGATGCTGCTGGACCGGTCCAAGGTGTATGAGGTGCTGGCACGTGAGCGGGTGCCAGTCCCGCGGCACATTGTTGTGCGCCACGACGGAGCCGATGTTGGCCGGACGGATACGCGATTTGTCGAGCACGACGACTACATTGAGTACTGCGGAGAGCGGCTGTTCAAGCCGTTTGTGGAGAAGCCGATTGACGCGGAGGACCACCGCGTATGCATCTACTACGCACGGCCCTTGTACGGGCGCCGGCGGCTATTTCGGAAGACGGCGAATCAGAGCTCTGTGTTTGAGCCCGGGTGGCGCCGTGTCCGTCGCGAGGGCGCCTTCATATACGAGGAGTTTATCCCGAGCGAGCGCCAGAGCGACATCAAGGTTTACGCTGTTGGGCCGGAGTACGCGTACGCGGAGCGGCGAAAGTCACCCGTGGTGGACGGTATCGTTGAGCGGAACGCGCACGGCAAGGAGCTGCGATTCCCTGTTGAACTGAGCACCGCGGAGCGCTGCGTGGCGGCGACGATCACGGCGGCTTTCCGGCAGTTTGTGTGCGGCTTTGATCTCATTCGGCACGCCGACGGCAATGCTTTCTATGTGAACGACGTGAATGGCTTCAGCTTTGTGAAGGGATCCCAGTCCTACTATGATTCTTGCGGGCGTATACTGGCGGAGCATCTAGCCCGCGAGTGTGCGCGAAGCGCTGCGGTGGATGGCGAGCGACCTCGCAGTGCCCAGCGCTGCAGCGCATCGGACGGGAGCACGCCCTAACGCCGAGTCGGCTCGAAATGCTGCGTGGGATAGACGATTTCGTATAAAGTTCTCCCAAATCTACGGAAGCGACTCTAGCACGGATTGAGGCTTCGAAGCGGCGCGACAGCCGCGGGGAAACGATATCCCGAATGTGTGTTGGGGGCCTCATGCGTTCGGCAAGCCCGTTTTTATGGTGAAAAGGCGATCATGCGAGACAGCATTCCAAAACAGCTTGTCCAGAATTACTCGGTGGACAGCGCACCATGGACCAGGCACCGCTCCATGAGACTCATCTGTCTTCTACACCGAGCAACGTCTCGAGCTTGGTGATCCATTCGACCGGCAGCATTGATCCTCAGCAATATGCGTGGTGTAAACCCTGGTCACGATCGTAGCTGCACTACTTCGAAGCAGCAGCCGCGTGCACGTTTCGCGCTCGTCTGCAAACATCATCGACAAATCGTGATGTCTGCGCTTGATTGCTACCCATGGCTCCGTGCGAATGTTGCCTGCCTTGACAGCGCATTTCAATCTGAACGCAGCACATGTTGCGTGCTCGAATCAATTGCTGGTTGAGCACAACTTTGATCAGCCTGTGCGCCACTGTGAAGCGGACCAGCCGCTTAAAGCACTTCAATTGCCAACTGTCCGGAACTGCATCGACTCGCCACACGCTCACTGCAAGGTTCCAGCGCTTGAACCGCGGTATGCGGAGCTTTTGCTCGTCCAGCGGCTTGTGTGGCAGCATCGTGCTACATCCTGTAGAGGATGATCGCGGTCGGAATGCTCGAGACGACCCTCGTGCTGAGGCACTGCGAGCATCACCCAGCGTCCGTTGAGGGCGTCCCTGTGCATTTGCATTCGCACACAGCTCAGACTCGCGAATGTCTGTCCGTTTCCGTGTCTTAGAAAAGCAGTTTCTTGCTCTCCTTGCCAGCGGGCCGCTTGCCTTGCATCACATTTTTCACAACACCCATTTCAACAGCAGTTTTTGCCCAATCGACTGCTAAGTTGTCTGGGCCCATGGCGCGTGCACGTGCCTGTTCCTCACTAAGGCAGGTGAGCACTCCGAAAACAATAGGGACAGCGGTGGTCATCTGCAGCTGCATGATGGCAGCGCTCGCCTTGTCCGCGATAACGTCGAAGTGGGTTGTCTCTCCCTTGATCAGGCAGCCTAAACAAACGACAGCGTCAACGCGCTGCGTCTCAATCATGAGCCGCGCCCCAAGCGGTAGTTCAAAAGCACCGGGTACTTCCAACTCCACTATGTTTTCCGGGGAGACTTTGCACTCCCGAAGCGTCCTTTTCGCGCCTTCCAGAAGCGAACCTGTGATCTCCTCGTTCCAGCGCGAGCGAACCAGACCGATGCGGAGGTCGGACCCGTCCAGCGTGTCAGAGAAAGTGACCCTTTTCGTGGCACTCTGAAGGCCTAGGGCATTGTTGTGCCTTATAGACTCGGTACGGTGAGTGGGTCCTGCTTGGAAGCGCTTGCTACACGCGCATCGGTTGCTGTACGCGGTCACCCAGTCGAACTGCGACGTTCTTTGCGAGACCCTACTAGCAAGGTGAGCCCGCCGAGTGATAAACGAAGAACTGAACACAAACATTATCCAAGCTCGCCTCTTGACAGTTTCTGCGTAACTAGGGACGCTCTTTTCGGACCACCTCGCTTGTGGACGAGTGCAAGAGCGTTCGGCAGACGCCCTCACTGGCGCCGGTGTCGGTCGCTCAGGTGCCAGCTGCGCTGAGCGCCCGATCCAATCAAGCAGGCGCACGGCACAGAAGAAAGGTGACGTTCAGCAATGCGTCGGCGATTCCAGCACCTCCTCAAACGTGAAAGCGAAGCGCTTGCGCACATAAAAGCATCGATGATGTGTTCCACGTATGCGATAGATGGGACTTACGCATACCAAGCGGCGTCAAAGCAAGGATCGTTCGCGTTTACGACTAAACACAGTGGTAAAGTGTCGTAGCCATGAGGCGCAGCTGTCGCCTCCGTGCGCATTCGTTCCCGCAACGCAACGATGGCGACAGCACACCTACGATAGCAATGCAGGGCTCCATTATCACAGCGCATGGGCTTGTGCAAACTTCACGCCTGCCCCATGCCGACCTCCGATAGCGCCTGTCTCCTAAGCAGAGCGCACCACCGAAGCAGCGCACGCTGAACAACACAACAAAGTAGCAGCAACCAGTTCGCGCCTCAGATACAGTGCCTACCCTACTTTGGCGATATCAACGCAAACGAAGATGCCTGCGCGCGCAAATGCACGGACACACGCACACGGATGCGCCGCAACGTGTGCCCTCACGCGTGCGCATTGCCGTGCAGCGATGGTGCGTGTCCGATGAGCGCGTGAACGCCGCACGATCCGCGATTCGAATCTACCGGAATGACGTGCACGCAGCGGTGCGCATGCGTGCCGGCTCGATGCGCCTTATTTCTTGGTGATTCGCGAGCGCCCTCGTTCGAGCAGTCGGCACGATGCTCGCCCAGCTGCACGCCGATCACTCAAACGAACAGTCAGTGGGGGTTCTGCGCGCGCGCTGCGGCTGCGGCCCCCGAGCGCCATCTCCGAGGCGGAAAGCGCGGCGATCGCTGCATGCCCGTCCGAGCACCGTGCCGTGTCACGCACATGCGGCGACTGCTGCGCCAACGACATTCAAGAAGCGACTGGAGCAACTGTTCCAGCAGCAGCAGTAGTAGTAGTTGCAATGCCTATCACTTGTTGCACGCAAAGGTCATATCCGCCTCGACGGCAAGTTCGCCATCGACGTAGCCTCGCCCGCGACACTTGGCGATGCCAAAGCGCTTGCGTAGCGCCATCACCTGGCACTCCATCACGAGCACGTCACCCGGACGCACCGGCCGCCGCCAGCGCAGATTCTCCACCGAGGCAAACAGAAACAGCCTCCCAGGCTCGCTGTCTGGACCGCTCAACAGCATAAGGCCGCAGCACTGCGCGAGCGCCTCGAGCTGCAGCACACCAGGCATAATCTTGGCAGACGGGAAGTGGCCCTCGAAGAACTGCTCGTTGTACGTGACGTTCTTCACCGCCACGATCCGCTGCTCGGCCGCACACTCCAAAACCTTGTCCACCAGTAGAAACGGGTAGCGGTGCGGGAGCACGCGCTCAATGGCCTCGGCGTCCAGCACCGCTGCAGGCAGCGCAGAGCGCCGCGACAGCTCCGCTGCGTCCGTGGGCGTCGACGGCGCCGGCACTGCACTCGTCGCGCTGGGCGCTCCGCCGTTCGCAGCCACCTGCTCGGCGCTGGCGCGTGGCCCGCACCACCGCCGCTGGCGCGGCTGTGTGCGTACACCGCAGTCAGCCTGGGCAGCGCTCGTCCTCTGGCACGGTCGCAGCAGCAGCAGCAGCGGCGGCTGCAGCCTCGCAGTGGGGCCGAGGCAGACCTCTCGGCAGTTGCGCCTACGAGCGAGGAATACGCTGTCTGCTCGTCCAGTTGAACAGAGAAACATGTACGAGGCCTATGTTGGAGCAACACACTGTATAATCGAGGGTGTTGCGCACAAGCCTAGCGGTGCTCAAATACTGAATACGTGTGCATACCCAAAATCGCAGGCGATAAGTGTCGGTCGATGCGCGTCACGCAATACGCGTCATGCGATCTGCGCAGTGCGATGTGCGTAGGTCGATACGCATAGTGCGATGCGTGTAGTGCGATGCGTGTAGGTCGATACACATAAGTCGATGCGTGTAGTGCAATGCGTGTAGGTCGATACGCGCAGTGCGATGCGTGTAGTGCGATGCGCTCATGCAGTCTCGACACCAGAGGCCCTAAACACTGGCAGCGGTGCTGATACTAGCCTTCGCAATCAACTGCATACCAATGCTGGTCATCAGGAACGATGCGCTGGCTGCTCGCAGCGTCAAGTGCTCCTGGCCGGCACCGAGCTGCTGGCGAGCATCCGTGCGCGCGCGCAGTCGACCGCCGCGACGCCACCGAGGCCTGCCAGTGTCCAAGTTCCAGACGCGCCGCTCAGGAGACCGCGGCCTCCTGCAACGTCCGAACCTCCCCTGGGGGCACAGATACGGTACCCCGCGGCACACGCGCCTCGCCGGAAGGCAGGTCCATGCGAGCGCCCACCGCGCCACCTCTGGTGACGGATACCGCTCCAGGTACAGGAGACAATGGGGTTGCGGCACGCGTAGCAGCGCAGCGGATCCATTTTTAGGCTCGTGCTTGTGAATGCGCTCCCGAGACGCCGACGAGTGCCTCTGAACTGCATGCAGTCGATGTGCTTGCGCGCTGCCAACCTGCTCCCGAGTCGACAGCAACGCCAATCCTCTGGCTGGAAAGCAGCGCACTCGGGGCGAGGTATTCCAGCGGCAGAAGCGTGTGCCTGCATAGCGCCGTTGCTGCAGGCGCGACACCGCTGCGCCGAATCGCCCACTGTGCTGATGCCGGTCCCGCTGCAGTCCTGCGCTTCGAAAAATGCGCCCAGCCTCATCTTTGATGCCGTTCCTCATGAGCGAGTGCGACCAGAGATAGCACTGCACGTCACCGCAAGAAACATCGCTGCATTGGCCTGCTACACGAAAATCAGCCAAAATCGCGCACAATCCGCGTCGCTACACCATTTGCGGACTCCACGCGTGCCTTGGGTTCTGGAAATGTGCATGCTACGCGCCGAGGCATCCAGGTCAGCGCTGGCAAAGGCCTGCGAACCAACCGACAGCCGGTGCTACAAACGTGGGCGCAGGTCGCTCATGGGCATGCGCTCGCGTTCGTGACGCTTCTCCAGTCGGTGTCGCGCGCTGGTCGTCATCGCGCACACGTTCTCGCGTAACCGCTGGAGGCGTGGATCGCAGCTCGCCATCACCGTAGTCGACAGCGAACAGCTCCCGCTCCACGAGTGTCGCCCGCCAGGGCATGGGCGCTATGGACCAGAGGCCAAGCACGCTGCGATCGGCGCGGAGGCCTCGCCCCTGAAGCTCCTCGTGCCGCACAGGCGTCGTGTAACGACCGATCGTAACCAAGAGACCACTCCCGTCGGAGAGGCCGTAAACGCCCTGCACCATGGCCTTTCCGTACGTGTGGTCTGGCGCGAAACCCACACTTACGAGCGTAGCTCTGCAATAGTCTCGAAGAGCGCCCGCAAGGATCTCACTTGCACTCGCAGTTTCATGGTCTATGAGGACGACTAAAGGCAGCTGCTGGGCGACTGCCAGCGCTTGATTCGGTTCCCGACTCGAGATCGGTATGACGTCGCCATGACTACCTTCAAACAGTGCGACGGGTACGGAACCGCCGAGAAAGAGGCCAGCAAGATCCAGGGCCTCCTCCAGAGATCCGCCGTGATTCCTCCTCAGGTCCAGCACCAGGCGATCGATCGAATCGACGACGCTGCTCGCATGCGCTACTGATCCGGTCTGGCTAATCCCCAAAAGATGTGACAAGGCTGCCTCCATCTGAGGCAATGTCGATGCATTGAATTCGTGCACGCGGATGATACCCGTATCCCCGAGACGTTCGTAGTCTACGCTGTTCTCGAGAGACGATCTCGATGAAATGCGATACTCGCGAACAAGTTCGATCGGTCCGCGACCCCGGATCTGCAGCACGACTTTGCCACCATCAGCTCCCTGCATAAGCGCCGCGGCTTCAAAGGGTGCAACTCGCCCGCCACGTACATCGACACCGTTGATAGAATCGACGACATCGCCGATCGCGAGGTCGGCCTTGGCGGCTGGTGTGCCCGCAATCGGAGGGCTCGCAACATACAAGTCACCTTCCGCTACGGGCACTCTTGGGATGACGCCGAGTTCGAGCTGCTCCCGTGAGGCGCCGGAGTGCGTCGCCCTGCTCACATCGTTATCCGCTGCCCGCAGGAGAAGTCCCAGCCCCGTTGTATCGAAACGCATGAGTTGTGCGAACTTTTCCGGGCCTAGCATCCGCGTATAACGATCATGCAGCGGCCGAATGAAATACTCCTCGATTCTCTGATGCGCTGTCATGAAATCCGTTGGCGGGAGAGGCTTCAACGCTGAATCCAGCCAGCTCCGCTGCAAGCGATCACCCTGAATATGGTTCTCCCTAAGAATACCGTATGCTTCGTACACGACGCGCACCGGTGCCGAAACAACTTTCTCTGGTGGGAGCGCAGAGCTCTCAACAACTCGAGACCAAAACACGAGGGTAACGAAGAGCACACACGCGACGCCTCTCTGGAGATGTCGCCACAGAGCGAGGTCTGTTTGGCTTTGACTCCAGTTGACTGCGCTGCTCGCGGTCTGCACTGGAGATCGTGCCCCTACGCGACTTTCAGGAGGCGTCCTTCGCTCACATAGGTCCAATTGGAAAGCCTTCGCCGTACTTGGGGCGCACTTTTTCCACGAAGCAAACTCCCGTCGCGTAACGCCGCCTAGTGACCGCGGACTCTGCCGAGGTTTGCTGTGCACGAACCAGCGCGTACTTGTCTTCGTTAGACGAGTGCGCGTGTTGTCTCTCTGCGAACGCAGTCTGACCTTTGTGGTTCCATCGAGCGGCCAAACATCGGGAACCGCCGCGAACAGGCCCCCAATCATGACCCCAGAGGCTGCGGGACCCTAGCTGCTTCGTGCCCCAGGATGTACGGAGACTCACCCTGACGATCGAGCGCTGCAGCATCAGGCGCACTGAGCGCGCCTCGGGTCCGTTCCTGCTCCGAGGAACGCTGCGGCCAGATACATCGCTACAGCACACTAGATATGTAAAAAACTGTATGTCAGAAGTTCCGCAACTGACTCTTATATTGAGACTCCTGAAGCGTGCGCTCAAGTACCAATGCATCAGAAGCCTCGATGCGATTTGTTGCTGGATGAGAGATCCGGCGGAAGAATCGTTGATGGTGAAGGCAATCTCGGGCGCCTGCGCTGTAACAGGACTTGTGCAATTCTTCTTGAGGGGCAGAAGCGAACGAGCGCCAGAGGAACACGCCACGTGAGTTTCGCTGGACCCTCGGTGCATACCGCTGCGGCCGCTGTCAGGTCAAACTGAATGCGAACCCGTTGCACCGGCCACGCCCTGAACAGAACCATGGGACGGCACGGTGTTCGCCACTTCTCATTCCGTATGCATCGGACAACGCGCGCGCAGTTGCCAATGATATCGATGTCGAGCGCACCTCTCGTGAGCATCCAGGTCCCGGTGCCAGCGTTTCACTCTCGTTTCCGAAACAGCGGAAGGAACCAGAATCGACTCGTCCCGCTGTTGTCTACGCTGGTGCTTGCTATGTTGGTCAGCTTCGACTGCCACAGCCGGAGGCTGTGCTTGGCTTGACACCGCGCCTCAGCGACAGCGCTGGATCACGGATTGCTTCCAGTGCTGTGCTGAATCTTCGATCCAGCGAATCCGCAGCTTGCCGCACGGGCATCCCATGCATTTGCGCGGGAGCATGGCCTGCACACTGCGACCTAAGCTAGGCATTCGCGCAGCCCCGGGGCGCATCACTCGGTATAGAGCGCGTGGCAGCATGAGGCTCTGCGGGATGAGGAGCGCAGTGCGCCCGCTGTTGCAGTCAGAGATGCAAAAAATTTTCGCAAAACGATAAACGTTTCTCAACCATGGAGGGTAAAGATATCTACCCACGCGCAGACGTCTCCCAGCCTTTTTTTGGCCGGCCGACTCTTGTTGGCCTCAGTTTCCTTCCAGGCACACCTCGAGCCGGAGAGGCTGCCTCACGTAGTGAGATCGCGTCTGCCCCGCGCGTCTCGTATTCGGTACCACACATCGTTTGATATCGATGACGGCGTTGAAGTGTCGGTCGACGAACTCCATGCGTACAGCGACGTTGGTGGAACTCAGCATCGGAAGGATACCTAGAACTCGTGTCCTTTTTGTTATTTCAGTCTCGTCTATCTCGTCTATTGTTCTTCTTCGTTACTTGCTTTTCTTTGCCCGACGGTCGACGAGAACAGCATTTTCCGCTTTTATTTGCCTGGCACTCGGCGATGGCAGGCGCCAGGATCCCCAACGTTTCTATCCATACCTTTCCCATAGATTTTTTTCATTTTGAAACCATACGCACTGCGAACGCATCTACTGTGAACAGCGAAAGCGCATCGGATGATACGCACCTGGGCGCGGAACAGAACTGAGATGAAATGCTTGAGCGAGACCTCCGCGCGCGCGACTCGTAGCTGACGTTTTGAATTCGATTGCCTCGTGGAACGAGATTCGCACGCTGCTCCCTACCATCAACCAGCACTCACTACCGAGATAACAGTCAAGAATGCTGCTTTATACCCAACGTGCCCACTTTCTGACGAACAAAGGGTTCCTTTGTGCTAGCACACAGCGCTCGTCTATGGGGCTGTTGGCGAATAAGAATCGGATTGGTTCAAACAACACCACAAAGACCCAGCTGCACGCACCCGGTCGGGAGAGTCTCCTTCGTAACCTTGGTTATGTGGCGACCTGGCAGTTTGTTTTGGTCGGGGCAAGTCTCCTGCTTGTGCCGCAACTCTACGCAAAGTGGGCTGGTGGGGCCGCTGCCGGGGAACTCGGGGCGACGAGGCTCGTCGCAGGAGCGAACTTGACTGCCGCGCTTGTTATGCACAAGCGCACCACTGCGAGCGAGGTTAGCAACGGGTTTGGGGTGCTCGCGCCTTTCCTCGTCCTGGACGCGTACCAGGTTGTCTCACTTGTTCTCGCACGGGCTACCTTATCTCCGCTGGGATACGTCTTAGGAGGTCTTAAAGTCGCGGAGGCTGGGGTCGGCATCGCGAACTGGGTTCAGCGTCTCAAGAAAAACTAGTTGGACAGTATGCCAGTTCGTTTGCGTGCATGTCGCAGATTTCGAATGATTTCACGTATTTCAAAGCTAATAGAATTCACTAGAGTAAATGCCGGGAATGCTAGCATTTTCTTCAGTGTTTATACCTGTTCGGTACCGGATCCATCACACGGCATGTACGTCGCTAGAGCCTCTGCCGTGGCAGCGCCACTGACTGGGACGCCTGCGAGGCTGATTTCCATACGAGGTCGCGCGCCAGTTTTCGCGGAAATGCCTTAGCGTTCCCCGGGTGTCTGACATTAGAGGCACTACATAAGGCCCCAGCGGCTTTCACCACTGCATCATCATTGTTTGCTCTGCTCAAGTCGTCCACCAGCGCGCGAACATGCTTTCATGTTCGTCCTCTGGGGCATGTGGTTTAAGTGCGCCCGCGGATTCAGCGGGATTCGTGCGCACCACAACCAGTGTGTGAGCGCCGAATCTTCTGGGGCGTTCACGGATGTCCGCGGCAGGCGTCTTTTTCAGGGTCGCCGCCCTATTTGCATGCACGGTACTGTCGTCACGCAGACAGCGCTCTGCAAAGCAAAGTCATGCTGCAGAGTACAGCGGCCGTCAGACAGTGGCGAACCCCGCGTCCAACAGAGTCAAACGACGAAAAGAACACGATACGACGGGTTTCAATCGCGGGGCGCTTCGCTGACTTCCGACGGGTGCTCCACAAGCAACGCCCACAACAGCGAACTCGCGAACGACGCGAGGTCTCTGGGTCCGGGCACAAGATGCTCGAGATGCGCGGACGCTCTGCTCGGTGGATCGGCGCTCGTGACCATGGAATTTTCCAAACTTTCACTTGTTTCTATTCCAGCTGTGATCGCGCTCGACAGAGCGTCCATCGGGAGCGAAAATGCATGGTTGCATTCAGAGCATTCTGCTACGTTTCAAACAAGCACCTATTTGGACGCTCTCAAGCCTCCAGCGTCAAAGGAAACCGCGTATCCAGCCCTGATTCGAGTTCGTCCCGAGCACATCACAGTATCCCGTTTTAACATCGAACAACCTCGAGTAACACAACCACAAATCCATAAACACCTGTTTCGTACAGACTTTTGGAACGTTTCGAGCACCACGTGTGCATGGACCGGCACAGGAGCACGACTTGCCGATGGCGGTTCGTACGGTTTTTTTTTCCGATGACGAAACGTTTACATTGACCATGTATCCCAGAATTCGGGATGGATAATGGCTTTGGGGAAAGCGTCCATGATGAAGGACCTACCTTCAAGTTCCATGACCCAGACTCGATTCGAACGATGCATCGGCAGCCTGCGTATGCGCATGGAGGCGGTTCGATCTGAGCGCGCTGCAAGTCCACCCCCATGGGTGTCCCCATCCGAAAAATCTTCTTCGTGGAGACGCATCGTCGTTACGCTCTGCGACCTGACAGCTTACTTTTGGAGACGCATTTCATAACTTTAAGCTGCGGATCTTTAGAAAAACGTCACGGGCTTTCTTGACAGAACGTATCTTGTCCTGCAACGTGCGCTGGTCGTGCCGGCTAGAGAAGGTCGGCGCTACTGCACAGCATACGATCAGATCGGTTGTTCGCTTGCGCTCCGTTCCTTCGCGTGCACGCTATGGAAACTGGTCCAACACATATGGGCAGAGGCCGTGCTCGCTGTGCTCCGGGCAACGGCGGAGCGCATGCAGTTCTGTTCGTTCCGGCTAGACACCTGTTGCGCGAGGGAAGAAAAGCACCAACGGCACCAAGAGTGGCGTGCTCGCGGTACCGCGACAGGAAGCTGCTTCAAATACGCTCCCTGCGTATGGAACAATCAAGCCAGCGACTGCCGAAAGGAAGGCTAGAGAACTTCTTCGTGCTACTCGGGAAACAGTGCGTGCGGGAGATCCGTGGCACCGTCGAAGCCGTTGCAGCTGCCACGACGCGGCAGGCGAAGACTCCGTCCGCGTCGCAGGCGCGTCTAGCGGAGCTCGCGATCTCCGACGAGCTCATCGCCAAACGCGAGAGCCTCCGGGAAAGTGCAACGCATTACCTGAAAGCGGCACCATGGCTTTCGAGAATGACCTATACTCTTTTGTGCCGCTTGATCGAAATGCTGTTTCGCGACAGACCCATCGAACGTTTTTGGTTTCTGGAAATGGTTGCTCGCGTTCCCTACTTCTCTTTTCTATCAGTGTTGCATTTGTATGAATCGTTGGATCTTGCTCATCTCACGGAGCTTCGGCGCGCTCATTTCATAGAAGAGTGGAACGAAATGCACCATTTACTGATTATGCAAGCGCTTGGTGGCGACGGCCGGTGGCTGGACCGCTTCCTCGCATATCACGTGTCTCTCGTGTACTACTGGGCACTGGTTCTCCTCTACATGATCGCACCAGCGGTCGCGTACAACTTCAGTGAGCTCTTAGAAAAGCATGCCTACGACACGTACGCGGTGTTCATCGAGCAAAATGAGACGCTGCTGCGCACGCTGCCGGCACCTTCGGTTGCCCGAGCGTACTACGAAAGCGGTGAGCGCTTCCGTTTCCGAGCGGACACCATCAATGCAGAGACGCACGCGTGCGAGGGCCCCCCGGTTGCGACGCTGTTCGACGCTTTCGTGAACATTCGCGATGATGAGGGCGAGCACATCAAAATGATGGAATTCTGCCAGACGGAAATCATCAGCACTGGACAAGCTTCGGCGACAGGAGACCAAGCCGATCTGTGTGGATCGAGAGCGGCGGAGGCACCAGCACTCGCGGGTCTCCTGGCGACTTTCTCGACATGCATTCGTTCATCGGAAGATCGCGATCGCTGGAATCGCTGGCAAGCAAGCGCTGAGGAATGGAAACGGAAGCACAGCAGAACTTCAGTGCCATTTCTGAAACCATCTGGAGCCGCAAGTGCGCAGCTGGCACGCAACTGGAAAGTGCACGCTAACGAGGGGTACGCCCCTATCCCCGAAGCGACGGACCGAGGTGGACATGCTCTAGAGAACGGTCATGTGGGGCCAGGAGCGTCGTCTCCGACAGCGTAGTCCAGCGCAGATGATCGTATGACGCCCCTCGGCACGCTCACCGCTCTGTAACTGCGGCGACCTGGCGTGTGGCGGTCTGTCAGGTTCGCGAGTGGCAGGCATGTGCCGCCTTGTATCAACGCGTCTGCAGGTGCGGCTAGCGTTCGACCCTCGCAGCTGGCAGCATCCTCGCGTTCAGAAGATTCTGGTTGGATTCATCGATCACATGCCATGGAGAATCAATAGATCATTCAGTCGACATGTCGCTACTCTTTGTCATGCATGGTGCGTGAAACCCGGGACGTGAGAACCTTAAAAGTCGTAAATCGTGGCTGATCTCTTGTTGTGCGGATACTTCTGGGGTGACGCTGGACCCGATTTTCACAATCAGCGATATGTACTGAGACTATTGCAGTTTGTGGTGGAAGAGCACCCACGAACGCCGAGCCCCGCACGGCGTTCGTTTGCTCCAAAGTGCGATCGCAAGTGACGGCCCTATGTGGCGGCGATATCCCGTTTGTCGCTCTTCTTGGAGCGCATCCTGCGTTACCGCTGGGTCTATTGAGGGACCGACGCATCACCGCAGCGCAGTGACGAGCACATTCGACGGGGCCTTCCTGTCGACGCTGCCGAGAGTCATCCTTCGCGAGCACGTCGTTCCGTGCTAGCCGCACCCGTGTCAGATGAAGATGAAGACTGAACTGCTCGCTCTGTTCCTGCCTTTTGGTCTTTTTTCGGAAGTTCATCAGTAGCCGTACTGCCTCAGCATTCGATATGCTGCTTTTCGGGATTATGGTTTTATTAGTAGTTTTCGGATTCTCGGTGGCTTTTTTTGGAGTGGCGTCTGCGATGCTTCGCCGCTCGAGCCCTTTCAGTTACGAAAATCGAGAGCGTGCGCGACGCTCACGACAAAGGGTTCGTAAATGAAACATGATCTTTATCCAAAGCATACGTACAAGTCTGTATTCTTCCAGATTCATGAATAAGGCATGTTCAAATCATGCTTGCTTCAATTTTTTGGATCTTTCCGTTCCGGGACAACTCGCGGGCGCGGCAATTCGCAGCGCTGGATGAACGAGCAGAAAAACTCGACGTCCTCCAATGACGACTTGTTTGGAAGCTCTTGCCCAAACTTTCCTGAAGTTGTCAGGTTCTATTACTGACTCATCCCGGGAGACAAATTATCCCCCTTTTGTGGCTATCAATGACAGGAGACTCAACAGCAGCATTCTATCTCTCAAGGGATAGCCATCCACACGTTACCATCTTTTCTATTTGACTAAAACGGGTTTTGGACAAGTATTTCAGTCGCCGCAGCAATCGCTTTTGGAAGCGAGTCCATCAACGCTTCGCTAGCAGGGAGCGGAAACGGAACCGAATTTCTCGACATAATCCCCGGTCCGAATTCTTCCTTCCGGCAAGTGTTTCATCATGGACATCATCGCGCATTACTAATTCGTGATCGAACGAAAGCGAATACGCTTGCGTGTGCAGCGGACGGAGAACCCGACAATGTGATCGTCCACAGGAAGCCAGTGATCTTCGGTTTCGGCACTGGGCACGGAAACGCAAAAGCCCATGCGGGGGATCCTTCTGTACCCGCCAGTGGCATGCATTGACCGATAAAGCATCGCTCCGTGCGCTCCAAGGTGGCTCTCAACAGAGGAATTCTGGTGGTATTCTAGAACACCTGACCACAGCCGAGTGTCACCGCTGCAAGCGCTTACCCATATTGTGTAAATTGAAGATACAACTGGCAAGCCACGCGTACATCGCAGCTTCCGTCTGCGCATCAATAGCATCGACAGCAGCCGAAAACAGCAACATCGGGACTCGAACGATGCGATCAACAGCTCCGACTGCTGACCGAGGAGCGCTAGGGAACGAATAGACCGGCGTATATATATCCATAGATAACAGCGAGCAAGCGAGAGGGAGGGAACGGAAAAAGCTTCAGGAAAAGGACCCCAGCACAGGCGTTGATCACAACTGAAAGAGCGTCCTGCACGCTAGCGTGTACGCCCGTGCTGGAGGGCTCGTTCCATTCGACTCTGAGATCGTTGTGTCGTGCCGCTCCGCACGTGATACACGCAGCACGAATGCCGCCACCACCGCTGATCGGGAAGCGCCACCACAGCCGCCACGCAAACACGCATATGAACATCGCGAGGGGCGCTCCCGCGGGCTTCCCCGCGCAACGCTGCCGGACAGGCGGTGACGTGTGTGCGCGCGCAGCCTCGCCCCCCGAGTCGAGGGTTGCCAGAAATCTCCGCGCCTTCCAGGATTTGTTGGGCGTTGTGGAACGTGAGCTTCGTTCGAGAACCGCTCATGACTGGTTTCATTTCGACGCGTGCGGGTGTATCTTCGACTTGGAGAGAGCCTGGAAGATGGCAGACGATACGCAGTAGTCGTAGTGGCGGCAGGAGTTACTTCAGGTGCCGTCGTCAGTTCCATCTCTGGGCGCGCCGCGACGCCAAGGCTCCCGGCAAGTCCGCAGCACGCGAGCCGGTGAGTAACAGTACGGGGGAAGCGAATGCGCTCAAGCCTCCTGTGCCCTATGGGTCAATGCTGGAGAGGGAACGAAAGGAGCGGCCTGGAAGTGCTGGTATTCTCGGTCTCCGGAACTTTGTGAGAGAGTCGCGAGCAATCGCACTTGATTTGTACGATAAACTGCGGGGCATTGATGAGAGTCGACGGCTGCCGGGCGCTCTGGCGCTGACACTGGATGATGCGGCCGTCAATGAACGAGAAAAACGTCGAGATGAGCTTACCGGGTATCTCTCGAACGCGCCGTGGATCTCCCGCGTGCCCTACGAGATCGCGTGCCGTTTCCTGGACTGGGCCTTTACGGATCGTCCTATCGCGCGTTTCTGGTTCCTCGAGACCGTCGCGCGAATGCCGTACTTCTCGTATCTGTCAGTTCTTCATCTTTACGAGACCTTCAACTGGTTGCACCTGGCGGAACTCCGACGAACGCACTTCGCCGAGGAGTGGAACGAACTGCACCATCTGCTCATCATGAGCGCACTCGGCGGCGATGCCAAGTGGTCGGATCGTTTTCTCGCATACCATCTGTCGATCATCTATTATTGGCTACTCGTCGTTATGTACATCGTATCCCCGCGTCTGTCGTACAATTTTAGCGAGCTGCTGGAGAAGCATGCCGTGGACACATATGAGCAGTTTCTCACAGAAAATGAGCATCGTTTGAAAGCACTTCCAGCACCCGCGATTGCCGTTCGCTACTACGCGAATGAGGTGGCTTACACATTCCAGGCTTTTGGTGATGAGAATGGATCTGCAGTGGAGACCAGTCGGCCTCCTGTGCAGACGCTGTATGATGCGTTCCTGAACATTCGTCTGGATGAGGAGGAACACGTTCGGACAATGGAAGCGTGCCAGAACTACGATCTGGTTGAACGTTTGACTTCATCGCCGTATCTACGTGAACAGAGCCCGGAAGATGGCGTTCCCGCACATGCGGACAAGCACGCAGAGGAGTCGTCAGCCGACCAGACGGGCAGCCGCGCCGCCTGGAACCGCTGGGCTGACGCTGTCAACCAGGCCGGGCGTCGACCCGGACCTGACACGCGCTCTGAAGACGCAGACCAAAAGCCTTGAGACCTCTGCTTGAAACAGGGTATGGGGAATATTTGTCCAATTTTATGGGGAATCAACGTGGCACACAATCTATGGTGCGAAAATCAATGAAACAGGGTAACGGCAACGATGGAGCATCGAATGCACTGTAAACGATACCGCGCTTCAATCGATGCAGCTTTTGAAGGTGCAGCGCTCTGGTGCGTGGCCCGCTCGTCCGCATTTCGCACAAAGCGGCTTTTTATAGCGCAGGCTCGGATAGACGACTTCGTAGAGCTCATTGCTCAGGCGCAGGAATTCATCCGCTCGAATCGCGAGTCTTGCCATGATCTCGTTCCATCCGAGACTTTGTTGCGTGTGGAGCGCTATCTCGGGCGCTCGACGTAGATCCCAGGAGACGGGGCCTTGGCTTGCCACCGGCGAGGTGTAAACAGCAAATGCCTTGAATAGATGGACGTCGAACAGGCGCACAGCTTCCAGAACATTGTCTTCGAGTTTCTGGTCCAGCATGCGCTCAACGAAAGCCCTGCCGCTTTCGCTCATGGGAATGCGTTCATTCTTCACCGCCAGGCTCCACGCCTGGACGTGCGAAAACAGCAGCAGCACGACAACGAACTGCCGTTCAGTGAAAGACGGTAGATGGTCTAGTGCGTCCAGTATTCGCTCGAGAGGGCTTCGCGTGGATCGCGGTGCTTCGCCCGGCTGACTCGCGCCCAGCTTGTCGGCCTCGTCCGTGACCCAGCGGTCAACGGAGAGCGCGTGGTTCTCGATACCGTCCAGCCAATGGTGGACGACTGACGCTAAGTACATGTTTCCCATCACCAAACTACTCCAACCAGTACGTGTCGTCGACGAATCTTCGTGGGACCTCCTTGCCGAACACTCATCGCCAAGTAGCAGTTTCTGGAACTTGGTTCCGAGCGCAAGCAAGTGACGCTCGTGCTGAAGAATCTGCGCCTCTTGCAGTTTCCCTCTTTTAGCGTCTTCAAAAAAGCGGTGGCTCGTGATTCGCGTCCATAATAGAAAGTTTCTCTGCACTATCTGAAACGTTGCCGAGGGCACGTACACGAGCGCACCGAGCACGCTCATCGTCTCCCGGTACGTTTGCTCTGCAACCTCATCAGGCTCACTTTGACTTCGTTGGATCCAAGGCTGCTCCAAGTCCATACGAGAGCCGCGTTGAGGGAAGGCCCCAGGCCGCGCGTGTGTCCCGCACGTGCCGAACGTGTTGCGTTCAGCGCGGACAGCGTTGCCGGACGCCGCGTCGAGGACAGCACCGTTCGCGCTGCAGGCGAGGGTGAGGGCGGCACGAGGCACGCCCGCGTGCTACTGCGGGCGCTTTTCGACGGTATGTAGGTGCTGCGCACTCGCTGACACACGGAGTTGCGTGATGATGATTTGCGTTCGATGAATCTAAGCAAGTTGTTCCTGAGTGCTCAGGTGTTACCAGAGGCAAGCGAAAGAGACCTCAGTGTTGTCGGCTTCGCTTGTGCGTGCCATAAACGCCGGAAATTTATTTTCTTGAATTTGTGGAAGCTACAGCACGCTGTCAATTGGCTGATGCGTTCAGGTCGACGAATCTAACGAGGTTCCAATCGCATATTAAAGTGTTGCCAGAGGGATAGTCGAATGGATCTAGATCCCGTTGTGTACGCTACTGTGCAGCATAACAACCAGAGATTTATTTTCTTGATGAATAGAAGAAGGAGAGATGCAGCGGCGTGCCGCGTTTCGAGCGCATTCCAAACGCTCGCTGCGTGGTAAGCTGCACCTCTACAGCGGTTGCCGCACAGGGACGGAATGGCTCTGTGTGTACCTTGACGGGTTTCGGCTCGCAACGTGGGTCACCGGTCGACGAGTCGTTACTCGCCATCGTTCAGTCATTCGGGAGGCGTCAAGAGAGACCTGCTGGTGAAAGCGGCGCAAAACAACACGCTGCCTGACCACAGCGAACAGGGCGACGCCTAGACGCAGGCCGCCGCGTCCTAGCCCCAGAAAAAGCTGCGTTAAGGATGATTTGCGCAGGTCTCACTACAGCGCACCAGACCAGCGGGGTCGTCTGCCTCGCGGGGCTAACCGCCCAGAAGGTAAACGCTGGAATACACGGAAAACTATTCCATTTTCATATCTCGCCTTTGAGGGAAAAGAAACAGATAATTAGCTGCTAGTTCGTACTTTGTTTCTGCCTCTCTCGTATCCCGACATGATGCGTTCCGCGCTGGCGCGTCTCCCGCACAGCACGCCTGGGAACGCGTGCCGAGCGTCGCCGCAGCGGCGCTAGGCGTTCGTTGCTGCTCATGATGACGCCGTCACGAGACGGTAAACCGGAAGAAGCGCACCGTTCGGCTGAAAGCGCGAGTTCTGGGGAAGGGTTTCGTTCCTGGAGAGCCCTTACCCGAAGGAACTGGACAACTTTCGGTGGTATTTTGGCGCTAACCGCATCTGTCTACGTGTATACCCTATATCGAATGCGTTCCACGGCGCCGGGGGATCTTCGCAAAACGCTGCCGTTGCCGCCTTCCGATGAAAAAACGGACAAGTAGCAACATGCTATCGTTCACCTCTTTGAAGATCGTTTATTGTGACAGAACGAAGTCTCACGCACTGCACTGATGGTGGACGGCGCTCGCCACGCAGTGCAACGGCGAACGACACGGACACGCCGTTCAAGAGTCGAGTTCCACACTGGCCCGACACTCGGTCAGGTTTTCGTGCAGCGTTCACGCGAACTTTGAAAAGCGATATCCGATAACGTTGGTAGCGCTCTAAAGTCGCGTGTATTTTGAAGATCGGCGCGTTTGTACCTCGGTGCGCCAAAACGTCGCAGAAAAGCATGCGCTTCTTCGACGCCGCTGGCGCCTCAGCTGTGCACAACTCTGTCCACGCGTAAGGACGCGAATGAGCGGGCGTAAAGAGTGCAGTACAGGCGATCGGGCCGTACTGTCTTAATACATTTGGCCTTGGTTTCGCATGCGTTTCGGGTACGAGAACGTGCCGGTGGTCAGCAACCACTGGATGATGTAGCGTACGCGATCATTGCTCTTTTCCAGGATGATCGTGAAGCTTTACGAATATTGCTGGTAAGGATTCGACGCGTGCGCGTTGTTGCGACCATATCCCGGGTACTGGTATGTTGCGTGTGTCGCTCAGGGACGGGTTCAGGTGCATGGAAACTTTGCGCATGGTGAAATGTCCTCGCGGATGGGTTGCTTCTAGAGCCAGCAGTGCGATGCGTCCAGTCCGTCCCGAACCATACCCCCGTCATCCTTGGTAAAGAAACGTTCCATTTGGGGCGATGTCAGGTCTTTGGGCGCTAATGCGACTGACCGGCGTATGCGACTAGACGGTGGTTGGCGCTCATGCGTATCGCGCTGGAGCTCGTGTGCGGTACCCGCAGTCTCCAGTTCCCTGCGCTCCATATCGAGATGAAGTGCTTCGCAGCTTCGAGCATGGTGCAAGAGGTTCGTTTTCCCAATTCAGCCAGGGCCCGAGGTGCTCGTGCTTATTTTGCGCTGAGTTTTCGTCACCACAAGGGTTGCCCTCTGCCCGAGCTCGACACTGAAACGACACCGGCGTGCCTGAGGCGGCTCGCGAGCGCTGCATGGATCAAGCGAGGCGCCGGCCCAGTGCCGTCAAGGTTTACTGCCCTGGCGGCCGGTGTATGCAGCGTACGCTTGCCGCATATTGCGTGTTGCACGAGTTGCGGTCAAGTCACCGGGAGCCGTCGTTATCGGGTGCGGCTGTGGGTGCTACTCGAGCGCACCTGCCAGGGCAAAAATGCTGCCTGCGTGCCCACTTGACGGGAGGCACGGACGGCGACGCTGGCGTACGTCGAGCGAGGATCGAACTCGCGACCTCCTGCGTGTAAGGCAGGCGAAATCACCACTATTCCATCGACGCGCGGCCGATGTGCGCTTGCTTTCAAAATTGACTTATAAAGCCCTTTGGCGATCGCGCATCTCGCGGGCGGGAGGGTCAAGCGCGGTGCGAAGCGGGGGGCAGGGGGCACGCGAGCTCTCGCGCTGCGCCGGAGCTGCGGCGTGCGTGCGTGCGTGCGTGCGTGCGTGCGTGCGTGCGTGCGTGCGTGCGTGCGTGCGTGCGTGCGTGCGTGCGTGCGTGCGTGCGTGCACGTCGTGCTGGTGGCATTGTTTGCACGCAGGCGCGTTGCATCACGTTTCAGCACGTCACCTGCTAGAGCGTTCCAGGAACTGACTGACTCAGGACCTCAGTATGGCGTTCATCAGCACACCGTTTGCAAAGGTTTCTGCAAAGCGTGCAAGCGTTTCGGCTAACCGACGCGCACTGTGCATGCGGTCCGACTCGGACCCAGTGGTCTCGCGCCGAGCGCTGCTTTCGGGAGCGCTGGCTGTCGCCGTTGCGGCTGCGATGGCGAGGGCGCGCCCAGCGAACGCCCGCATCGACTATGAGGGCGTCGGTTATCTCGGCGGCAGCGATAAAGTTGATGTGAACAATGCGAACGTGCGGGCATACCGCAGGTTCCCCGGTCTCTATCCGACGGCGGCCAAGAAGATCGTCCAGGGCGGTCCGTACAACTCCCCCGAGGATATCCTGAAGAACCCAGAGCTCACGGAACGGGACAAGGAAGTGATCAAGCAGTACATGGACAGGTTTGTGGCACTGCCGCCAGCACCAGAATATTTCACAGACCGAGTGAATAACGGTATTTACAAGTAAGGGATAAGGCGCGGTAGTGTGTTCGTCGGTTTCGTAGACCGGAGGTGCCAGGGCGATCCTTCGTCACACTTTGGTCTCGAAAGGGTATTGGATTCACACACCTAAAAAGTTTTCAAGTACTTTTATGTTTCCAGGTTCGTGCGAGGTACGCATGGCAAGTCGGAGGCCGTGCTTGGTCGTCGAGGTCGGTCGCGCGTTGCTCCAACCCAGCATGCGCCCGCAACGCCGCTCCCCAGACGCAAGGCGGTTCGTCGACGACGACATGTCGTTTTCGCATACCGCTCGATGCAGCACAGATTCCGATGCGTTGCCAGGGTCTGTACAGCGGGTCCTGTGCGCTACGGAAGAACGCCGAACTCGGTGTAGACGATTCCGTCGTTGCACCGCCGCAAGCGGTACTGATGTGAATGTCGAACGCTGCGCTTGGCGGCGGTATCGTCCGCACGACGCTCACTACTTGAACAACGCGTGCGTGACCTGTTCCGTTGCACGCGGACTGGAGTGACAGCCGAGGCTGGCAGTGCGCCCGTATCGAACCAGAACCGGATACGAGCGCATTTCAGCCCATGTGGGGTCCTTGAAACGAGCTGTAGCCAGTCCCAGGCCAAATGTGCTCCTGCCAGGTGCGTCGTCGAGGGTATAACATATGGCTCGAGCTCCAACCTAATCAAATGGCATCGAGCGGCGTCAGCCACGCTCCTGTTGAACAATATGATGTGCTGCTGCATGCTCCTCAGCCGACGGAGAATGATACAGCCACAGTGCTGCGTGTGCGTCACCATTCGAATAGGGCCGTCCACTGGGCGCTCCAGCGTTGTCCCTGTCCGCCCAAGTGACGCCTCATTCTGGGAGGTGTCGGAGCACGGCAGCGGTGCCAGCGCACTCGTATCGCCATCCCGTGAACGTGTATCGCAGGCGCACCGTGTTGGTTATGAAATGGCTTCTCGAGCGCCTGTCAGCAGCGTTGCACCGGGGCGATTCCCTTACAGATGCTTTCGTTTTGCATGATGAAAATATCACATGCCGTTGTGCATCTGGCTCCATCGTCATACGCGGGTCGGCGTGTTCTTGCTCTGGGTGCAGCGCGACGGCATCTGTCAAGCAAATCCCGGAGTGGAAGGATTCAGAACACTCTTCGTTGTTTTTGTTCGAGCGGCCGCGGGCGGGGCTCGTTGGGAACGTGTATGCCGCAGAATGAACATGACCCAGAGGAGAGCGTCGCGGGGCCTGTCACTAGCACATCATCGATGTGTCGTCTCGCCGACCCGCGGGCAATAACTTATCCGTTGCGGGTCGTCGTAACGACAACAGGCACGACAATGGCAATGATGAGTATAATCAGGAGGATAATAATACACCACATGAGTTTGTGCGAACAGCGCTGCAGTCTTCGCGCGCGTTGCAGGTTCTTGACCCCTTGTTTGACCGACTTCCGTGTGCCTTGAACATTGGTCTCGATTTGATCGATAAGCTCCCCCTGAGACTCAACCAGGACGCTCAGATCTAAGAACATCTGATGGAGCTCTCGAATGCTCTCCTCAAGTGAGGCAATTTCACGATTGCGCATCTCCAGGTCGGCGATTTCGTCGCTGAGCGTTCCCCGCTCCAGATCGAGTTGCTCTTGCTGGAGCATTGGACGCAAGGTTTCCGGCTTCTCGGCAAAATCGCGAACCTGCGCATCGTCGAGACCGGGGCGCATGTTCCGCAGCTTTTCAAACATGGCTCCCTGCATCTGTTCCTTCTGCTGAGCCTGGAGGCGCTCGTACTCCTCTGTCGCCCGCATGAACTGGCGAATGAGTCGCTGATGTTGGTTCACTCGTATTCGCGCTTCCCCACTTCTGTCTGGGTGTTGCTCGCAAAAGCGCCGGTTGTCGTCGGCCATGGTCTTGAGGTCGATCTTTACTTTTTGGGCAACCTCTTGTGCGCGTGTCTGGAGCGTGGTGATATCCGCCTGAATAAGAGCCACTTTCCGTTTGTCGGTCGTTCCTGCCCTTTCAGAGTAGAGCGGCGTGAGCTGCGCAAGGATATTGCGATAGAACGCGATTTGGTTGCTCAGCTCATTGACCTGACCAAAAAAGTCGACCAGGAACGAGTCGGAGGCTCCCTCGGCCTCGGAGGCACCGTTGCCAGTGCCCGCCCCGGACTCCAGGTCTGCCCTATCCTTCGCGCTAGGTGCCTGTGGCTCCAGTGACTCCTGATCAGGAGCGTCATTTTGCTCACTAGAAGATGGAACAGCGAGCTGGTTTGGCTGTTTTATTTCACCGAGTCTATTTTGCATCTGTCGTTCACGACACACACAAACACACGAAAGCGCGTCGACTTGTTAGACGATCGTTTGCGCATCGCGAAACGGATGCCACATGGAACGTGGACAAAACTGTCAGGAAAGGCGGCGTCGCCCAGAGCACTTTTCCGCCTCGGCTTCCGCCGCCTCCGCCTTCCTCTCCCTCTCCTTCTCCTTCTCCTTCTCCTTCGCTGCACCGGTGGTCGGCGTCAGAGGGCTATCGCGATCTGCTCTGCCACTGACCAGCAACCGGAGACCAGGAACTACTCTTGGAAGCATCATCGTTCAGGAATGCATTCACAGCCGTGGAATTGCCTCGGATGAGCTACTGCGTCAATGTCCTCTGGATTGTGTGCGTGACGATGAACCAGGTCCTATGCGGCTCGCATCTGTTCAAGCGACCTGGTCCGATTATGTCGCTCCATCGACTTGTGCAGGATGCTTTGGACGGCCCGGCGAGCGGTTTCCGCTCACACCCGCACATACCTCCCCTGCCAGAATTATGGATCTAGAACTTGCCCATGGGCATCGGCCTCGGCACGCTTGACGCGAAATCGTTCGATCCCGCCCTGTCCTCTTCAGTGAGATACATTGGAAATGAGGCGGTGAGCGGGACGGTACGATTCGAGCTGGCGGACTTGATGCTGCTCATCGTATGGCAGGTGCCAGCCGTCTGTACACTCCACAAGTGCACTATTCTCTGCGAAATGCTTGCAACACTGTGCATCCCGCTTGAGCGCCGTGTGACCGAAAGGCTACGCCAATCGCAACAGTATAGTCAGGAGCGACAGCAAAGCCGCAGCCGTGGCCACTACAAGCACATCGCGGCGTTTCCTTCGACGAATATTCGCGACGAGACGCCCGACTTGCGGCAAGGAATCCGCCATCGCTGTCATCCGGTGGAACATCAACGCAAACGTCTGGCGCTGCCGCACGAGCTCATCCCGAAGAGCCATACTCTGCCCAAGACTAGCATCCACAGCCTGGTGTGCTCCATTAACATGCGTCGACTCGGACTCGAGGTTCCGGAGACCGCGTTCCAGGTCCGGCGCTGCTCCAGGCAGGCTACCAGCACCGCCACCAGCTTTTGTTTGTGAACGCTGCCGCTCTGGCGACGACACTCGTCGCGGACCCACCAGGTCGAAGTACTCTCTGACTTGTCGAAGACTGGCTCGCAGACGGCGGTACTCGATCCGCGACTCTGCAAGCACCTCCTGGTGCCGCTGCAGAACCAGTAGCAAGGCAGGTTTTCCCTGCTCATCTTGTGTAAAGGTTGTCATCTGCCGGTTTACCTCTTCTAGTTGCCGCAAGCAACCCTGTAGGCGCGTCTCCAGCGCTTCCACCCGCTCAAGTTCGCGAGCGACCTGGTCGTTCCTTCGCGACGCATCGACCACGCCCAAGGCGGACCCAGAGAGCGCAGCGCATGCCTTGGCAAAGTCGCTGAGACTACGCTCCACCTCACCCTCGAGGCGCCGAGCTTCCACTCGCAACTGCTCCCAGCTGACGCTCATCTCCCCGACAGCGTCGCCCTAGAAGCCGTATCGCTGGGCTCGGTGTCCTCTACTGTAACGGGCGTTGCGCAACCGCAACCGCCTCAGAGGCAGGAGTTCGCCGGCCTGTGGACTTGTCGGAAACGTTGCGACAGGCGAAGCACACACGCACACACCCGCACACACACACACACGTATGGTGTTCAACAGCTTCGGATGTGCACTTGTTGGTGCACCAGGCGCTGTTATGTATTGTGGATACGGTGGCCTTGCACACGTACCGTACGCACCCTTCGCGTCACCGCGTCTATGGAGCGTATCGTGTGCGCTACGACAGAAAACACTGTACATGCGTTCGTTTATCCCCCCAGGAGTATCGCAAACACCATCAGTACCACACGGTTCGGCGTGCTGGCATGATGATGTGCAAGGCTTTCTATACCAGTGAGTTCTTTTTAGAGCAAGCACATGGACCCGGGGTTTCCCCTCTCTGCCCCGGGCTTCGTTTCGACACAGCGAGCGCGCTGCGTTTTGCCATACAAGCGCTTCCTTCCGCCCGCCCTGGGTGCTACGCCAGACACGAGTAACGTGTTTGTGCAGAAGACTCGACACAGCGCTGTTGATTCGTATCTAGATGGGGACGGGCTCCGCTTTGAGCACGGGTCGAATCACCAGCCGTTCGTTCTCGATATCGGCGACAACGGTTTGTCCATCCTTGATACTGCCGCTGAGAATGCCCTTGGCCAGCGGTGTCTCCAGCTCGCGCTGCACAGCACGACGCAGCGGGCGAGCGCCGTACACTGGGTCGTAGCCGACTTGGGCTAAAAAGTCCAGGGCGGCTTCGCTGGCCTCCAGGTGGATGCGGCGCTCACTGAGGCGCTTGTTCAGCTCCTCGACCTGCATGCGTACGATTTGGTGCAACTCGGTACGCATCAATGCATGGAAGATGATGATCTCATCGATTCGATTCAGAAACTCGGGACGGAACTGCGCCCGCACCGCATCCATCACCATCCGGCGCATGGATTCGTACATGGCGCCCGTTTCATCGGAGGTCATTGAGGAGAGGATGTGCTGAGAGCCCACGTTACTCGTCATGATGACGATACAGTTGCTGAAGTTCACCGTACGACCCTGGGAATCGGTTAAACGTCCATCATCGAGCACCTGAAGCAAAACGTTGAACACATCCGGGTGCGCTTTCTCAATCTCGTCGAGCAGTACGACCGAGTAGGGACGTCTGCGCACGGCCTCGGTCAACTGGCCTGCTTCCTCGTAACCGACATAACCAGGAGGCGCTCCGATCAGGCGCGACACAGAGAACTTTTCCATGTATTCGCTCATGTCGATGCGAATGAGGGCATCCTCGCTATCGAAAAGTCGCTCCGCAAGCGATTTGGCCAGCTCAGTCTTACCGACGCCGGTAGGCCCCAGAAACATGAAGGATGCAATGGGTCGGCGCGGATCCGCGAGACCGGCTCGGGAGCGTTGAATCGCCTCCGAAACCGCTCGAACAGCGTCGCGTTGACCGACTACGCGTTTCGACAAGTCACGCTCCAGGCTCATGAGTTTTTCGCTCTCACTCTCCGTAAGCTTTTGTACGGGAATCTTGGTCCACGCGGCAACCGTCTGCGCAATATCGATTTCCGTGACCTGATCTCGGAGGAGCGGCATGTGACTCCCGTTGCCCGCCATCGGATCTAGAGACTCCTCGGCCTGTTTGAGCTCCTTCCGCAGTTTGGGCAGGCGATCGAACTTGAGCTCCGCAGCGCGATTCAAATCGTACACCTGTTCCGCACGGTCGATTTCGAACTCGACTTGCTCTATTTGACTTTTGAGATCCTGGATGCGCTCTAACATGCCCTTCTCCCGTTTCCATTGTTCTTCAAGCTGCCGCTGGCGCTCGCGCAATTCCTCGATCTGTTTGTCTAACTGAGCCCGACGTTCGACGGTCTTTGTATCCGTGTCCGATTTCAGGGAGACGCGCTCCATTTCCAGTTGCAAAATGCGACGATCAAGCTCATCTAAACTCTGCGGCTTGCTGGTGATCTCCATCTTCAGGCGCGCAGCCGACTCGTCCACCAGGTCTATAGCCTTATCGGGAAGGAAGCGGTCTGTGATGTAGCGATTGGAGAGAACTGCGGCCGCAACGAGCGCGCTGTCTGTAATACGAACACCGTGGTGGACTTCGTAGCGCTCCTTCAAACCACGCAGGATGCTTATGGTGTCCTCCACAGATGGCTGGTCTACGAGAACCTGTTGGAATCGTCTCTCGAGAGCCGCGTCCTTTTCAATGTACTTGCGGTACTCATCCAACGTGGTTGCACCGATGCAGCGAAGTTCGCCGCGCGCAAGCATCGGTTTCAGCAGATTGCCCGCGTCCATTGCACCGTCGGTCTTGCCGGCGCCAACCACGGTATGGATTTCGTCGATGAAGAGAATCATCTTGCCCTGGGCCTCGGAGACCTCCTTCAGGACTGCCTTGAGGCGCTCCTCGAACTCGCCCCGGTACTTGGCGCCAGCGATTAATGCGCCCATGTCCAGCGCGATGACCGTCCGATTTCGAAGCGACTCGGGCACATCGCCATTCACGATACGCTGAGCGAGACCCTCGACAATGGCGGTCTTCCCGACACCGGGTTCACCGATGAGCACTGGGTTGTTCTTCGTTCGACGCGAGAGGATCTGCATCGTGCGTCTGATTTCCTCGTCCCGACCGATGACTGGATCCAGTTTGCCCTCCCGCGCGGCCTTGGTAAGATCTCGTCCGTATTTTTCAAGCGCCTCATAAGTGTTTTCCGGGGTCTGTGTGGTGACGCGCTGACCACCACGGATCGACCGAATGGCCTCTTCCAGTTTTGCTTCGGGTACATTCAGCTCATTCAGAACGCCACGCTGGAGCCGCGAGTCCCTCCAGGCCGCTAGAAGCAAGTGCTCGATGGAGATAAAGTCGTCGCTGTACTCGCGCTGAATGCGTGCCGCAGACTCGAGCGTCTCCCGCAGCGAGCGTCCCATGACCTGCGAGCCAAGCTCGCCCTGTACCTTCGGCTGCCTGTTACAAAAGCTGCGCACGCGTTCACGAACTTGAGGCAAACGTGCCCCAGCTTTGTCTAGAATACGAGTGGCGAGTTCATCGTCGAGCAGCGAGAGCAGCAGGAACTCGGACTCGATGACTTGCTGCTGGTAGTCACGTGCGAGCGTTGCAAGACGTGCAAGCGCTGCCCATGCCTTTTCCGTATACCGCTCAGCGTTGAGCAAGTTTCCATCGGGCCCACCGCCACTACCTCCTGCAACCATGCGCGGCCAGCGTGCAACTTGCACCCGTTTGGGCGGCTTTGCAACTCTCCAGCTGCGCTGCACTAGGGCACGAGGCCTCCCACTGTGTAGCGAACGGCCGGTCTCGAGCCACGACGAGGACGCCGCACCCAACGGACGCAACGTGTGTAGTTGCTGTGAGGTTACCGACCAAACAAACATTTTAATTCCTTTCTCGATGTTCTATGTACACTTTCAGCGAGCACCAACACCAATGCCGATACTCACGGGAGATTGGCTGTACTCGGCGAGGCTATGCGATCGATGCGCTTCACCATCGCGTCGGCGCGTCGATTCGGGAAGACTCGCGCAGCTGCGCGGCATTTCCAGGCGCCGAAAGCAGGAGCGGCACGCTGCGCGGATTGCCGCCTGCGCGACACGCGTATCCAAATGAGCGTGCATGATACGGCTGTGCGCTTTGTAGACATTATTCTAGTTTTATTCTATTTCTTCTTTCCGACACGCACAGCCGCGCGGTGCCATGCGCAGGTTCCACGTGCTTACGAGTTCATACGTCGTTTTCGGATGCTCGATCGCGGTTTTGGTGTGGTTCTTTCGACGCTTTGCCGCTGGAATTCCTTATATCACAGAAAATATCATGAATCGTGGTGTCATCCAACAGGAGTTCGTAAAATAACTGATATCACACTCCAGAGCATTCATGTAAGCATCTAGTCTGCTTCGCGCCTTACGTGTGCGGCACGCTCGCACATCCTATATTCTTCAAAATTTCGCTCTTTCTGTTTCCAGATAACTCATGGGCGATACAGTGCGCACCGCTGGATTAACGACGGAGAGGTCTCGACGTTGTCCCCTGACGACTTGTTTATGAGCTCGTCTAGGAATTTCACTGAACTTGTGAGGTCAAATATTCGATAGCCTTCAAAACAGAGATCCTCTTCTCCTTATGGCCATCACGAAAACGGATCCGACAGCATCATTATGATAACTCACACGAGATACGCTCCGAGACGTTCCCGTCGCTCCCATTAGCATGGAAACAGGGCCCTGCTCGCGAATTGGAGTCATCCCAGGGATCGCTTCCAGTGTCGAGCGCGTCATCGTGTTGCATGAACGGAGCAGGGGCGGAACCAAAGTTCTCGACTTGTTCTCTATCCTGGATTCGCCTTCCGCGGCTGTTTCATCCTCAGGTACATCAGGTTCAGCAAATTTCCCATTGAATGAGGCAATCTGCTCTTGCGCATGCAGTGGCCAGGGTTCTCGCATGGGGCATCGCTCAGAACAAACCCGTGATCGTTGCGGACGGACCGGGTGCGGAAACAGAGCAGATCTTCGACGACAGCTTTCTGTACCCGTCAAGGGCATATACCCAGCGATGAAGTATGCATTCAGGCGTCACAGAACGCTGCCCGGAAAAAGGAGATAATAGGGACGTACGGGAAACTTTCGACGACACCGAGGTTTCAGCGCTGTGCAGGGCGCCCAGAAGCGGCGGACACTCAAGGTGGCATTGACAAACGAAGTGCAGATCACGACTTCTGATGGAGGATGAATTACGCGGAAAGCAGCCGAAGCGTTTCCCTCTCGGGACTTGAACCCTGCCGTCAACACATCACTCGACTGCTCGCAACGGACCTGGAGCGCACCGAGAGACCAGCTCATGGAAAGCCAGGCGATGGGAGTGAGACGAAGAGAAAGCCGTCGCATGAAAAGCCCACAAATACTTATACGAATAACAATAGGAAGAGACCCAGAAAATTTAGTGCACGCTCGAGCTAGACGTCCCGTTCTTCTCTCTTCGAAGCGGTCTGTACGGGGCCAGTCGACGCGAGCTGCTCCCGGCGACGCTCCCAGATCTAGAACAAATCTATATAAACTACCACCGGCCCATGGCATGCGCGCACTGCAGGCCTCCGCAGCCCAGTACCGGGTCGCAGGCAGTACCAGCGTTCTCGCAGACGTCGGCGTTACGTGGGCGTTCTTGTTGTTGTCGTTTCCACGGGTACCGACTCAAGCGGCTTTGCGCTCCACATTGTGCTTCCAAGACGACTTGTCTTGAAGGTGCGAAGGTTGAAGGACTCTGGTTTCTGCAAAACATGTGGGTAGGAGGTGCGTGGCCGACACCCCTCGATAGCGTAACGCGGGTGTTACCCGCGTGCTGGCGCCTGCACGCTGCCGCAAAGTGGAAACCTTCCTTTCACAGACAGGTGACGGTGCCATCGAGGGGTTACGCACCGCAAATCAGAGAGCTGAGTTCAAGTAGAACTGAGGCATTGCGGCGTAGCATACCACTGCGAGCGCAGCTTGAGCCCGAGAGCAACGAGCGAGGCTCGAAGCCAACTGCAGCGAAACGAGCACCTCGCACGAGTCGTCGAAAGGTGACTGGGCTCAAGGCTGCACGTTCGAGCAAAACCGCAGTTGCGAAAGCGACCGCCCAGAGCGATGGAGTGCAGCACTCCACCGAGGCGGCTGAACGCTCGCCGTTGGACAACGAGGCCGCAGTTGGAAACCGGAAGGCGCTAGTCATCGTGGAATCTCCGGCAAAGGCGAGAACAATCCAAAAATTTCTACCGCCGAATTATATTGTCGAGTCATGTATGGGTCACGTACGAGATTTGCCTCAGACTGCACGCCAAGTACCTGCAGAGCTAAAGGAGCATGCATGGGCGCGCCTCGGCGTTGACGTAGAGGACTCTTTCCGTCCGTTGTATGTCGTTCCGGAGAACCGCCGTGAAACCGTAGAGCGTTTGCGAGAACAGCTGACACAAGCGAATGAACTCGTGCTCGCAACTGACGAGGACCGAGAGGGTGAGGCCATCTCGTGGCATCTGGTGGAGCTCCTGCAACCTCAGGTGCCCGTTCGGCGCGCAGTTTTCCATGAAATTACCGAAGACGCTATTCAAGAAGCCTTTCAGAGCTTTCGTGACATTGACATGAACCTGGTACACGCGCAGGAAACCCGAAGAATTCTGGATCGCCTGGCCGGTTACACACTTTCACCACTGCTGTGGAAGAAGATCGCGCCGGGGTTGTCGGCTGGCCGGGTCCAGTCTGTCGCACTTGCCATGATTGTGGAGCGCGAACTCGAGCGACTGCGCTTTCGCTCAGCCCAGTACTGGAGCATCCTAGCCCAGCTTCGTATCGAGCACGTGCAGGGCACCGAGTCACCGATCCTGGAAGCAGAGCTTGTTCGCATCGGGGAAGCACGCCTCGCTATCGGCAAAGATTTCGATGGACGTACGGGCAAACTCAGAGAGGACGTGCAATCTGAGAACACCAATGGCCGTGTGAAAGTGATCTGGCTCGATGAACCAACTGCGAATAGACTTGCGGCGGAGGCCCAGTCTGCACCGCCGGGCTCTTTTCGGATCGTCTCGATAGAGCGACGTCAGGTAACGCGTACACCGCCTCTGGCGTTCACGACTTCAACCCTGCAGCAGGAGGCCTCTCGACGCCTCCGCGTCACCACGCTTCAGGTGATGCGCGCTGCCCAGTCTCTCTACGAAGGTGGCTACATAACGTACATGCGAACAGACTCTCCGCAGTTGTCCATGCAGGCCACAGAGGCTGCCCGACGAGCAGCAGCAGAGCGCTTTGGCGCCGAGCAGGCAGTCCCCGCTCAAGCGGCGCCACGCAAAACGTCCAAGAAGCCGAAGGGTGCCCAGGAAGCGCACGAGGCCATTCGGCCGGCCGGGCGCGCCTTCACGCCCCCGGAAGCCCTGAGCCTGGAACCTCTCGAGAGGCGCCTCTACGAACTCATCTACTATCGTACGCTGGCTAGTGAGATGCAGCCAGCGAAACTCCGCCAAACAACATTGACCATCGAAGGTCCAAAGGAGATGCTGTTCCGGGCGAGCGGCACCGAAGTAGAATTTCCTGGTTGGCTCTTGGCCTACGAAGCACTTCGCCGCGTACACGAGCATGTCTCCGAGTCTGGGAGCGCTGCTTCCGTTAACGAGGACTCTGCACTCGATGAGCAGGGATTACTTCCGAGAGACGTGCACCTTTCGGAGGGCGACAGCCTCACCGCGGTCGCTGTGGACCCCGTCCTGCACGAGACCAAAGCACCGGCACGCTACACCGAAGCGTCGCTGGTCAAGGAGTTGGAGACGAACGGCGTGGGGCGACCCAGCACCTACGTCAGCATTATCGAAACGCTCCTGGAGCGTTCGTATGTGATCCGGAAGGGTTCGTCCGGTTCGGCATCGAGTCTGGTGCCAACCTTAACCGCGTTTGTAGTCGTGCGCTTCCTCCAACATCATTTCCCCAACTTTGTAGACGTTCGTTTCACCTCCGAAATGGAGGCTGCACTTGACCTCATCGCCAGAGGTGAAGCCGACCGCATCGCCTACCTGCAGCAGTACTACTGTGGCGAGTCGGGGCTAGCAGCTGCGGTGCGGGCGAAAAGCGACACAATCGATGTCAACGAGGCACGACGAGTCTACCTCCCTGCGCTCGAGGGCGACGCAGCGGCTCCAGAGGTCACGGGTGAAGCGAAGACCACCGCTGCCGATGGTGAACGAAAGGAGTGGCCGAAACCGCTGGTTTATGTGGGCCCGTATGGACCTTACGTTGTCTACGGCGAGAAGGTTTCGTTGCCGCGGGAGATATCGGCCGAGCAGGTCACCCTGGACACGCTGCGTCGTCTGGCGGAACAGCGCAAGTGCGCTGCAGAGCTGGGCGTGGATCCACAGACCGGGATGCACGTCTACTTACGAACTGGACCCTATGGCCCATACGTTCAGCTGGGCGAGGACCCCGGCTCGATGGCAAGTCACACTTGCACGGAAAAATCAGCAGCACCCAGTACCGATGACGCAGCGCCTACCGACAAACAGCTCGATTCCGCGAGAGAAGCGTCGCCAGGTACCAGTGCCCGTTCGACGAGACGCGCTCGAGGAACGGGTACGAGTGCCCGAGCTCCCCATGAAAAGCCGAAGCGGGTTTCGTTGCCGTCGTGGCTGGACCCAGCACGAGTTGATCTCGAAGTTGCGCTGCGCCTGCTCTCCTTGCCGCGGATCGTTGGCGAGCACCCGGCAACTGGCGAAATCATTCGCGCAGGCTACGGTCGTCTGGGTCCGTATCTTCTCTATCAGGACAAGTTTACGAGCCTGAGCAAGTACGAACCTGGAGGCGCCTCTGACCCGCTGTTCATTGATCTGGAAACGGCAGTTCATATTCTGGACACTGCGAAAACGTCCAAGTCTAGATCCAGGTCGACGAAATCGAAAACCAGCGATACCGCTGAAGAAGCGAATGGGGCTTCATCGGAGTCTGCGGACGCAGCACCTACGGAAAACGACCAGCTCAAGGCACCGCCAAGACGCGGAACAGCGCCTCGAACTCGCTCCCGCAAAACTTCCGGTTAGGCGCGTCGCAACCAAGTATGGAGACACGGGGGGTCAAAACCCCCGCGGGCATAAAATAGAGCGTCCATAGGCAGGTTCATGAGGTATTCGTTCGATACGCGCTGTGGCCCGTAGACACGACGCTGCGGTTCGCGTCTGCGTTGCTCTTCGTTGTTTGCAACGCGCTTTCATCCGTAAGCAAGCGAGTCCGACTTGATTCCGCGTGGATGTGTTCGATGCTGGCCGTAACGCCTGGTACCGCAGGTCCAACGCTGCAGGCAGACTGGGCGACGCACTCGTGCTCGTCCCCAGTGAATGATGATCATTCAGGGAGGTATGGGTTGTGTTTCGACGTACTCGGAGTTCTGCTGCAGAAATGATACATGCTCGCCTAGATGCCGACAAACATCGCGCACGTGGAAGTTCCTGGTTGGACGCAGCGTTCTTATACCATTGAACAAGTGCGCGTTTGTGTGACAGTGCCGACGCATTCACCGGGAAACCTGCGCGTCTCCGAGACCGAAACGTATCCAGACGTCGCATTTGGAACAAGACGTACCAGCGTTGGAAAAGCGCTCACCAGTCCAACAACATCCAAGTCGCCATGACGTGCACACCTCGAGCACCGCGCTCGCTCTGTTGTGGTATACTCGCCAGGTGCGAGACGGTACACGCTCCCGACGCTCACCGCAGCCGTTCTTTTGCGCCTATATCGAGCGCACAGCTGCTGTTTTCAGCGAGATAGGTTGGAATGCCGCGCTTCGGACAGAGCGACCGGCGAGTTCAGCTCGAGGTAGAGCACGCTGGCCTGGTTGCCACTGCCGAGCGGGACCCGCGTGTACCGCGGCAAGCGCACAAGCGAGCCGCCGCCGCCTCCAGTTGCGCCGGCCTCCCGTGGCTGCCAGTACCGCCGCCATGCACTCGCCATGAGTGCTTCGTTTCGGGAACGCTTGGCGCTCCAGTAACTTGGCAGCCAGAACCTGCGCTGCCAGGCGCGAACGGTCGCAAGTGCGCGCCAGAAGAGGTGCACGTACGAGAGCATGTTGTGGCTCAGTTGCATGGACTGCCGACCCTGCCGCCTGGCCTCTGTAATAAGGTACCAAACACGTTCGTAGAGTCTTGCTGCAAGGTCTAGTCCGATAGAGAGTCCAGCGGTGCTCGCACTGAGCCAGTACGGTAGCTGGGCGAGCGTCTGCGCGAGCACGCCTGTGGCGGCTCCCAAAAAGACAACGAGCTCTAAACTCGTGATCAGTACTTGAATGTACAGCGGCACCGAAACCACAGTGCGGAGTGTGTACCGCGTCCAAGTGACAGGACCACCGGTCATCTTACTGCAGTTTCATGTGTTTGCATGGGCTTGTCTGACGCTCCAACACCGTTTCCGACGAGCGTCCGGTAGTACGGGATGCGCGGCGGCGGGGGAGGCGCTCCAATGCATATGGCAGCTTTATACCATTTACGCCATATATTTCTATTCATAAACAGTTCTTCAAAACTAGACTTTCCACTCCATTCTGTTCCACACTTGCTCCAGTGTGTACACCAGGAGCTCGACATCCCTGTGCGGTGTACCCTCTAGGTCGTAGACAAAATGCCTATAGAATATATATGCTTTACTGAAGTGTGCATGGAGAACTGTATTCCTCCTTGAGGTCAGTCATACTATTGTGCTCAGATGCTTGAGGAAAACTGAAAGAGGCGAGTAGATGTGCTCTGTGCCAAAAACTGGTATCCGCAAAGGCCGCTTGCGGTCGCTAGCAGCATATGATCCGTTCGTCACCTTGCGGAAACGAAAAAGCGACGATACGAACCGCCACGGGCGTCTCTGTTTCTCAACCGCTTATCCGTGTGATCCGACAAACACTGGGATACAGTCGCAAGAAAAGTCCCAGTTCAGTCAGGGCCATCTTCCACCGCAAACGCAAATTCTACAGAGATCCTCGAACGCCACGATCGTTATGCACCACAGGGACGTCTGTGTGTGTGTTGCTCCAGTCGATATCGGTATTTTGTAATCGAGAGCAGCTGCATGCGGACATCGATCTCGACCAGAAACATCCCAGGGATGTGCTGGACTCCACTCAGTTGTCGCTTTGTTGTCCTATGCACCATTTTCCCGTAAACGCGCACGCTTCCAGATATGTGACGCACTTCAACGCAACTTTAGCAAGGTTACGATGCGGCGTTGCGCTCGACTGGGGTATTGTGCAACCGTCGACTTCTGGCAAGCGCGTCGCAGTCCGGTGCAGGCTCCAACGGAAGCCAGGGTACCGGGGAAGCTCCAGGCGTTGACGTATGTTGCGCATGTATCCATACGCACAAACATACCACGCACAAATAGCACGCTATCGGTTGACATCAAGGCTTCCGCTACTGCAGCTTGGTGACGCTCAAGGCGCTCGCCACAAACCGCGCACCCAGCGTCCTCAGCTCGGGCAACGCGTCCCCGGACTCTGTTCGGGCGTTGCTATCACCTGAGGCCTGTGCACGCCCCGGCTCTGGTGACACCACCGGCGCTATACCACGCGAAAGCGTAACACCGTGAACCTGAAACACCACACCACAGAGCCCAGCGGTGCGTCTTGTGCGACACCACGGCACCAGGTCTGTTGTTTGGTATGGAAGCAACCACCAGGCCAGCGGACGTGCCGGAGCAAAGTGATGATCCCCTGCCAGCACCAACAGAGCTCCAGTATTGGAAAGCACACGAAGAGGGCCTTGCAGGTCTCTCAGAGCCTGTGAGCGGGACGTTGCGTGCACGGCGAGACCCCGACTGGGACGACGTGGCGCTGCCGCTGCCCCCGGAGGCCATGCACGCCGACTACGGCCGGTTGGACTCGAGCCTACGTGCTCGCATGGACGAGTTAGAGGCGCTGGAGTCGAAGCTGGAAGCAGAACGCGTGGCGCTGCAGGCGAGAGGCCCCAGGGAACCACCAAACTGGCGAGGTCTCTTTCGTCGAGCGAAGGCGTCGGATAACGATAATGATACTGACGTTCGTCAGCGTTTGCAGGAACTGCAGTTGCACGATAAACCGAGCACAAAGCCGAAACCGAGCGTCCCTAGAGTCGCTGCGGTAACGAGTGCAACGACGAAAGCCTCAGAGCCAGAGGCGGCTCCGCGGCCCCTGTCGAGGTTCAAGCAGCGGCAGCTCGCGAAGCGCGCCCAGGACACGCGCTCGCCATAAGCGTAGACCCGCGTTCGGCTTGTGCCGAGTTTACAATCGAAGAAAACGTTGTGAGCTGCTGCCTCGATCACTCGAGCTCGGCACGGGCAGCCAGTATCAAACGATGGAACAATTCGTATTCTGCGGCGTCGATGGAGGCAAGGCGCTGCAGCATTTGTTGAAGGGCAGCGGGAGGCATTCGCGCAAACACGTCTTTCACGAGGTCCAGAGTCGACGGCTTGAGCTTGCCCTCGACAACAGCAACCTGGCGCGCAATCAGCAGAGGTATCATGTCGTACAGGTCGCTTCTATTGGGCAAACCTGCATGCATCGGCAACTGAATCAGAGCGGTGATGGCTGCATCAGCCTCTCCGAGCTCCGCCTGCAACGGCAAATAGTCCAGCACCGCCTTCAGAGACGTTGGTGCAGTAATGCACTGTGGATGTCGTAGGGCGATTTGCAGCAGAGCCGAGGCGGCTTTATCTGCCGCCTTTTCAGCGTCCTCATCGTCGCGTGCGTTCGGATCGAGCACGAGTTGCTCCAGCGACTCTGTGATCTGGAAGTTTCGATTCATTTCGGCGAAGAGTTGCTGCTCAGTGCACTCAGCACATATTCGAATGCCGTAGGCGGCAGCCGCCTGCACATGTGCCTCTGTATCCTTGAGGTACGCCGCAAACGCCTGAAATGCTTGCGGCAAAATGTGGACACCGAGTGGACCGCTGAATTCCAGCCATGCGGCCCAGACGTTGAGGGCCGCGCTCCGTTCACTCGGAGAATGCTCCTGGGATATCATGGATGCAAACAGGCGCCCGACTGTGTTGATCTCCGACATTCCCGTTGAATTCGTTTCCGAGGCCGTTGTGGGGTCCTCCGCGCGCCACGTCCGACCGCTGGTCCTGGCAGGAGCATCCTCATCGACGTCATCGTTATCGTCGTCATCATTCGTTGATGCTACCGAACGAATCGGCGTCTGAAAGGCCGCGAAGAATCCGTTCGGCCCGTTGTGCTTCAGGAGGGTGCGTATGAGGTTGCTGCAGCCGAACAGCACCTCATCGTCCAGCTCGTCCTCCTCCTCGAGATTGTGGATCTCATCGTCGTCTAACTCATAGTCTTCTGCTTGGGTGAGGAGTCGCTCGCGCACCCGCTCTTGACGCTCCTTGAGGACACTGAAAATGAAACAAGCAGCGTCCAGACATTGCTGTGTGGAGAGCACGCCATCGCCCGCCACCTCTAGCATGTTATCCAGTGCCTCAATCATGGACACCTGCACCTCCACCTCCGGTTCGTTTTGTGCTGCATGACACAGTTTGGGGAGGAAGAAACTCACAATCTCGCGGACGGCTTCTGCGGAACGTTGCACATCACCCTGGGAGCTAAAGTGATCCGCCGTGCACTCAACCAAGTCTGGAATAGCCTCCGCAGCAAACTGGCGACATTCATCATGATACCAGAACTCCAAGTTCTCTACAATAATCTGCGTTATGTCCATCAGATAAGGAAACAGGGAACCTTTCAGCTCCGCGGCGAAAGATGCTAGAATCGACAATGCGATGGCGCGATCCTCCAGGTTAAACGCTCGTATTCCCAGTTTCTTGTTGCCCAAGTCGAGCATCGTATAGCCGTCGTCTGAACGCTTTGCCTGGTCCCCGTTACCGTCCTCTGTGGTGGCGACTGCCGCTCCCGCTGCACCGGTATAGCCCTGAATAGCGCCGTCGCGGTAATCATTAGCATCCTGAGCTTCCTTCTCGTCCTGGCCAGGAAAGAACTTCATGTCCGGCTTCAACCGCGCCATTTCGCATATCGTTGGCAGCACGTAGGGCAAATATGGTTCAAACTGCTTGCCAAGGCTCTGACAAATGCGCGCATAAGCCTGCATCATGTATCCTAGCTGTGGATCATCGGCATGGATTTCCATGTTCATCTGACTGGACACCAAAATCTGCATGATTTCATCGGCGTCAGCACGGAAACGTTCAGCACCCACCGCGACACCAATCAGCGTCATGCATTCCATGGCCTTGCTCCGCAAGAGACGGTTCCACTTGTCATCAGCGCTCGTTTGGCGGAGAAGGTGTTTGAGTGGCGGCATGAAGTCGTCGTAGTACTTGTTGAAGGCAGTGCCAACACAGCCGGCAACAGCTGCTACCGCCGTCATGGCCTGCTCGATCGCCAGACGCGAGTTGCTGTTCAGCAACGAAATAAGTTTGCCGACGACCGTGTCCAGGTAAGGAATCAAGTTGGCGGCGCTGGCCTCATCGCAGAAGTTGATGAGAGCCGCGGCTGCATGGCTTCGCACTCGGTTACATGCGTCATCCATAGCGTCAATGAGAGTCGGCACCACATGCCTGTGGAACTTGCGTTGCAGCGTCCCGCCAAAATCGGTACTCATCTGGCCAATACAGTTGATCGCCGCCCAGCGTACACGAGGATGCGGGTCCTTCGTCGCGCCCACCACGAGCTTGAGGACGTCTCCAAGTTGCCGCTCCATGTGCTTCTCGCATCCCTCCCCAATCTGATTGATCGTCATGATCGCTGCGTAGCGGAAGCGCCAGTCGTCGCTGCGTTGCAGAAACTGATCAATATAGCGGAAGGCTTTCGGCACAACAATTTTGCCCCCCAGTGCAATTGCGATGCGATCAAGAGATCCCTGTGCGGCCTCTAAATTCGAATACCCTGAATCGTCTTCAGCAGCATCGCCCTCAGATGCTGAGAGTGAGTCTTTTTCATACCATTCCTTTTCGTCGTCGATTTCGGTCATCATATGCATGCATGCAGTTATAAGCTGTTCGACGATTTGCTGGTTTTTCCGGGTTGAGCTACGAAGATGCTCCGCACATACCGTCAGAAACTCCAGGGCTATTTGGCGGGTTTCGTCTTCCAGATCGGTATTTCCCATCAGAGCCAGCATGGACGATGCTAGCGATCCAAAGTGGTCGCGGAAGAGTCGCGGCTCGCATTGCAGCATCTCGATAATCTCCTCGATGGTTTTCCTGGTGTCCTCCTCGTCGCCGGCAGACATGGCAGTCTCGATGGATGCGCCTAACAAAGGAATCATGTCTCGAAATTGCATACAGTCTTTGCTTTCCGCAGTCTCTAAAATCGCGCGCAACGCCTCAATGGCGTGTTCTCGCACCTCAGCGTCCGGGTCCATGAGCCCTGGTCGCAAGATCTCGTGTAGTTGTCGCAAGTGCGGGCGAAGCGCATCGTCATCAAGATAGTCAAGCAGGCAAGCCAGGAGGTTCAGACCCGAGGCTCGATGACGCGTCACCGTGCTCGTCGCTAGCGCGTACACAACGCTGAACAACTCCGGCCAGGGTGCCAGCTCCGTGTCTGTGTTTGAAGAATCCACACCACTATGTTCGGCAATGACAGCACCGCCAAGCGCTGCGACCACAGCACAAATCTTGCGCAGCTCTGATGGTGTATAGGTCTCGGTACCGTCGGTCTGAAGTGCAAGCAGAAGGCGCTGCCGTGCCCTCGTAATAACACCCATAGCATTTGCCCCGAGAGACGCTTTCTCCAGCGTCGCTATCCGCTGGCGAAGTAGCACTGCAGCTGCGGATCGAATAACAGTGGCTGCTGACGGATCGGCTGTACCGAGCGCACCCGCCGGTGCTGTACAGAGAAAGCTCAGCACGTCATAGGTGGCCACCGGTTCCGTAGCTACGAGTTGGTCAAACTCCGCTTCAGCCTCATGAATTGTCGCTGTAACAGGTGACTGTAACCTGTAAAGCAAAGCAACAACATCCCCCACAAGCCTCGGTGCGACGAGTTCGGCACTCATCACTGCACTCACGAATAGCGTCGTCACTTGAAAGCGGCACAGGGAAGCCGCACGGTTTCTAACGCGTCGACGCGCGGCGCGCGCTGTGACATCCAGCCGCCGCCGTCACGCGGGCGCGTTCAACGTGTCCATCTCGAGTGCTGCGCCTCGAGCGGCGTTGGATACACGAGTCTTTGGAGCGGGTGATGCCTCAGGCGGGGTCCAGGGCAGTCATTCGTATCCTTTGATGGCGCCTGATTCATAGCGTGTGCTAGTACCGATCTGTGGGCAGTTTTAGAGGACGGGTGCCGGTCGATAGATCGTCCGGGGCTGACACGTCTTCGTTCTGCTAAGAGCAGCGGTGATAGGCTTCCATATGGATAGGTATTGTGTTGGCGCTTTCGAGCCGAACAGATGCCTTTCGGATGATGCAGAATATCGACGTTGGTAAACTGGGAAGCCATTCGCTAACACAGAGAGCTTGGGAAACTCTTGTAGAGGATGAAATATTCCTGAACACGGACCTGGCTGGACGACGATCTCTTCTCGCCTTGCGGAAATGTGGATGGGGTGCTCGGTGCGCGCTCCGCGGCGGGCGGTATCTCGGAAGCACCGTACGACCTTGTCGACGGTGATGCCGGCGCCTCGATGCTCCGACCTCTAGTTTTCAGTTGAATGCTGTGCGTTCGAAATGCCTCCTGGGGAGAAGAATTCCTGCAGCCATTCGGGAAGTGGCATCTGCGCTTGGCGCTTGTGATGCTACGCTAGCGCGTCAGATGCACGCCTCCTCGATGACATGCGTCTTTGATGCCAGCGTGCTACTCGTTCTTTAACGGGCATGAGAAGAAAAAACCTCGTTCGTCGAGTTCCTCGAATGGACTCTAGGCGGTCAGCGTCGCTATTATAAATCACTTTGCCGCTCGAACTGGTTGCACTGGAAATATCTAGTGGCTATCGGTATGCTGTAACAGAGGTAGAACCCGCAAAACCGAACAAGCATTCCAACGATGACGCCGAACGTGCCCAGGGGCGCTGCTGTTCGCCTGCGCAGAGCGGCGCGTGCTAGGCCTGTCTGAACGCGGGACGCAAACACATCCACATACGCGTACGCATCCATCCAGTGCATCAGGTGGCCCGCATCACCTCGCTTCTACCGAAACTGAACGCGTCCGCAATGAAGATACTTAGATTTGAGGTGAACCAGACACGCAACATCGGTCATCCATCAAACGCTTGCTGAGCACCGAACCGCTTACTTTTTTCTAAACAGACCCAGATGGAATACCTGTTTATTTTGCATACAGATGCCCTTTCCATGGGCGGGATCGCGTCGCTTCAGCGTTGTCAACGCTGCAGGCATCGCCTTGACGCTTGAATGATTGGCGCGCGTCGAATCAATGGCAATTCTGGCGATCCTGCAGCCCCGGTGGCGGCTGCTGTCCGGTATGCGTGCGCGGTATGCGTGCGCGGTATGCGTGCGGTAATTGGCGCGAGCCCGCGAATAACCGCCCGTAGACGCAGGTAAACAGCGTTATTCCAGCCGTCGATAGTGGCAAGTACGTTGAACCGGTGTGCGGGTGCCCCCGGAGAACCAGGATGTTTTCACAGGTTGCAGTGCGGTGAACGTGTATAGGGTATCAGAGCAAATGTCTGGTTACGCAGTCCGAGAGGACCGCAGTCGTCCTGCGTACGCTTGTCCAGCGTCCGCGGACTGTGTATACGCGCTGGATGCTGCCACACACTCGGCGAGGCGGAAGCTGCTGTCGTTTGCACAGTTTTGGGCGCATCAGCGTATGCACCAGCACCAACCTAACGAAAAAGAAATCGAACAAAGTGTGAAAGGGGTGGAAGCGCGTCCGGCTTGGACCAGGAGCGCTGACGAGGAACGGTGCGCGCCCTGGGAGCAGCGACTGGACAGGGCTTTCCACTGGAACAACCACGGCCGCGCCGACCTTGACCGGAACGCGTACCTTTACGGGTTAGTTATGGGCGACGCGTTATATCGCGAGAAGGCGTGGCTATCCGTACGAGGGACAGAATGGGCTCGGACCGCCGGCAACGACGAGGTCCGCGGCGTCTACCGAAACATACGTTGTGACTGGGCGCCTTGCGGCGTGATGCTGCGTGACCTCACGGAACTAGCAGCACACTGTCTCACGCACCTAGATACCAAGTATCACGTTCCGCAAAGCGTTCGGACACAGTTTGGTCCAGGACAAGCTGTGGACATCCTCGACGGCGAGATGATCTGGTATCCGGCGCGCATCATAGATGCAAGTCCGGGTCGTTTTCTAATTCGTTACGACGACGAACAGTGGTCACAGGAAGAATTCGATGAGTGGGTTTGGCGAGACAGTCCCCGCATTGCCCCGCGCGGCTACTACACTGCAAGCAAACGAAGTCTTCCGCAGGGCACATATTTGCCTCAGAACAACGCGAATCCTCCGCGAGACGAAGGCAAAACCGCTGCGATAGATGCTGTTTCACAAGGGCGTTATCGAGTTAGACATTATACAGGACGAGCAAACCGCAAACGAGCGTTGAATGCTTCCTTTTATCGCCGTTGAATTTCGAGCACCCTTCCCTGCCGGCCATGAAAAGCACTTTTGAGCTGGGATATACCGGGGTCGCTGGCCTAGGAACGCGCAACTGTGGGCTGCTATTCCGCAATGCCACGGAAATGAAGCCGCTGCTCCGCTCGAAATGATGATTCTCGCAGCGGCACTTGCCACGGGCGAAGAAACAGTGTCGCAGTTTGCGGCATCATGCCGGAATCTCCGGCCGTCCATGAACCACCGTGGTAAGGAGCAATGATCGGCGCTTTGTTGCCGGTCTGAGCATGAAAGTTTTCATCCAAGGCGGCAGGACTTGCTGGCATTTTATCACGCGGTTGCGAGTGAGCCGGCATTGTTCGGACCGCGCGGCGTTGCCGACCGCTGGCATTTCCGCCCCCGCGTCCAAGCTTGAATTTATAACAATTTTCTGCGCCCTGGTGCGCATCACATCACCACAGCGAGCACAGTCTGCTCAGCCTGAATACGGAAAGTATCCAATTGTCGTCGTGGCATGGTTTGTCGCAAACACACTCAGAGGCAAATGCCGGAAATGGACGACAGCACGAGCCCACGGCATTTGTACTCGACAAAAACGCTGCCGTAGATGTTTTCTCGGGAAGCATGCCTCGCGGGCAAAAACTGAAACGAAATACGTGACGTAGACGCTACGGAATCGTGAGACGTATGCGCGCTTCACGATGATTGCCTGGCGGTTGGTCATACCCGGACGGGCGACATTGGTGGCCTCGGGGGATGCACTGCACGTTCGAGCTCTTTCATGCGCGTGTGAGTCGCCTGGACAGTATGATCGGCCCGGTTGCGTCCTGAATACTGTGCAGGGCGTTACTTGGCAGCGCTTGAAACAATGGATGTCGCGTCTCGCAATGCCGCTGAGCCTACATGTTCTGGGACGAGTCGCTCCGAGGCGCATGGTCCTTGAGTCCAATACTTGAGGGCAATCGCCTTTCAGAAACGTCTTTACTGCGCTGGCTCCGCAGCTCGATTGCGAGCGAGGCGCTGTTCTGTGGAAAGCACTGAAAAGAGTGCATGAACTCCCGAAAATGCGAAACAAGCGGCCTGGTACCGCGATAACCCGCCAGGCAAGTACCGACGACAGCCGAGTTGGTGATTCGTACTCTCGCCCATAGTTTTGCTAACTTTGAGCCCAAATCAGCGGACCGCTCGAGTGCTGCTCGAGTGTCCCGATGCCATGCATTCATCCATCCATTCACGCATCCGACCGAGTCATCAGCTCTCGTGCCAAGAGCAACGCTGCGAGACGGAAAGTGATGCACCAAATCGCGTTCCACTTGCACCGTCAGGATCGCGAGACAAAGTGCGCACGAAGGCTTTCCATAGAAGCTGCGATAACATCAAAGAAGAACTTTTCAGTGCGGACCCGAGAACGTTCAACTTTTTGTGACCGTAGCACATCTGTGCCATCAAGGCGTCGACTGCGCTCTCTCAGTGCACAGGACCTGAACGATATCTCGTATTCGCCCGCAGGATCAGCTACCTATTAGACCAGATGACATCTCGGCGGTGGCAGTAACTTATCAAACGCCAACATTTGGTTACATGGTGTGCAGTCGCATACCGCCATAGCAGCAAACGCCACGTGCCCGAGGGATTATCGCATCGAGCTCGGGGAGCATACGCCATTCGACAGGCAGCATGGATAAAGGAAGACAATCGATCGGCATACAGCCTCGCCTACGGGCACGGCATGTAGTGAACTTTTGTATCGCGTACCGAGGAGGCGTGCAAGGATCCTAGGGTTCTGGTTGCGCCTCGCGCACTGCACCTGGGGCCGCTTCACGCATCGCGATCAATCGTGTGCGTGTCGCGAGCGTCGCAGAGGGGGCGTCACGAACTGCTCGTTGAGGGCGTTCAGAGCGTTTTGCATGATGCATCGATTCGCGATACCTCAAGGCGCTGAGTAGACTCCGCCTCGGCATTGGTTCCCATACCTAGCCTTGCGCAGCAAGCGGATACTGCTATGTAATGCCGTCTACGCTGGCTCTACTGGTTCGCCTGAATGCGATTCTGTGCATCTCTGACTTCCAGAGGCCAATCCACCACGAATACAATGTAGCAAATGTAAAAGAGTGCTAGACATAATTCTCCCATAGCAAATCCTAACCAAAATCCATTGACACCCTGACGAAAGACAAATGCAAAGAGCGCTGCTAGCGGAACACACCCCGTCCAGAAACCGAGGAAGCTCGCAAGAGCACCAGTCCGCTGCTTCCCGATCGATTTGAGAATCCCCACACTCGTGTACTGCAAGCAATCCTGAATTTCAAACAATGATACGAAGAGCGCGGCCTGTGCAGCTCGTTCGCCGATATAAGCATCATTTGTGAGCAGTCGTGGCCAGCGATCGCGCGTGCTCGTCAGTAGGATCGCAAGAAGTATGCCGGCAACCGCGGCTACCATTAATCCCAGGCGAGCGGCGAGTCGTGCTGCCGCTGCACATCCCGCTCCGACCAGATTCCCGACCTGAACGGACACGCCAATATGGATCGAAAGCGGTAGCATAAAGCAGAAATAGACGGCATTCATAAGAACTGCCTGAGTCGCCACCGCATCTGCCACGGAACGATCTCCCGGATGCGGCGGTAAACGCGCGGCCATAAAGAGCGTGACTTCAAACGCGCCCCATTCCACGAGCACCCATGCGGTTCCGGGGAGTGCCAAAGCAAGAAAAGGTGTCCATTCTCGCCACAACTCGCGGAAGAGGGCACGCGGCGCTCCGTCCTGAGCATCGTTCCCGGACGCCGGCACTGAAACGTACACCCCAGACGGCGACAATAACGAATGCCAACATTGCTCACCGAGGCGCCACTTGTACATCACGAGCGCGAGCGTTCCCAGGAGCGCCCACTGACTCAAGGCGAGTGACAGCGCTGCACCGCGGATACCCCAGTGCAGTCCCGGAATGAGCACGGTGTGGAAAAGGACGTTGGCAACTGCCGCTACGAGGGTCACCTGAATGATGGGCCTTACGATTCCCTGAGCCTGAAGGAATCGTTTCAGGACCTCGTACAGGATCATCGGAACGAGTCCGAGGGTGTACCATCGGCAGAGTGCTGTTGCCAAGGCTACAGTCTGATTACCTGCAGCAGCTGCAGCAGCAGTTGATAATGATGATGAGGCCGCCGCAGCCGTTTCCGGTGTGAGCAGAGCAGCAAGCACGTGTGGCGCCAGTCCGTTCCAGAGCAGCGCTATTAGTGGTGCAACGACGACAAGCTGGATGACAGCACCACGCAGTGCAACCAGCGCCACAGTGCGATAGTCACCGGCTCCGTACGCATTTGCACAGAGCGTATCCAAAGCGGAGCAGAAGCCCGCAACCAGCGCGTTTCCTGTGATGTTGACCAGTGCCAGACCTAGACCTATCGCAGCGAGAGACTCCGGATCAGTCCAGTGACCAATGAAAGCGGTGCTGACAAGCGTCAACGACGCCTGGCCAACGTACGAGAGCAAAACCGGCAAAGCGAGCTGCGTGATCGACTGGATGAGCTCCAGTGCAGTGCGTGTACCTCTCTCCGTGCCGGCTTCGTGATCAACCAGCCTCTTCTGGCGAGCGACGGTCGAACGGTCCCCAGTCACTGTAGAGTCCGCTTTGCCGGTGGGTTCCATTAACGTTGGTTCCAGAGGCCTTCCTTCGTCGACCAGCGGTGGTTCAATCATCAGGCGCTTCTTGGCACCGTGAAGCGTGCCGTCCAAACCCGACTAGGTCCAAAAGAGGCTTTGGGTGTTCGCGTCAACACCAGAGCTAGTCTCAGTTGAGTTGAATGACCTCTATGAACGGCTGCAGTGGTTCGCGGAAACCACGACAAGCACGTCGTGAGCGTCGCTGCGGATCGCAGGCAACAAACGACACCTCGATATCATGCAATGTTCGTGTCTCTATGCCGTGTCCAACGCCGCGAGTGATACTTCGCTGAAGCTATCTATATCGAGCATTGCATTCCTGCGTACGTCGATGCATACGTAGTACGAGATGCTTGACGATTCATCGCAGCATGATCCATGAATCTCCGCAGGCCCCAGTGGATACACGAAAGCAGCTCGTAAACGAGGTATCGAGCGAGATTTTTCTCAGTGCAAACAACGTCGACCATATCATTCACTGCTTTGGATTTCCTGTTCCAACCGGACGAGACCTCGTTCTCCGTCATGGAAGCATCAGGAACAAACACTGAACAGATGCTGATGTCCGTCATTCCGGTACAATGCGCCGTTTGCCAGGAAAAGCGCCTTGAGAACACAGCGATCGTACTGAAAAGGTTCGTAATAGAGGCGATGTTCAGGAAAACATCATGTTTTTCGCTGTAGAACGAATAATTCGATGCGTTGAAGCAGGTGAAATTGTGGAACTGCGATGTGCACCTTTGCAGTGTCCGTCATCACTCCAGGGGAACTAGTACTCGGAAGACTGCTCGCGGGTGTTCACGCTACAACTTACGAAAGCCTCGTTTCACCGAGCGCATCGGAGAATTGCTTCTGCTCGTTGGACGGGCGAATCCACGGCCTTCCAGGATTGCATTGCCGAAGTAACGCCGCGCAGAGACTTGCACGTCAACCGTGGTAACCATGACCACAGGCTGACGCTTCCAGTCCGGTATACGATGCTCGGGGTGAACGCCCGTGTCGCCTTAGCTCGGGGTACCTCGGACCCCGGTGCAACACAGCCAGATCATCCGAACTTTTGTGGAACATCGCAGCAAGTACTGCGTTTAGGGTAAAGTGCACGGCATCACAGATTTGATGAGGCCAAGTACGATACAAGTAATGCAGAGCGACCTGCGACACACTTCAGGTAGCTCTGTAATATCAATGAATCATTTCCCGCCAGACAGCGGACATGCCTGGCGAAGCACGGCGCTCATGGGCGTCCAGTCTCATGACACAGCACAGAGCACAAGGCTTGTCTGCGAGGCAAGAGGCTCGCCTACTGGATCGATTGGCGCTGCGCCCCCGATAGACATGCGTTCGTATCCGTTGGAGCGAAGCTCCGTGTAGGCGGACACGTGCGATGGTCGCCTGCCTCGCTTCCGAAAGCAAGCCTGCTTCCGCGGGAATTTCTGCTTCGATTCACTGATCTTGCATATGAAACCAAAGCAATATGCTGCATGCTTGAGGACGCACTCGGACTATGCGACATCACGCTGAAGCTTAACTTGTAGGCGGATGCTACATGCAGTGACCCTCATGATCTCACGGATTCGAGTTTGTATGCATCATGCACGTGGAACAGAACCGGTTTGTTTCTGCTTGCATTTCACAAAGGCATTCAACGGTACCGAGAGCAAGCGCATTTTCCACCCGGTTACGCACCCGTGAAAACTGACAGAGCACCAGCGTGTCTGGCATCTCGTGCGTTCACTGGCGGGCGGTAACCACCGGTATACTGCTGCGGCGTTCGAAGGGCTTCATGGTGCACTAGTGTACGCGGTTTCCTCAAGAGACGTACATCCATGGATCACCGACTAGACGTGCAGAGAACGCGCATACGCTTTCTGGGACGATCAGTTTGCGATTCACGCCTCTGCCTGGATGGATGTAGCAAGGAGCCGCGCAGGGAGCGCACATCTGCGACCTCGGACGATCATTTTTGCAATACATACCTCCAAACATCAAAGCTGCTCGTGTGTCCACCACTAATGAACCGGTATTTGCCGCGCCCAAAGACCTTCCGATCCAGAAGACATTGCTCGTGCAGCCGCAATACCTTTACGCTCGTACGCACGATGTGTTCTGCACGAGTAGCAGATGCAACCTGGCTTCGACTTGACGCATCTGTTCTCGATATACGGCTGCGTGCAGGGCTTGGAAACCGCTACGATTTCATGTATGAAACGTCCTGCGGCAGCAACCGAAACACCTTGGCTTCGGGTTGACGTCACTGGTCACCATGGCTGCATGAGCGTGTTCGCAGCATGTGTGCCCTGCTCTGCACAAGATTCGGAAGCAGGTCGCTCAACGTGTACGAGGCCATTCGTCTTCGCTTTGCGGCGCGCTCTTGGACTGAAGCCCCTTACCGGCGGAATCCGTGCCAACGGATACCACATCCGACTCGGGCGGTGTCGTGGTATCCGTCGTTCCATCAGTGGAGCGTTCGTTGAAAAAAGGGCCCTCATTGAGCCCTTTTTCGTAGCCAGCTCGAAAAGCTTGAATGCTTTCTCGTAACGCCCGGATGCGAGACTGAACGGCTTGCTCGAGAGACTGTGTTTCTCCGGGCGCCTCAGCTGGTGCCCCTGTTCTTGGTGCTCCAGCTGGTATCCAAGCTGCCACTTGTTTCCACTGCTCTTTCCAGAGCGGCGAAGCTGCTGCGCTTGCCGGGTCCCAGCTTCGCACACGTTCGTGCAGACTGCGAAAAGCTCCAGCCCAGTGCGCAGCGGTATCAGCCGGCGCGGCTGAATCAGCAGGAGCCGCAGCCGGCGCCGATCGAGCTCCGTAGCCCCAGGTACGAAAGTAGATCTGCACAAAGTGTCGCAAGAACTGCCAGCGGTTCTTATGAGTACTCTGTATCCAGTCCCTGAAAAGCGGTTCGTCGGCATCGAGGTGCTCCTGGGCCGCTAGAGCCCGTGTCTGGCCTCCGCTGGAGCCGTCCGTCGCCGTTCTCCGAACCGTGAGCGGCTCGTCTTCGTCAAGTGCTCGGTACTGGGCGCGCCATTCCAGGCGATGTAAGCGCCAACGTGCTCGAAGACGTCGACACTGACGTCTACAGAGAGCGTACGTCTGCAAGCAGCGCTGCTTGACTGCCCGCAGACGGACACGAACCCTCATAAACTCGAGGGCGCCTCGGGTTCATGAGCGATACTCCAAGGACGCTCAACGCCAACACCGGCATCGCATCCGAATGGCGCTGCTGCTACTGTTGCTGCGTAGGAGCGGAGGCGAATATCTTCTAGCTCCCCGAAATGTTCATCCAGAGCTGAGTAGCGGCCTCCTGCCGCGCACATGCGTCGTTATGGTTGCGAGTGCTAGTGAAAGTGAAGCTGAAGTGGACCTGTTTGAGGAGAGCGCGAGTGATCAGGAGCAAGCGCTACCAGTGGCTGAAGCAGAAGCGACGGCGGCGGTACAGCGACTAGTTCCTCACGAGCACCGCCCAGAGGCCCCGCAGTGCTGTTACGTTCTGGAGATCGCATTTCAGACACCAAAGCACGCTTCATGGGTGCTTCGCTCCCTCGAACTGGATCCAGAGCTTCGACCTAGACTCGTGGAGAGGCACCTTGAGGTCACTGGCAATCAGTTGCGCGTCACGTTTCGAGGCTGGGACCGCCGCGTTTGTCGCAAAGCCATCAACGCCTTTCTCGACTCGCTACATACTTCCGTTGACGTCCTCGAACGATTTCAATCAGGAGATAGACCTTGGGAATCCGGGGCTAGTGGTTAAGGAGGCCTGCCAGATGAAGCTTGTCCGGCTTTCGCGAAACGACGGAGGGATTCGGCGTTTTCGTCGCAAGAGAAGCGATGACACGTAGCGCCAAAGTTTGCAGTCAAGTTGTCGACTGGGGCGCCCAGAAGCAAGTTTACTGGAGCATCGCGCGATGGATAGAATCCGCATGAATCGCGGAGGAGCCACGTCATAAAAACGGACCAAAATGAGTACCCGTTGGTGGCCCGTGCCGAGTACCTGCTCGGAGGAGTTTCTCGTATCCAGTGCTTCCGTCCGGCATCGAATAGTCGTGCATCTTCTCCGGCGTACCACATGTTATCTAGGAAGTGAGAAACAGTCTCTCCGGTTGAGCTTATCGACGTCGGAAACAGACAACGGAAACTGTCTGGTGAGTTCCGCGGCCGCAGCCCCGTATCCATCTTGCCAATCGGATACATCGGAACCAGTAGCACTCCGTAGCGTTTCCGAGTACACAGGTTGCAATGTGTCGTCACCAGTTAACAGTGATCGGCACCCGAGGGCGCTCCCAGGGAGACGTCACCGGAATGCGCAAACCTCGGAAGCCTCATGGGGTATCTTCAGTTCATGGTCAGAGTGCTACCTGAACTTATACTTCCTTCCGTCGCTGTGCAAAAGCTCGGCCTTGGCTACGATTTCGAATTAGATGACGCTTGAGCAGGAGCTCTTGTCCAACAACTGCTAGAGGCGCGCGTTGCCTCGACACCTGTCTTGTGTGCTGGTACTGGCCCCGCACACGCATTGCCTGGCAACGATACTCGCTCGTGAACTGTGCGATCATGTGATCCAAAGAAAAGACGCAACTCTCTCTCAGTTTTTGCGACTCATTGCAAGCCTCCTCGTAAGGGCTCAGATGATGTCAACCACGCTCTGGCTCGTTCGCTCGCTTGCAAGTATGGCAACGGGCTTTTGCTCACATCAGATGACACTGATACGCGCTGTTCTCCGCGGCATTCGTGCGTTGTTGGTAGCTGCGGTTCAACTCGAGTTCCTTCGCCGTAAAGAGGCCATTCTGCAGCGCAAAATTCTGAAAAAGGCGCTCCTGCTCTGAACGCCACTTTTCGTAGTGAGACCAGCTTACAACCCATTCTGGTATGATTCGTTTCTGCCGCCACTCGAGTACTTTTCGCAGACGCATTGCCTGCTGGGCCTCAGACACGTCTCCATCCGCAGTCAAAGCTTTCCGACCGGCAAGCGTCCGCCCCTGCTGATGAAGCCGTTCCTCGAACTGCCGCACATACTGAAGAATGTGGTGGCGGCTCTTCCACTGCGCAATGATTTCATTCAGCTCCTGTTTTCCTCTGAAGATCAGAATATCAAGGACCTGTGGGTCGCGTATATCACTATTGCGCTCGAACTGGTCTCGAATCACCGCTTTAAGCGTGTTATAGTCCTCAGCGAGCGCAAAGTCAATACGCATCTGAGGAATTTGACGCAGAAATCCCCGGTATAACGCTCGCACTTTAGCCTGGGCCTCCTCCAGCGTAGCTGAGGTATCCACGGTCGCGTCGCGTCCACTGGCTCCGGTCTCGGTGTAGCTTGGCCGGTTCACACCCCGAGCTCCAACCACAAGCACGGGGTCGGAGCCGTCAGGAGTAACACTACTGGTTGCTGCAGCCCGGCAGAGGCTCGGGGAAGCAGCAGAGCGCAACCCCGCTGCAGCTCCCTTCTGCAACCTGTTCAAGCTTGGACGCACATGCGCCTGCATCCTGAGCACTACCTCGTGTTTGCAAAACGGCACACAGCAGATAAAACCAGACTACTGTGAAGCAGAGACGACTGCTAAAAAAGGCACACTAGCAACAGCGTTCTATACTTGCCAACGCGACCAGGCACTGGCGACTAAGAATCGTTGGTATCGATTTCAGTGCCTTCGCTGCGCTTTCGATGTGTAGTCGTATGATCAATCGATCGAACTCTGGGTTTAAACAGTACGCTCGCTATTATCTGATCTGACCTGCTCTGATCTGATCTGGACTTTGTGTAACGTAGAGGCTTCTCCAGGTGCCGGTGGTCTCTATTCTGGTTCCCGGGGCGTTCGCACTTCCGTGGGTCGCCATGCTGGACAGGTCGTTCTCACACGATAGGAAAGCAACTCGAGGAATACGAGCATCGGCGTCAGCGAGGAGCTGGCACCGGGCGAGCTTCAAAGGTTTCCCTTTGAGTATGTCTCGGTCTTGCGCGGCTCGTGATGATTAGACTGCGTAAAGGCGCTCATGGAGTCGTGTTAGGCGCAGGTCGGGATGCGACCGGCGCGACAGATAGCTCGATACCGAGACTTTGCGTTGTAAGCGCTGCCCCAGATATTCTACGTCGTAAACGAATCACCTGTTGACCGTCAAAGTCTCCACACAGTTTGAACTCGAGCGTCGCGGAACCCTGGGAAACGCCGGGTATTCCCGCGACCGGAACGCCTAGAGGTCTGACGTGCTTGGCGCGCTCGGGCGCCCCATCTGGCCAGAACTCCCGATAGCCTGCACTCCTCGTGATAGAACGGGCTATTGCTTTGCGTGATACACGCACAACCCGTCTAGAAAATGGATGTTGGACCGGAATCCAGCGGTGTAATCTGCAGTGCGGGGGTCGTGCTTTCGGTAGCATGGCGTGTGGTGCATGCGCCGAGGCCGTGACGCTACGTTTCAGGAGATAACGAGTTGGCAGAATGCCCCTGGCGCTGTCGGAGATGGCTCGCTGTCAGCGACTCGCTCGCAGTGAAAACTTATTTTGGAAGCTCCTCACCGGTGGATAGCAGCCGCGTCGATGGCGTTCCGGCTGGCGCAAACGAAAGCTGTCCGCATTCGCATCCATAGAAGCGATATCAAGGGCAGCTTATTATTTCCGGACGACTCTGAATATAACGAGCTGAATGCATGGGCAGTGCGGCGTTCACGTACGCTTCAGACCTCGTGAACATGCCTCTAGAATACTGGGCTTTGCGATAGCATGCGTTCAGGAATCTCAGTACAGGTTGCGCTGAAATGCTGGGTACCTTTGGGCGTGTCTGCCTCTACGCATCATTCGTGCATCGTGCTGGCGGCTCCAGAAGTCAAGAGCAAGGCCTCGTCTTTGTACCATCCGTTACGGAGGACACCGACCTTAACAAAACGGTGGGCATGTACACTGCGAATCAGCATGACCACTAAAATTGCGGAGAGGATAGGAAAGATGGGTCCGACTTCCTCGTACCCGCTTTCGAGACTTTTCATGTCATCAGCGTGCGCAATTATGAGCCAGTGCTCTTCTCTACTTTTTGGGGGCAACATCCTCGCCCGTGTTTCATAAAGGCGATCGCCACTTTCGCGATGGTCACTCTTCTCATACTCGTCCCTGCTTTCGAGACTTTGCATGCCATCCGCGAGCGCCATCCTGGCAAGGTTTCGTCTCTAATTGCCGCAGCAACCTATTCGCCCGTGTTTCATGAATCTGAGCACCATTGCAGCGAAATTCATTCTGGGACGCTAACGCCGACTCATCTGGCTGCGACTCGCTCTGCTTCGTGTCCACAGAGTCCACGACATTTCCAGATCAGTCAGGAGAGCTTCAGAGAAGCCATCTACCCTGCATCCGTATCGCCGAGAGACACCTCTGCGGAGCCGCTACCGGCCCTCAGCCAATGATTATCTCTCAAAAGCACGCCTTCAAGGCTTTTACTTATGAAGGGAAGGTGATGAAATCGGATTCGCAGAAGATCGTTCGCTGGTTACAGCACGTCCCCCGGTGCTGCGGCGACGAGTATGCGTTGCATCGTAACCCGTTAGGTAGCGCCAGAAAAGCTGCATGCCCTCCCAGATGCGCAAAAGACGGCTACCACGCCCGCCGTATCGTTGTTTGCCCCAGCTGAACGGGACATAACCATATAAACGCATGTGTTCAATCTGGCGCTTCATGGTAACCGAGAATAACACGAGGAAATACAGAACAAGCACAGGCCAGTATACCGGTATATCAAAAATTGGGACCAGCGTAGCAACGAACGACATCGCGACACTTTTCAGACTTTGCCACCAAAACTGGAACTCGGGAAGACGTCGCACAAAAGGACGATACTCAAGATTCGTCCCGTTCAAGGGATCAAGCTCTGCAAAGGCGCCAGTTGAACCACTCGTCCGACGTCGAATCGGGAGGGCGATGCGCTCATCCTCCTGAATTTCGTTCACGTCGCGTGGTTGCAAAAAGCCGAGCATCAGGTTAAGATTGTATATGGCAAGAGCGTAGGCAACAACGTAAAATCCTTGGGTCCAGTAGACACGCAAAGCAAAGAGCGCTCCAAGCGTCCAGAGTGCCAGCCAGCGAGCCGTGCGGTGCGGCACGGAAAGGTCTAACCAGTGCTGGAGACGACGCCTCCAACGATACGAATACCGCAAACTGTAGGAACGCACAATACCCAGCAAGTTTGTGTTTTCGACAAAGTCTGCATCTGATGCTCGCATTGATGAAGAAGCAGGGCTACTCGAGGTCAAGTCAATGGGGGCCGCACTCGTTGCCATCGTCGAAACGCTCCGGCCGAACACCGGCCCCGCAGGCTGAGTTATTCCGGGGGCGGTGTGTTCTCCACTTTGAATATTTGTTCCAGGTCTGATCGTAGTCCAAGTGGTGCCACCACCATACGGCCGAAAAGCGTTGCCGGGTAAAGCACCCCGATCGGCAGGACCAGCGCTCATCGCAGATTCGCCAAAGGGTGTCCTCCGTGTTCCACGCCAAACTTGTGCAGCTTCTGCGCGGCTCTCTTTGTGCAGGAGACCGCTACAGTTGAGAACAGCTTCTCAGTTTCTTTACGAAGGGTCACGTGTCGTCTCTCGGTGCGGTAAAAACCGCTTCTGGTGACCGCTCAAGCCAGGGTGACGCCTGTTACCCCTCGCCACGCACTGGGAGCGCTCCGCCGTACCAGGGTGCGCGGTTGGGTTTTCTCGCTCGCAGCAAAGTTATCGCCACTACCAGAAACGTCGAAACGAAGCGCCACTTGGCGAGCAAAGTAACGAGTGACACCTGTCGTCAGAGACGCTTTTTCCCGCCTCTGTTCACTCGTTGGGGACAATCGACAGCAACGGTACAGAGCAAGAAAGTTTCGCGTCGATGGAGGAATTTAATATCCACCCGCAGAAGCCTACCAGCGTTCTTTGCCCGGCCCGCTGTTATCGGTTTCAGCTTATCCTCATAAACTTTGAGCCTGAGGGGCAGCCCCACAAAAACTGACTCGCTTAAGCTCCGCGGGTGTCGTCTTCAGCACCCCATATCGTCCTATACTGATGACCGCGTTAAAGCCACGGTTCACGAACTCCATGCGTTTGTTGCCTCTGATGGAACTCTTCAGCGGAGGGATTGCTAGAACTCGTCCCCTCTGTGTCAATACATGCTCGTCATTGTCCCGCCGTGCAAACACCTTTTCTCGTTTATCTCCCCTGTTCTTCCTCCTCTCCTTCTTGGTCACTTGCTGTTCTTCGCTCGATAGTCGGCGAGAAGAGGATTTTTCGTTTTTTTTCCAGCACCCGGCAGTGACAGCTCTCCAGGATCCCCGGCATCCATGTCCATACCATTCCCTTGGATTTTATATTTCTTCTAATGAATGTACTTGGAACGTGTCTGCTATACACCGCGAACACGCATTTGTTTACATGCACCTGGGCTTGGAACCCAGTCGAGGTGAAATACTAGAACCAGATCGTTTTCCGTAGGTACGGCTCTTGTGCGAGCGTTCCTGCGTCGTCAGCTATATATAAGCGGTTGAGGCCAAGACCGGCATCCTATTTTTAGGTCACGCGTCTGATCCAGTCATCGAACGCCCGGGACGAGCCTGGCCCCCCGGCTGAGACACCTTGTTTGCTCACTGTGTCCGAAAATTCGATGCTGCTAGCTTCCCAACAACTCGGTGAGAAACGTCGACTGTAGCGGGCGCGCTGTGCTTCTACGCTACCGGCAATTGGGGTACAACCTACGACCATGGTGTTCACGGTTGGCACTCCAGGTGGAGCGCCTTCCACCGTCAACCAGCAAATAGGTCTCTTCTAATCCGTCTCGGTGCCAGCGCTTTCCTACAAGGCAACTTGGTATATCCCGCACATGGATTTGCACACGGATCGCCGCCTTCCAACAGCAAGATGTGTATACGTCTGGTACCTTGAAGTCTCAGCCTGTTTGAGGAACTAACATGCGCCACAAACGGCAGCCGATTTGCATCGAGAAAGATCGTCGGCTCTAACCGAGGATCCGAAAGTACGCAATGGACATCTGCACCAACTGCAGCATCGACCATACCGCATCATACATCCGAGTATCGCCATCAACCTTCAAAATCTTTATCATCATAACCACCACCAGCACCATTCAAACTTGCCTTTGGGGATTCATGCCAGTCCGCCCGACAGCATCCGCTGGGCGCCGTCGACATTGCCGGGGCACGCACGTCCTCGCACCGCTGGCTCGACGCAAGTTCCATCCAACCGAAAAGGGCGTTCCTATTGGTCTGCGTATGCCTTCGAAGAACAACTCGCGCAAGTTTCGGGTTAAGCAGGCCCAGAAAGAACAGAACCAGGTAAACGCAGTCAATGGAGGACCAGCGAGCGAACACCTGGTCAACGGGATCAACGCCTTGACCGTCGGCACTGGACCACCTGGGGACCGGCGATCTCTGTTACCGCCACCGCCCTCGGAACCCGGTGAGGACGGGTACTTCGTCGAGAGAACAGGTCCTGACGCTGCTACCAGACGATCAGCTTCCTTGGACATCTCCATAGAAGGAATCAATCTCATGGTTGGGCGACGAGAGTTGCTCGCCTCAGCCACCCTGAAACTCACCTACGGACGCAAGTACGGTCTGGTGGGGCGCAACGGCGAGGGTAAAACACAGCTGCTGTGTGCGCTGGCACATCGCCGACTCCCTGTGCCCTCACATATCCGCATCGCTCACGTCGAGCAAGAGGTTCAAGGCGACGACACAAAGGTGCTAGACGCAGTTTTGCAAAGCGATCGCGAGCGCGAGTACCTGCTTTACTGGGAGAAGCGGCTGCTACAAGACCAATCGGACTGGGCAGGCGAGGCCCTTATTGAAGTTTACGAGCGTCTAGATGAGCTGGATTCTGACGCAGCGGAGACTCGGGCATCCATGATCCTGCGGGGTCTCGGCTTCACCGCTGAGGCGCAGCAGCGACCCACGCGGGAGTTTTCCGGCGGCTGGCGCATGCGCATTCGACTAGCGATGGCGCTCTTCCAACAACCGGATCTGCTGCTCCTCGACGAGGCCAATAACCATCTCGACTCGGTATCTTTGCTTTGGCTCGCCTACTTTCTCCGGGCGTGGCCCCGGACAGTGCTCATGGTGTCGCACGATCGGTGGTTGCTGAATGAAGTCGCCCAGGATACGATTCTGCTCCATCGAAAACGCCTCGTATACTATGGTGGCAACTACGATTCTTATTTGAAGACTCGTGCAGAGCAGCAACGACACGCGTTAGCGGTGGCGAGTTCCCAACAGCGCCGTGCAGCGGAGCTCAAGAACTTCATCGCACGATTCGGGCATGGCCATAAGAAGATGGCCCGCCAGGCGCAGAGCCGCATGAAAATGCTACAGCGATTGGAATCCGAAATGATCGAGGTCGATGAGGACGACCCCTCGCTGCGGATTGAGTTCCCTGCGGCAGAGTATCTGCCGCCGCCGCCTTGCATCTCCGTCAACAACGTTGGTTTTCGATACAGTCCTGATGGTCCGATGCTCTATCGCGACCTCAATTTTGGGCTAGATTGCGACTCTCGGGTAGCGATTATCGGACCTAATGGGGCGGGAAAGTCGACGTTTCTGAAGCTTCTCGCTGGGGAAATTGTGCCGACCGAAGGCTGGATCTCGCGGCACCCGAAACTGCGTATCGCGACGTTTGCGCAGCGCCACGTGGACTCCATGGAAGACCTCGAGCGCAGCGCTGTGGACCACATTCGGAGCTTGTGGCCAACCCTTGAGGTGGCCGAGTGCCGAGCGCTTCTCGGCCGTTTCGGTCTGAGTGGCTCGCTTGCCACCATGCCCATGAAGTTGCTTTCTGGGGGCCAGAAATCACGCGTGCAATTCGCGGTCATGGCGGCGATGCGCCCGTCTCTCATGCTGTTCGATGAGGTCACCAATCACTTGGACATGCAGACAATCGACAGCCTAGCGATTGCACTGAACGCATTCCCAGGCGGTGTCGTGTTGGTAACGCACGACACCCGTTTTCTGAGTTTGGTTGCAAATGAGATCTGGGTCGTCCGACCGGGGAAGTCTCCTCAAGAATCGGGCACCGTAGAGGTCTGGAACGGAGACTACGACGACTATAAGGCGGCCATTGAGCGAGAACTGGAGGAAGCAGGTCTTCTAGCTGCAGCGAAGCAGGAGGCTGCAGCGCTTGCGCTCCAGCGCCTATCTTCATAGACAGTGCTTCGTGTGCAATGCCCGTTGCGTAGAGGGGTCAGGGATCCCAGATATCCGGATCCTGCAGAGTCCCGCGGTTGCGCGGTAACCGCTGGAACATTCTCCACAGAGATGCACTGTATCAGGGTATCCCGCGCACGCCGTCCATTGCGACATCCGAGTGCAATCGTGCACGCAGGCGCCTGGGGCTGGCGCCCTACGCCGCAGGTGCGTGCAGCAACTGCCGTCACGATAGCATGCGAGCGCCGTCACATGCGTGTCGAGTTACGATGCGTGCTGCTGCTGCTGCTGCTGCTGCAGTGCTTTCGTTGTTGTTGTTGTTGTTGTTGTTGTTGTTGGTGGTGCTGCTGCTGCAGTGCTTTCATTGTTGTTGTTGTTGTTGTTGGTATGATCGCCGTGGTGTCGCACGCCCTGTGTCGGAAAGCGTGCCGCTGATCATATCGCTACAATGTGCACCAGACGCATAGAGAGAAGCTTTAGGTGACGTGCTAGGGACTGGGGCTGGTGCTGCCCAGAGGCATCCGCTTCACAGCGTGTTGGTGATTTTGCACGACGGAAAGACGCTTTGATTCGTGAATACGCTGAAGACACTCCTGTAAAGATATGTATCAACGGGAAATGCTTGCATGTTTTGGCCAAGATATTATAGCGTGTGGGCACTGTATCCTGAGCCTCATCGATTCGCGTTCCAGCGATGTCGCTCGCGCGATCGCCGCTGCGCCAGCGATATGACGACGACAAGTGCGAAACCGGTCTCGGCGTTGGCGCAGCGCGGCGCCATGCATGCTGCTCGCTTGACTCGTCTTCACGAGCAGCGGGTTGCCCCCTTATTTTATCAACCATATAAAGGTCTATCACTTTTCCCGAATAAAGTCTCATCGAGTGAGACGGCCATCCGTCGCTCCTGAAATACGCGTTCATGGTCCAGTGCGATATCCATCGTGTACTGTTCAGCGCGGAACGATTTTCCGTTGAAACGACCCTTGTTTTTTGTTCAGGCGGGCCTCTTCATCACCACTCGTATCAAGGGGATGGCAGCCTCACATCCGGTGGCTTTTTGGATGGTATTTCACGGAGAACGTACGAAGTGGAATGGAATGACGAGTAGAGAATCGCGCATATATATTCTCAAGAGTTCTGATTTGGGTGCACGACGCCGAGAGCAAGTATTACGAGAAGCGTGATGCATCCGATAGCTGAACGTAGAATAACTCCCTTGTAGAATTAGACAGATATTCCGCAAATTACCTACGACGACACCAAGTCCTCCAGCGACCCGTTTCCATTCAGCTGGATACATTCATTTTTTCAATTGCTGCGAGAAAAACAAACAAAAAAGGTAGGCGAGTACAGACCTTCCATAATGCACTGCTCTGAATGTAACGATGTGTGCAAGGCACCGCCCGATAATACGTTCTGCGGGTGCTCGCAGAGTCAGCGCATCGCGCCTTACACCGGCTGTGCACTGAGTCAGTACGTCCTGGGGGACCCAGGTGTGCAGCCACAACGGCATCACGCACCGAGGAAAACGCCTGGGTACACTGTCCCGTGAATCATTCACGCAGGCCGCCATGCATTGACACACGTGTCACAGGAACGCCCCATGTTGCCAAAGCGGCCCGCGAGTGCTTCGTTCCATGGAGCCTGCCAGCCATGTATGCACGCTGCAGCTCTTTGTTCGGATACCGCAAGTCACCTGAACACCCCCACAGACGTATGCACTGAGCACTGGGCGCAGCGCGTACGGCCCCAAATCCTGCTCCATATCGGCTGCACGGCACGCTGTTATGGTGCATACTGACCCCGCCGCCTCAAGCGCTGCAGCTGCGCGTCGTGTGCACCACACACCTACGAGCCGTGCGGTACCCGGTGCAAGGTGCTGCACCCAGCACTCGATGCTGGACATATGCATCCGGGTGCCGGCCAACGCCAGCGCCCGTGCGCGATGCGCCTCTGCCCTGAACAGGCGCCTCTCGGGAGACACACGCAGACACGCGGGATTCGACGCTCGCAGAAGGCGCGCCCGCGGCCCTCTGAACCCGCCGCCCTGCATCGATCACGTCGCGATGCGCGCGTCGATTCAGCGTAATCGCATATGCCTCGACGTGACAGCGCTCGCGAGACTGCTGCTGCTGCTGCTGCTGCTGCATCTCGGGATGGCGGCGACGGCGGCGGCAGCGCTGCACACGCACCCAGCGCGTGCATTCAAGATGGGCGCAAGCGCGGGCGCCGTCGCTGCGCATGGCCCAACGACGCCCTCACTCGATCGGATAGAACGGATGGTGTAGTGCGCTCTCAGCTCCAGAGGACCGGCACCATAGCCCAGTAGTTGAAGAGTGACGATCGTTGCGTTCCGTTTGGACGATTGCTGTCGTCGCTGGAATATTTTGCAAGGAATCGTCCGTGAAGGCGTATTCGGTCGAGGAGGGGTTTACCGGTGCTCACGTGTAGCGACGCTGGAGAGTCGGCACGCCAACGGACAGCGCAACGGCTAGCGTGAGCGTGCAGCACCGAGGCGTCGACGGTCTGCTGGGAGCAACTGATTGCTCTCAGCTTGGTTCGTACGTGAAGAGGTTTGATCGGTGATCGTGATTGTCGATTCCTATGCAGAGGGCACACTCTGTCCCTTCACAACTAACGCTTCTCTCTGTTCTACAGCGAGACGCAGCGGCAGCGGAAAACCTTCGTATTAGCAAGTCGACGCTTCTACATGTACAGAATCAACAGCAACGGCAGCGCCAAGCACTTCAATCTGGGTATGGTGGCGCTTACCGGAACGGGAGCCAGGCACCACCACCGGCTGCGTCATCGACGCTGGTGGCTGCACTTGAGGAGGCGGCTAACGGCGGCGACGACGCTACCGCCAGTGGGCGATCGGCAGTTCCTGGGCGGCGCTCAAGAACGGAGCGAGGCCTGAGCGCTGAACGAAACACCAACAAGCCGGTTGGCGCCGACGGACGCACCAGCCGACGGGTTCCAGAGCGGGCCGCAGGTACGCATGAGCCGGAAAGGCGAGCGAACTCGGGGGCAGGTGGTCGGCGAACGTCGCCCGCGGGCGACGTTCGCCTCCGTCGAAGTGCAACGACAGGAGCGCTCGACGTGATACGCGAGGCATCTCTTGATGAAGAGCTTGAAGAGCTTGATGACCTGACTTTGCGGGAATACTGGAAGCGTCTCGACGCATGGGGTATAACGAGCACGAACTCGAGCGCAAACTCCTCTCCGCGCTCCAGTCCAGCCATCTCACCGATCGAAATGCAACTGGAAGGTGGTACCAACGACATGAATGGTCTTCGACAGGCCGCATCGTCGGAGTATCTCCAACGTCGCAGTTTACCACGCAAGGATGCGATGGATGTGTTGGCTGAACAGCTGCATGCCGAGCAAGTTCGGCGAGAGCGCGACGCCGAGCGACAGCGTCTGCTGGAGGCTGCGCGCTCGCATCATTCACGGACGTCGCTGCAACGCACCAACGAGAGCAGCAGCTCGAACGAGGGCTCTGCGTCCACACCGATGATGGGTCTGCCCTGGCCGGCAGACTCGAACCATTTACAAGGCCATGATCATGTCATGCAGCCACCGGAAATGTGGCGTGTGCAGGCGCACGGTTTTCTCGTCGGACACCAGATGCACACCAATGATCATGGCGGCTGGTGGGTCGAGCGCTGGGGCCAACGCCGGGTCAATCCGAGCGGGCCACTCACTGGCGATGAGCGAAACGACTACGTACGATTCGGGGACAAGTTCGGCATTGATCCGGACGGCTGCAGATGGTCGGAGTGGTGGCTTGAGTTACCAGAACGGCCGGGGGTTGCTCGTGGCTACAAATGGGGTCGCAAAACCAACGGCTCCGAGTGGAATGATCAGTGGGAGCGTTAACCAATGTCGCTCGTGTCGTCGTTTACGCGTGTACCTTCCATCATCTCTTTTTTGAGGCCGTGTATATTTTTCAATACAAGAAATAATGGGCTTAACTCGCATATCGTGCTTTTTTTTGGGGCGCTCTCTACTTGAAAGAAGGGCGAATCGCAGGAAACTTTAAAAGCCGTTGCGACTGCACCAACAGCTCTATCGGTCCGCGCACAGCGCCACCCAAGGAACTTCGAACTGCCCGACTGGTTGCGCATACACTATCTTGCCGCAATCAGGCTCACTGCGCAGCGCTCCTTTCACCAGGTCACTGCGGATCCCGTGTGTCCGAGCTAGGGCGTCACGAACCAGGCCCGCACGGCGTCAATCACCAGCGGAGTCGCTCGCAGCACCAGAAAGTACGCTCCGAGGGTTAGCGCGTTCTGACGCATCGCCGCGTGAAGTTGTTCTTTTGTTGGTTGTGCACTTGGTAGAGTGGCGGGATCCATGACGTTCACGTGTTGGCGTGCAGAGCGCGTCCAGCGTCCAGAGACAGCGGGCCGGGTGGCGGCATGGCGTGCGGGTTGCACACGCTTCGCCTTCTGGATAGGTACATTTATGCATCTTTATGGATGATTACGGACGTACTGACTTGCTCGCCTGCACATCGCGTCCGCTTCATGCAGCTCCGTTGAATGGTACATCCCTGTATATTTTGGAATATTTATGCCAAATCGGAATAAAATGAACAGTCTTCGGTTCGACTCGCTTCGAACCGGCACATGGCGAGCTCCACGAACGATTTGCTCCACGCCCGCTATACACTGCGCTGGGTTCGAAACACGTCGCTTGCGCCCTGCGAGAAGCATCCGTAGCGCGGATACCGCCTCGCTTCGTGCCGCAAGAGACGCAACACGAGAGAGATATCATTGTCGCGCACTTTAACGCTCGCATGCGGCTTCTGTGTGCCCCACGGGTGTAGGGGAGCTGGCTGCATGCTAATCAGGTGGCTCTGGTGTTCGGCCTCGACTAGCGCCTTTTTGTCCGTGCAGCATCCGCACCTGTTTAAGCAGCGGTGGTTTCACGCCCAACAGCGAAGCTGGAGCCTTGTATCGCGCACGCGGCGCACGCTCTGCCTGGACTTGCGTTTGAGGAGGCTCTTGGAAGCGAACAGAACGCTTCGATTGGTCGGCTCTGTTCTCGGCGGGCTTGCGCTGGTGCTTCACACGGGTGCGCCCCCAGTGCTACGAGGAAGCGATCACCACGCAACTGGATCACTTGGCTTCGTTGTGAAACGGGCTCGCAACATGGCTTGGCGTGCATCTGGGCACACGAACGCTGAACTTGTTCACAACCTGAAACGTTTGGGCCTTATTGAGTCGCCGGTGGTCGAAAAGGCTTTTCTGGCAGTCGACCGAAAATACTTTGTGCCAGTTGGGCGGCCAGCATCGGTCTCTTTATCAACGCCAAGCACCTCAGGGCAGCAGCAGCAGCAGCAGCAGCACATGGAGCCATCTGCCTCTGCTACTGCGCAAGTTCGTGAAGCGAGTGCACCGCAGCCGCCCGCAGCCAATGCGCCGTTGAGCGTGTTTCCTGGACGACAGCATGAGGAACGCGACGAATTTGCACAGAACGATCCGTATGAAGATAGCCCCCAGTATATTGGATACTACGCGACGATCTCGGCACCGCACATCCAGGCGATGTGCGCGGAGCTGCTGCGTTCACACATCGGTCGCCCCGGGGCGCGCGTATTGGATGTCGGCAGTGGGACCGGCTACCTGACGGCCATCTTTGCAAAATTAGGCGAGTTTACACTGCAGTTGTCCGACGCAACCGAGGATATTGCAGCACCGACGCCAGCGACAACGAGAGCGCTGCTTCCTCGCGTCTTCGGCATCGATCACGTTCGTCCGCTTGTGGAGGCATCACTGCAGAACATTCGGCTGAGCAATCCAGAGCTAATCGATGAGCAACGGGTTGCTTTCAAGGCCGATGATGGACGGCTAGGTTGGCCCGAATATGCTCCCTTTGATGCCATTCATGTTGGTGCAGCTGCGGACGTTGTGCCGCGAGCGCTGCTGGAGCAACTCAAGCCCGGAGGTCGAATGGTAATCCCCATTGGACCCGAGGGTGGCGATCAGAAACTCGTGGCGATTGATCGCGACGAAACAGATCCATCCAAGTACATTCAAAAAGATATAACGGGTGTTCGCTACGTTCCGTTATGCGATTTGGCGTATCAGTGGCAGGGCGCCCTTAATGCGGACACCGAAGAGGAAGAGAAACTGTGACGGGTCCTGGTGTTCGAGTTCGCGAACTGCAGTGAAGGCGCGTCATTTTCCACGTGCTTTCGAAGGGATGCTTGGATTGCTTCCAGAGGTTTCCAGCAACGCTAGGGAAAGCAACTTGGCGACCCGCGAGCGCCTCTGAGCCACAATACGACATGGCACGCTTCGCTGGGTGCTTTCGAATGCCATTTTCCGGCATCGAGCATTTGGACAGCGGACCATGACATCAGGGATGCTTGAATTGATGTTCAGGGATACGTGCAGCGACAGCGTGCGCATACATTGTTCAGGTTTCTGTGCGGCGTACTGCAGAGGTTTGTACATGGGCGATGCCCTTGGTTGCTCACACCGAAGAGATAGCGCTTAGGATACGGCGCTCGCTTTCAATGGTGCCGTTCATATCATCGGTGATGTTTCGTAGTGCCGCTGGCTTTGGACCTGTCATGCGAGCCTGCGTGCGTTCGTCTTCTCGTATGATCTTTAGAGAGAGGTAGCGCCAGTGACCGCAGTATTGCTATGCGAGCTTGCATCGTTGCTTTCGGTATCGCTGGTATTCTCTAAATACGCTGGCGATCGCAGATCGATTGTGCCAAGGAGATGATGCCGTGAACCTTGTGTTCATCCTGCGCTTTCGTTTTAGGGGCACCATCCGCTGCGTCCTCGCTGACGAAGCGGCCTCGTGTCCGTTCTGGTGACCGTACCGTCTTTAGGTCGCTGGGTCGCGGAAAGGATATCCCTGAACTGTGAAGGGTACTTCTGGGAAACATATATGTACAAAAAAGTTTTGATTTGTAAAACAAGTCACCCGTGCGCAACGCAGCGAAAATGTCTCGCGACGATAGGGGAAACGAATACCGTTGTGCAGACGCCTCCTATCCGGTTTTGACTGGACACCTCTTATCGGTTTCAGTTTTTCCTTGCAAACTTCGAGCCTCAGAGGCTGGCCCGCAAAACTTCGCTCGCTTCAGCTCCGCAGGGCTCGTCTTCAAGATCGGCACATCGCCTGATATTGATCGCAGCCTTAAAGCCTCGGTGTACGAGCTCCATGCGTTTATTGCCACTGGTTGCATACACCAATGCATGGAGTCCTCGAACTCGAACCCTGAGTGTCACTGCGGTCTCGTCATGGTCCCGTCGGGCACACACGGTTCCTCGCCTATCGCCCATCTTCTTCTTCACCACGTGCTCTCCTTCGCTCGACAGTCGGTGAGAAGCGGATTTTTCCGTTTCTTGTCGAACCTCTGGATGGCAGGCCCCTGGGATCCTCGACTTCCACGTCCATACCATTCCCTTGAATTTTTTACGTCTTCAAATGAACGCACTTGGAACGAGTCTGCTGTACACCGTGAACAAGCATTTGTTTACACGCACCTGGGCGCGGCACGTCATTGACATGAAAGACCAAAAGAGATTCGACGCTCACCAGAACAGACCCCTGACGAACTCGTTGGATCGTCGGCTTGCGCCCGCTGGGTCGAACGTTGACCAGTTAGCAAAGCAAGAGCCTGCTGCAGCTCCTTCACTGCGGTCTCGTCGTCGTCGAACTCTGCTGCGCTCAGCGCTGACCGCACATGTCGCCTAAAGGCGTGCCGCGTGCCCGCTGTGACCCCGTTCCCAGGCGAACCGAGCATATCATCTATGGATTCTCTGCGTTTCCTTTCCTGTGAGGTCTCATTCGGAGACTGCGCTGATAACGGCTGCAGCGAAGCCGGCGCCTGCCTCTCGCTGCCAGCCGCTCCGTCGAACGCTTCCTGGCTGCGGCTAGTGATGCACTGCTGGTGCGTCGACGTTGGAGGCGGGCTTTCATCGTCGTCCACAGACTGGGGCGAGGCATCAGATCCCTCCGGACTTACAACACCGGTACTGTTCTGTTTGCCAAGGCTCGAAGACGAGCCCTTGTCTGGCACCGGTGCAGTACGTACGCTTTGGGTGACTTCCACACACTCGACATTGTCTTGCGTTGACTCCCGAAGCGCTCTTCGAGTCATCACGCACTTGTATTGAGCATATCGAATCTGCTGGGAAAGCTGGTCCCAGAACTCAGCTGATACTGCTGCGCCAGTACCCCCAGTGCTTGTTTCCGAGTCCTCGCGCCCCCGGAACTGTTCCAGCGCTTGCAGGAAGATAGACGCGGCATAAAACTTCGCAGCTGTCTCTGGGACGGGTTTTCGTGAGATGGACTCCTTCTCAGCTCTTTCAAATATTCGCGACGCAAAGCGGTGCAAGTACTCCAGCGGAGTATGCCGAAAAATCGACGACCACTCCCTAGAGGAGAGGATTCGTGCCTTCAATGCCTCCAGATCGTTCATTTCCTTTGAGAGAAAAGCAGCAATCCGCTTTTGTTCATTTGTATGGGTCAACTGCCGGCGAATGCCAAGGCCCTGCTCTACAGCATACAAACGAGTGAAGTACGAGACTACAGGTTCAATGTGGGCAACCTCGCGGCCCCGCGCAAAAAACGGGTACAGGCCCTGCAGCGCGTCAGGGACGTCTGCTATACCGTCGAGCTCGCTTTCCATGCTGCGACCACACTCCTGCAAACAAACGTCTTTCAAAACAAAAACGCTGTCGCCAGCGGTGTACCGTAGTGGCAGTGAACGCGCCCTAGACAAGGAGTCTCCAACTGACGTGCAGACGTCTCCCAGTTTTTTTCGACCGGCCACCTCATACAGGATCCAACTTGTTCTCATATAGTTCAACTTTCAGAGGTTGTCCAATAAAGTCCCTTCTTGTGGACTCTGGAGGTCTCGTCTCCAACATCGCACATCTCCTGATATTGATAGCGGCGTTAAAGTCTCGGTTCAAAAACTCCACACGTTTCTTGCCATTGATTGTACTTACGAATGGAAGTAGTCCCCGAACTTTCGCTCTCCTTTCCATTTGTTCATCTGTCAGCGCTCTATAATTTTTTATATCCTCAGGGCTCCTCTGGAACTTTTCCATCTCGATCCTCTGGAGTGCACAGCCCAGTTCGTGGTGTGTGATTACGATGTCCGGAACTCATCTATCGGTATGGTCACGAAACCGTCTGCGCACTCCTTGCACGTTCTTGTCAACGGTGCTGGTATGCTCTCTCTTTGGGTCACCCGCCGTCCTGCTCCATACGTTACCACGAGCCTCTGACTCTTGTCCTCCTTGAGGACGCTCAACTCATTGAAAAAGCTGGTCAACGCATGCTCCCTTCCCACAATACAAGCTCAAACACAGACGAGCTCACGGAAGTTTGGTGTACGCGTTCCACAGCGCCTCGTCATGCGCAGCACGAGTGTCCATGACCTCTGGAAAATCTTGAAAGTCCGCATGTCGGATCGTCACCTCGCTCATAGCTTCCCTGTGATCCTTCATTCCTGCATTCCATGTCTCAATTTTCTTCCCTGCATTCATGATTCCCGATTCTCGATAGTATCTCGCGCTCGAGAGCCTCAAAAGTCGCATATCTCTCTGACGTACTCTACCCTCAGTATCATCTTACGCACGCTTGGGTACAGCGATGGTTATGATATTCGTGTTTCCGGGGTCCGCGCCGACGACAAAGTCGTTCTCCTGCACCTTGTTCGTCGTAGGACACGCCTTCTTGTTATCTTCGTGCTCCGCCGACGGCGATCTCGAGGACGAAACAGGACGAGCTGCCTTCAACTGCCGATCGTGAACACACTAGGATACTCCATCGGTTTCGATGATGCCCGTGAATACCGTTTTCTTGCTCGTTTCGAGACGCTCGAAATCGAAGATATTCTTCCAGGGCTTCTCGCGGTTTTCACCGGTGAACCCTGTCTTCCTTACATCGAACCCCCGGACAGATCTCCTTCATGATGCCGTAGAGGACTCCGGCGTCGATCGTTCCAAAATCGAACTTGATGATGCATAATGGAACGACGTTGAAGCGCTTCCCCATTAGGGTCGCCCACCGTTTCAACGACTCTTCGTTTGCTTCCACACCGTGCTCCATATCCGCCTCGGGATCGAGTTGTCGGTCCAAAAACACGAAATATCGCACGACGAGGCGATCGTATCTTTCCTTGATGTTTTTCAACTCTGATATCTTTTCTGCTGGATTCGGCAGCCCCAGCACCGCACGGTGCTCTCCTATAACCGCACGGATGACAGAAGCTTCGTTCGTGCTCTCGTTCGACGCCTTCGCTCCGACGAATTCGATCTCATCTTCATTCTGACTATCGTTCGCGACGCCATTGATGATGGCCTTTGTCGCTCTGCAAGACGGGCCCGCGTCCAGCGCAGACACGGCGCGTATCATGAAACGTTCGAGGTTCACAGTCATGCGGTTCTTCAGGTTCTCGTGGTGCTTCATTGCCCCGTATTCGTAAATATCCGCGTCACCCTTGTATCGAGTACCGTTGGAGCGGTATTTCGCGAAGTTTTCGTGGAGGGCATACATTCGCGCATTTCTCCTCGACGTTTCCCGCGTGCCAATCATCAGATGACGAATACAGGTCTTGTCGAAAAATTCTTCCGGAACCTCGACTGTTTTGGTGTCCATCACGTCGCGATACATATCTCTCGCGATATGCATCAGTGCTACAGCAGCGTTACAAACACGCATAGAGTGCGACTCGAAACGGGGTCTGATGGCCTCTTGGAGCTTTTCCGTGTACGGATCCCTGATGTGTTTATGAAGACAGGCTTTCACCAGCATCTCGTGATATTATCGTCTTTCTCGCATCCATCGACGTCGGGCCTCCCGCCGTAACTTCTCCTTCTTGTCTCGTTCCGCTTTGCTCGGCTCTGTTTTTCATTTTTCTCCGGCAGCCAGCAACACCAGGCCTCCAGGATCCTCCATTTCCATTACTTTCCATTTTTATGATAAGAATGCACTTTGAAAGCGTTTGCTATGAACCACGAAAAATCACTTGACCATAATACTGTAAGGGCTGAAACACGAATGAATCGCAAGACTATATTTTGCTATGACTTCAACGCAAATACACCTTTTTCCCGTAGAAAAACACGCTGCTGATCAGCATCGCGTTTCCTTTCAATGGCGGCATGCGCGTCGTTTCTCATGTCAACCAGATATGGTCATATGCTTGTGGACCGCGATGCGTAAAGGTGTGCAGTTTGTGCATTACAGGAAAAGTCAATAACCGCGTTCTGTTTTATGTTCATCGCTCTCGTGTGCAGCGCAGTTGCGTTGCCTGTTCTCCGTCAAACAATGCTGGGCAGTGGACCGAACGCTTTTATGCCGTCGACTGGTAGAAAAGGTTCGGAACGAGCTCGAGCAGCAGTTCTGGCTATAGCGCTTCAACGGATAGCTCTGCAATGTCTGCATACGTTTCATCGAATGAGAGCACTGCCCCGCGGGACACGGCGCCGACGCTGGGTGGTGGTCTCTTCGCCGGCGTCCTGCCGAGTCCGAGTATGATGCCCAGCCCCAGCATGACAGCCAGCCTAGGTGCTGGCGTTGTTATGATGACAGCCGGGTGAACTAGCATATGTTTGTGAGCAGGATTGCGACTCGCTTGAGTATTCGAGGCAATGCTTGGTCAAAATGCTCGCATCACGGTTCCCGTACTCATATCGATCTCACGTTCTTTGACCGGGAAATGGTACGGTACTGGTGTCAGCGGGCGCAGGAAGACCCACTCGTAGATTTTTATGGCGGCTCCAGTGACGTTCCAATCTCTGGACAATGTCATCATCACTAGCACGCCCGTGGGGACTGTACCACGGCAAGAAACCATGGAATGAAGAGGGAGCTTCCATGCGGAATCTGCTGTAAATGCTTTCCAGGTTTTCTAGCATCATCATTCAGCAGCATTCGCGCCAGGCTGAAAACCCTGTCCTTTACGTTCAACTGCCCAGAGGTTGCGTTGATGCCGGCTGCGGTGTATAGTAGAGAACGGCGCGCTCGTTCCGCGGTTGCAACGGGCGCACGTTTGGTTGGCCCCGCTGCGCTGCCAGGATGCGGTCCACAATTCGCTGTGGCAACGAGTCACGATGGGTCAACACAATCCACTTGATGTTCTCGGAGCAAGGCGGGGTCGTCAGGCTGCCCCGGTAATAGAAGAAGCAGGGCCGTGCCTCAGGGTCCAGCTCCTCGGCGGCCAGCGCCACGCCTGACTCGATTTCTCCGGCTGGCGATCGTGATGCCAATGAACGTGCAGTGCTTTCTCGCAAGAGCGTATCCGCAAAATTGAATTCCACGAAGCGTGTGGTTCTCAGTCTACCGGGCCGAGATGGTGCCGTTTGGCTGGTCGCTGTGCTCGATGGTGGTAGCGACGAGTTCGATGCATCGGCGACCAGAGACTCAGCGTGGACACTGGCACGCGTAGCGCCGGCGGCTGCTGAGGTGTAGGTCAGCGAGGTCTCGCCATTCGTTGCGCCTGCATCCTTCTGTGCCGGAGGCTGACCAGCTGGTGCTTCATCCAGCAGCGAGAGCAGCTCATCGAGCCAGCGTGGAACCGCTGTATCAGGCGCGCCTACTGCCGCTGCGCCCGCACCGCTTCCGCTGCTCGCTGGGTTCGCCTCGGGAACCGCACGCCAGATGCGACCAATCACGGCAACATCGTTCTCATCCGCCACGTTCCGAAACACGGCATGCATTTCGAGGTCACCACGGAAACGTTCGATGACATGCTCGCTCTGAGGTGCATGGAAGTGAATGTTCACCAGGCGATACTGTTGCACTTGCGCGTCGCTGAGTTTGACTGGAGTCGGCGCCTCAGTTGCCACAACCGATGTGCCATCGCCATCAGTCACCTTTGGGAGCTCTGGAGGGATCTCTCGTAATATCAAGGTCGCTGCTGGAAGCGGCGCTTCAAAGCCGGTGACCGGCGGTACATCACCGACAATAGGCGGTGGTGGCGGAATATACTGCTCGAACATCGCCAACGGCGGTTGAACGCCCGGTGGAGACGGCTCGAGACGTTTCCACTGCGCAACATTACTCCGTATCTCGAACGGAGCGGCCGCAGCCGAGTATTCAAAACGCAATGCTTCTCGCTCCGAAAGTGCTATTGGCGACTGGAAACGTCCACAAGAGCACAGACGATATGCGTCAGCGAGACTGCCCCATTGGGACGGCCCTCGCTCTGACCCGTAGTCCCAGCAGAGGTTCTGGTTGCCTGACGCAACCTTCGGGCTTTGCGTATCAGGAGCCTGCGCTTGCGTGGATGTCTGCCTTTGTCCGGATCCCGCGAGGTTGCTCGTAACGTTCAGGGCACCAGCGGCTGGAGCAGGGCCGCCCTGCGCGTGCACGAGAACTGGTTGGCCTAGAAGAAGCGCCGCGGAAAGAAGCGCCATGACCGCTCCTCGATCCCACGAAAGCGCTATTCGCAATAGCCTCTTGGAGCCGTTTCCAAAATTGGCCATTTTCAATGCCGAGAAAGAGCAGAGCTTGGAGTGTCGCCGCAGGTGCAGGTCACGCGTCAGCGCGCAACGCTGAAGTTTCGTGGAGAGAAACCGCTTTGAGTTTCGTCGAAAACAAGCTCTACACAACAAGAACCCCATAGATCAATATATCTTGACAGAGCCTCCGATCCTTGAGTTGAATTAAGTTGAATTAAGCGTACGTTCGCGAAGTATCGTGTCTTAAAGCGCTGAACAACGGTTCAGGTAAACGCTTCGAATATCAGCGGACGCGAAGCACGTTAAGCGCTGCGCCCGGTGGCGGCTCTCGGGCACGCCCCTGGTGTCGATGCGGCTGCTCTTATGGGGTATCGTTTACCAGCGGTATGAGCATTTCAAACGCACAGCTCTGCTGAATTTGTGTGCAAGCAGCGCAAGTGTAAGTACAGTAGGTTGTGAATGGTCAGGTCGAGTGCGAAGCTTAGAGTCGGGAGCACATACCTGTGCTGTTTTGATCGAAGAGGGTTCCGCGCAGGTGCGCACTCCCGCGACGCTGGAGCTCCACGACGTGGACGACCCGCATCCCGCGGTGTGTCTGTTCGTTGCAGTAACCAGCATAAACGCCTCTTGGGGTGTATGCGTTCCAGAAAAGAGGAAGGCTGGCTTTCCAGGAAGCCAGTACGAGCTACCTCAGCCACGTTGAGAGACTTCAAAGTTAGTATGGGAACTGCTTCAACCAGGTAAGTGTCCCCGGCTGACGTCCAGCTGACATGATCGGTTACAAGTACACGTTTTCCCGCATTCTACAGCAGCAAAAGTCTCTGGTGTACCTAGGAAACGCTGCTGTGGACACATGTGGGCGACCCGGTCGTCGAGGTCACTCCGATCTTGTATGCATATCGTGAACGCATCCAAGCGTTTTTATGGATGCATGCGCATACGAACGCTTGCACAGATGAACGCGCGTACATAGAGACCCATATTTATTATGAGATACACAGTCGAGCGCACTCATCGATGAACGTACGCGCACATACATACATGGTGCCAGTGACCTGCACATATGCGTAGAGGCACGGCTGCCGCCTAGGTGAACGCGCGTACGCCGTTGCGCTTCCTGTCCTGCCAGAAGCTCACGAACAGCTGCTGTCGCATCGTACCTTGCAGCAGTGCATGCGCCCTGCTTTGCCTCGTGCCGCATGCTCGCGGAGTATGCAGCGTTCTACCCAGTCGTACCTTTGACGGATTTCGTTGCGTGGCAGCAATGGAGCATGTCGCAGGCATCGACCGTACCGTACGGTTCGTTGCTGGCCTCGTGGCACAGAGCGCATTCACTACATCGAGGAGGCGTCGCATGCTTCGCGCTCCGTAGTTCACCTGTAAATGTATACAGCAGTTTTTGAATGAGATTCCATTGAGGTCACTCCATCATACTGGTACTATTCAGGAAAATTCGATTTCTCTAATGAACATATACGCTGTTGCCTCTGTCGATACAGGGCCTCGATTCCATCGAGGTGACTCCACTACACTGGTGCAATTCAAGAACTTGTTCGATTTCCCTAACGAACATGTACGCACTTGCCTCCATCAATACAGGGCATCGATCACATTGTTCCCTTGGTCGAGTCCCTTTGCGGTCACTGGAACAGCTCCGCCGCCTGTACCACGTCGGCAAGTACCAGCTGTGCAATTTCGATACTAGACAGTGCTTCGCCACGAAAACAGGTCCGATGCCATTGACCACTCTGCTTCCATTTAACCACTATCCTGAAATCCGACACTGCACCCTCGCCGAGCCAGGACAGTTTGCGGTCGACTTGGGCTAGCCCCACCTGCATCGATGCGTTTGTCGGGCCACGAATGACGACGCTCTGGCTCTCAGATGATTGCGCTTCACGACCAGATGTTTGAGGCGCTTCCTGAAAGACGTTGACAAAACGAATCAGATGGTTATCAGGGCACTCGAGGCCATGCGCGTTCGTTTCTTTGGGATCGTGCGTACCCGTGAACCGGACAAGAAACTGAAGAACGGTTTCGTTGGTCCGTGCCTGTTCGAACAGGCTCTCGTACAAACTGTCCAAGGATGAAATACCATCGGGGCTATCCATAAAGTTCCGGGATGTCATAAAACGGTGAAATGACGAGACATTGGTGGCGTCTGTGGGATACGTCTCCGCGTGCCCAGGCGGGGGAAGAAAAGTTGCCGGTTCCTGTTCGAATAGAGAACGACATCCCACGAAGGGCGAGTCTCGCAGTCGGTGCTCTACGCAATCGAGGTCGCATCCCGTCATGCTCTGACGTGATTCATCGTAGAGAGGTTGTATACACACACGTGCATCACGGACCAGGTTCAGATCAGTGAAACCGAGAGCACGCGCGCAGACCATCGCTCGAGTGGCACAGAGAATGCCGGAGAGCTCCTCGCGGCAGTCCCAGGTCTCGAGATGCCCAGCGGAGCGCGATTCCCGCACAGCAGCGGAAAACGAAAGGCCGCGTTCCATTCGCTCAAGAACGTGCCCGATCCCCGGGCTCATGACGGCTTCGAAGCACACCAGGTTTGGCTTCATCTTCGACAAATACTTGAGAAACGCCAGCAATGGAATATCTGCACCAATGGCTGCATTACTGTGAACCGCGGGATGACGCAGAAGGAATCCGGAGGCTTGCACTGCAAACTGCCTGTTCAAGTTAGTGACTTGCGGGTCTTGATCCGGATACAAGCGATTGATGTGCTCGAGCAGGCCCATTCCAGTCTCGTCAGCGGTTTGCTCTTCGTGTGGCGCCGCAAAGCAAACAGCGTTCGCTGAAACAATGCGCACTTTTGGATAGAATTGTCTGACCAAGGCAAGCAGCGCTCCCGCATGCGCTGCTTGACTCGTGTCCACGACAACTACGCCATCGAGACACGGCACCTGCGCAGCGCCGACTGCCGGTCGCACGTACGCAGGGCCAGATGATGAGAGCCTGCCAGTCGCAGCCGTTGACGCCAGCATCGATCGCAGCGCTGCCCACAAGCTTGTCGTATGCTCGTCTCCGGTATCGCGCGCTGATGTATATGTGAATTCCGCGCCTTCGTGCCAAAGCTTGTTGATGTCATGGACAGTGGCAATAGGTTGCCAGTGAGTCGGACCGAAGGATATCCCCACAAGCTCTAGGACTATCCTTTCATCTTCGTAGAAGACGGCCGGCACCGCAGCTGTTTCGCAAACGTCGACCGCAGCAACTGAGCGGCCGCTTTGAGTGTCCCATGCTGCTTGTGCAGCCAATGTCTTCAGCATGAGACCGACAAACGCAGGTCCAACAGTGCCTCCGGCAAGCAGGACAACGCCAACCTTTTTCTTCGCTCGTGCAGGCTCGAGCCACTGGTCTGCTTCGACTACTCTGGACAGATCGCAATCCTTCGGCGCCGCGCATATCGAGAGCGTCAAGTGGGCCAAGCGCTCGGCAAGGCTTTGCAGCAGGGCCCCGCGCTCAAAAAGCTGCTTTGCCGATGAAGCAATCGAGCTAGAGCGCAAACCCTGCCCTACTTTGAAAGTTCGTCCCTTGGGTGGCTGTTCCAAGTCGCACGGCGTCGGTTGAACGCAGTCCTCGGCGAGCGCGCTAGGCGTTTGCGTCCGCTGCTCTTGGCTGATCCGTTGCGTCTCCAGTCCAGAACTGTCAGGAAGCGTTTCGAACCGTTCTCCCCGAGAACGAAAACGTGGCTCCTGAAGGTTTGGACCGGTCTGGACGCTCGTGAGAAGGCCCCGCAGTGTGTGGGATAGGAGGTCCGGGCCGCCTTCCAGCTGTTGCAGAAGTTTTTCGATCCCTTGACGAACTTCAGCGAGCCAGGACTCCAGATCAGGAGCAGACCCAGAGACCGAGGATGCATGGGCGTCCATGGTTATCTGTTTCTCTGTAAAGACAAGAGCGTTTACAAGAACCCTGATTTTACCACATATGAGATTTCACGTGCATCACAAAGCGGGCACCCTGAAACTTGCGTCGCACCGCTGCGACCCGCATGGCTGCTCCAAGCCAGAGTAGATCTGACCGCAATCCGACTAACGAATGGCTGTGACACGAAAACGTGTCCACGACGCATCATTCGCGCCGATCTCCGACGTCTTTCTTTTGGGTCACGAAGGAGCAGAAATACATGCTTGGCGATCGAAGATGGTGATAGGGAACTTTTCTAACCATAATAGTATCCAATTGTATATTAAGGTCTCTAATAAACAAGATTTCCGTGATCCAAGATGGTGATACGGAACTTTTCTACCCATACCAGTATCAAACTGAATTCATGGTACATGTTTGTATCTAAAGGACATGGTGTTCTGGCTTGCTCGTAGCTCGATCCATGCCCGCACAGGTACGCGCACAGTCGTTTGCCACGGACTCCGTCTGGTTCGCACTTGCGCTTCACGTATGGGTTGGCTCATGCGTGCACAAACTGACGCATGTCTCAGCTAAACGCAGTTTTTAGAGCGAGAGCTTTGTTTAGAGTTGCTGCGTGGCCGGGGTTCAGTCAACAGACGCGACCTGTGTCCGGGGCGTGTTTGCACACGTGCCAGACGTTTGACCTGCTTGCAACAGAGCACCTGTGGCGCCGAAGCTGCCTCGATGTTGAAAACGCTTTCAAGGCGCACCTCATACAGCGACGTTGGAAGAGGAGCAGCTCAAAACGAGCACCGGCAGTGACGTCAGCGGAGTCGACTGGCGACACGACCGACTGGGCACGCTGGCTCCACGAAGCAGAGGCGCAGGTGCGTTCTACACACACCGCGCTGCAGCGTGACCTGGACTCCATACGCACTGGACGAGCAGACCCCGGGCTACTCGACTCGGTCATCGTTGTGCTGTCAGACGGTTCGCGCGTGCCGCTACGGAAGCTGGCACATGTCTCGCTCAGAGATCCACGTACGCTGCAGGTGCTCGTCCATGATGCCTCGTGGGCGGGAAACTGCGAGAAAGCAATCCGGAGCGCTGGTCTCGGCTTAAACCCGGTCGCTGGCACCGGCAATGCAAGTCATGCGCTCTTCGTGCCGGTACCGCCACCATCAGTCGATGCGCGCCGCCAAATGATCCGTCTCGCATCACAGCGAGCAGAAGAAGCTCGAAAGGCTATTCGTCTAGTTCGACGAGACCTACTTGAACAGATTAAATCACACGTTATCCGCGAGGATGATCGCTTTGCGCTCAGAGAGAAGGTAGAAGTCGAGGTCCAGCGCTGGGTCAGAGCCGTCGATCAAGTCCTCCATGCCAAGGTTCGTGAACTCGAGCACCACTGATGCATCCGCTTTGCCGAGCGATCGTGTAACAAATGGACGCCGTCGCACTCCCTCTCCACCAGCAAGAAAGCATGCTATCCTCGGGCACCAATGCCTGAGATCCAGGTTATCTGCGAAGATAATCATGTGGGTCTTGTTTAGGTCAAGCATTGACCACCGGCGCGTGAGATTTAGACCATGCTAACGGACAATCTTGAGAGAATTGCGTAGGTTCAATGATGCACAGCGTTTTGTGCGATTAAGCGGAAGCAGGGTTTCCTCACTTTCAGCAAGATACGCGCAGCACCTGGAGACGCTGTCTGGTGGGCAACCTCTATCCGTCGTGGCGATCGCTCCATTTGTGTTCGTCTGCGTGGATTCTGCGCGATGATCCGAACAACATCGGGGACTCCAACGCCAGCGCAAGTGGGTGCCTCTGTATGGAAACTTGCTCGGGTGCGGGTCCAAGAACTCGACAACGACTTTCATCTGAAGCGTGCTTTAAAGTCTGCCAGCGCTTGGCGAACGCAGTACTGACGGGCGCCTTCATTTCAGGAAGAAGAAACACACTCGCCCCTGCGAATAGGTCGTCGCCTTTGATACCACGCAATCCGAATAAAGCGGATTGTTTCCTTCAGAATTTGGGCAGAGCCTAGGAGGAGGGCAACCTCGCAGAATGCAGCCTGTTGCAGGAAACACTGGAAGATTCCTACATTGGTGCAGGCATTTCGATGCCACGTAGGTCCTAGATGGAGCACGTTTCGGGCGGGATGCCCGCAATACAAGCGCGCGAACCTTCGGCACAGTCCTGAGGAGCTCCGGAAATACCCGGAGAAGCAGCGAATGACTTGAGCTCCGAAAAATCGTGTTCAACTCGACGAGCGCAACACCGACTTCGAATCCGTCGCGGAATGAAACTGGAATCCTGGCGAACGCGCTGCAATGCCCCTTGTTCAGAGCAGATCGTCTGCAACGTACTCGATCGGACGAATGATCATTCACGAAGTAGATTCTGGTCTGGGGTTCCTAAACCCGAACGTTGGTCACTTTCCTACATGACGGTTTTTAGCATCTGCGCATCCTGGAGATCCCTGGTTCGATGCAACGATCCCTTACCCCCAGACATAATCGCATCTCCTTCGAGAAGCCGAACCTAACGGAAGCAGAGACCCGACTTGCGCCTCTCGCGGATACGTCTCGACGCTCCGTCGTATGGGCTGACCACACCCAACATCCCCGCTACCGATTCGAGCGAGAGAGAATGTTTTACGGGCATGCCATTGTCCGGCGCATAGCACCTAGCGCTCATGGATGGTATACGATCGACCTCTAGATCCAAGCATCGATTCCGCGACTGAAAAGCCGGTGCTCCCTGGAGCGCCTCAGCTCATCGCCTGCGTCACCGGAGCATCATAGTTGCTGATCGCTCGCTTCCGATCGATGCGCTTGAGCAGACCAGCCAGGGTACGCCCGGGCGCGAGTTCAAGGAAATTTGTCCGATCACCGTGGTCCATAATGGCGGTCTGGATGCAGGCCTGCCAACGAACTGGCGCAGTTAGCTGCTCCACCAGGCGCTGTTTAATGGCATCTTTCTGATTTTCGTGAGGACGTCCCGTCACGTTGCACATCACCGGGTACTGAAGCGGCAGATTCACGTCGATCGTTTGCAGCGCATCCGCCAAACGATCCGCTGCTGGCTGCATGAGCTGGGAATGGAACGCTCCAGCAACGCTGAGTTCCGTCGCCTTGAGGTGCAATGTGGCCGTCGCATATTCCATGGCCCTCCGGCAGGCGTCTTTCGATCCACTGAGTACGATCTGGCCTGGGGCATTAAAGTTTGCAGGGACAAGAACCTCGTTACGCTTCCGGCACGCTCCACAGAGGTCCATAGCTTGTTCCTCCGAGATGCCCAGAATAGCGACCATGGTTCCCTCTGAGTCCTCTGCTGCTTTCTGCATAGCATCACCGCGGATCGTGACGAGTTCCAGGCCGGCTTCGAACTCGAACGCTCCTGCGAGCGTCAGCGCAGTGTACTCGCCGAGGCTCAGGCCCGCCGTCGCTGCCACGTAACTCGGTTCGCGACGCGTGCCAGGTGCGAGCTCGAACTGCTGTAGCCCGTACCAGCAGGCCAGTGATGTCACAAAAATCGCTGGTTGCGCGACATCCGTTCGATCGAGGACGTGCTTCGGGCCGTTGAACATTATATCCATCAAACTTTGACCATTCGGTAGACGAGAGCGTCCCAGGTAGCGATCTGCGCGTTGAATTATCTCCCGTGCTGCGCTGGATGCCTCGTACCAGGCGCGTCCTTGGCCTACCGTCTGCGCACCCTGACCCGGACAAAGCACTACGACAGGTTCGCCTTCGCGCATGTGTAGCGTGCTGGCGTGGCTCCAACGCGTGCCGTGTCGCTCGCTGAGGCGGCGCACAGGCGCCACCACGAACCAAGGCGCCGCGGCCGCTGCTTTTCGCCACACGGTGCGCAGTCGTTTGTGTTGAGCGCACTGCAGTACAGGCCGCACGCCAGTGCCAACGCCGGCGCCCTTACTGACGGACACGAAACCCACTGGGGTTTCCATACACCAAACCGTTGCAGTGAAGTACACGAGTGCCAGCGCAGCGTCAGCGCACGATGCCAAGCTTCGACGTACGCGTCGCCAGCACCGCTGCCAATACGACTCCGCGTCAGAGGGCCGTGTACGGGCGTGATGCGCGCAGACGCCCATTCCTTTGTCCATTTTATTCCTATATGTACTAGTACAGAGATTTTGCAGCCGCCGCGCGCAACGCTCCGGATGACATGCCGTATCAGCGGCGGTTTCGCTCGCCGATCTGGAAAGCACCCGCAACGATTCCGCTGTTGCAGGACCAGGCGACGCAGCGCCCAGCCCTGGCACTCACGGACGCGTCTGCTACCAGAGCGTGCTGGGTACGCGCAGCGTTCCGTGCGGTTTGGCAGGTGTGCGTTCACCTTGGTGTCTGCAGGATACCTGGTCCTGAAGTTCGAGTCGATCTTGAGCTCATCAATTCTTAAAGCTTAATTCCTCCTTCTGAGCTCTATGGTTACCGCGGCAGGGTCGAGCGTCCAGAGAAGCAGCGTGCATTCGATGACCCGGCTCTATGTATCAGATTAAACGGGCACCCTGAAGTGCTCACTATCTTCCTGATTTTCGATTCCTTTTTCGAATTTTTTCCCAGTGCACAGCCTTGCAGTTCGAAATGGAGCAAGAAGGACTTTTGTATTCATGTGTTGTTTTGGGATTTTTGGTCGATGTTTTTTCGAAGGGGCACCTCTGTCGTTTCGCCCATGAACCTTGATACGTCACCGAAATCAAGATGAATCGCGATGCCTTTTAACAAGCGTTTGTGAAATCACCGGTGTCACCATCCAGTTCATACGTGCACCGATTACGCTACTCCTTTGCTTATGTTGCGCATACGTAATCACGAATGCTTCACGTTCCCAATGCTTCCGTGTCAGGGTAGCTCATGGACGCAGCAAGGCGCGCACCTGGACGGACGACGACCAATACATGGCGTCGTCCAGTGACGACATCATCACAAGCCCATGCCGAAAGTCCTCTGAACTTGTCATGTCAAGCAGTCGATGCCGTTCGAAGGACGAATCCGTCTCTCGCCGTGGCAGTCCATAAAACGTCATTCGACAGCCGCGGCATAATAGCTCTGTCTGGATGCGCACCCAGCTGCTCCGGTCGCTTCTATTTCCTCGGTAAATGCCTTCGACTCGAGTCATTGCAGCGATCGCATCCAGCGCAGAGCGCGTCACCGCTTTGCACACAGGGAGCGTAGACGGATCGACGTTGCTCGACTTGATCGCGAGCGTGGACTTTTTTTCTCGTACTTGTGTCACCATGGAGGACATTGCGTTGCGTAAATCGTCTATCGGCTAGAACAGCATGCGCGTGTATTTTCAGCGGTCAAAATACTCGTCGAAGGAATCGCATAGATGAAGCCACGGATCGTAGGATACGGTACCGAGCACGGAAACCAATGAAGCATCGCGTGGAGCCTGCTGTACCCGTCCAGGGTGTGCATAGAGCAGTGAAGCAAACGTTCACGCGGCGCATTGCCGCGCTCAGACGAGGATGAGGAGGAGCTCCTGTGAACGTTTGAGGGCACCTCATCACAGCCAAGTGTCATCGTTGCGAACGGCACACGGAGCTTTTCGACAATGAAGATGCAAAACGGCGAGCGACGCATAGATTACATTCCGCGCCTGTGCATTCCATGTGTCGACAAGCGCCGCAATCAGCGAAACGGGGACTAGAACGCTACGATCAACATCTCCCGACTGTTGAGAACAGAACTGGAAGCAAAGCAGAGACCTGCATACTTAAAAGCGGAGATGAGATCAAAAGGAAGCAGTCGCAGAAAAACCTCGCAGAGGCTGGTATGAACTACAGTCGGCATAGATCCAAACTTCATTGCGTACGCCCGTGTTGGAAGACCTGTTCCATGTTATTCTCCCAGGGGTGCGGCAGCGAGTACGTCATGCAGTCCCCATGACAAAGGCTGACGACCATGAAGAGCGCGCCACAAAGTCTCCCTCGACGGTAATCCAGTGTCGCATATGCCAGTGGTTCACGCATCGGACGCCCGCGGCAGTGTCGCTTACACTCCGGATGCTTCAGCTACACTCGCTGCATGCGCGTCATGCGCAGCATCCACAGTTCCGTCATCGTCTCCGGTGTTCGATGTCTCCGCTGCGGGCGCTGCCTGAACACCATTCTCCATGCCTTCGTTTGATAATGTCTCATTCGCTTGTAAGACCGATGATAAGTGCCCTGTTTGCGTGGAAGGCAGCGTTGCCGACTCTGGCTCGGTACCATTGACGGCTCCCGCGCTATCGCTCGACGGGAGCGGCGCAGAGGCGAGCTTCGCACGGTTGCCCGCCGGTTGCACCCGCTCGAACCCGGGAACTTCCTTCTCCCAAAACGGCACCGTCCGCGGCACGAACTGCGGTTTCGAGTTTCTGTAGCGGTAAACGGAAAAGGCTGCTAAACAAGCCAAAACACCCCCAGCTAGACCCAGGCCTTGAATAACTTGTCGGTTACTCGTATCCGAGTGGTCATCGAGGTAGTTGCAAAAGTCCGACTCGCCGGGGCCCACCTCGTGTCCTTCGGGTAGGGGGCTAGTTGGCGGTTCGTCTGCCGTCTGAATGTTGGACTCTGCTCGGATCTGGCGCGCATAACGTACCAGTTCTTCAAAAGTCGCTTCCCTATGGTGAGACGCGCCTTCGCTGGCAGCCGCACTGAACGTCCTGCGCCAGAGGCGACTGCAGGGTCGCGACAACGTCCACAACGTACTGGCCCGGAGAGCAGACTGCCTCAAGACGGTTCCCATACCGCGAGTGACAGTGCTTCGCTAGTATCACCGCTTTATCGCTAGACTCCACCAGAAAGACTCTCCTGCGTTGCTCTTCCTGTCGTGCGTTCGAGCTGGAACGCTGCTCGTTGCAAAACAATACTCCGTTCTCGCCAGCGCTGCCAATGGTGGCGAAGCGAGGTAGCGACAGGCTGCCGCTGCAAGTCCTGCGTAGCGAACGTGCAGCAGAGAGGGTTGAGTGCCTTTCACGTATGTCAGGTTGCCTATTGCAGGATGCTTTTGGATCCTAGCTTGGGATGGTGCATAGCGTCTGGCTGCTCTGTGAGGGACGTCGCCGTGTGGGCCTGTACTCGCTGAACGATTGTTACGGGCACACAAGCGCTGGGAACTGTGTGGCGCCCCAGTCATCACAGTATCCGCCTTACTACCGATCACTCAGACCTCCGTAACATTGAATTACTCCATCAAGGTGTGTCGTTTCAAATTCTGTACTTGTTGATCGCAATTTCTTGTTTCACGCTCTCGCGGTGCGGTGTCAGAGAGGAAGCTTGACACCCGCCTTCGAAACTTAGCTGCAAGGCCATCGGCGCTGTTTGGACGCCATATTCTGATCCTGAACGCAGTAACCAACTTTTTTATCGTAGAGTTCGAGCGTTTCTGAGGTTAATGTCGCCGTTCGCGGCTCGACATGCTCCATGCACAACTGAGCTGGCAACCTCGTTCAGTGTCGTTTCGCGTACCCGATACATGAGTGGAACGCACCACCGAATGAAACAGAAAAACTGTTGGCTAGCATTCCATGTTCCGACACGCCGTTGATAGCCCGATGAAGAGGCGCCGAAGGAAGCCCTTTACATGAACATATCGTTATCGCGTATCCCAAAGGCACCGTTTCCATGCATCCTGCCGAGTTCACGTCCGTCGAAGCACCAGTGACTCGCAATCACCAGAACAGTCTCCACAAAACAAAGGATTCTACCTGACCGGTGACCATTGAACGTTCGTAGACGTCAACGGAAGTGAAGTGCTTCCTCTGCGGAATTCTGGTCCGCTGCCTCGGCCCTTGCCTTCCGACAGCGTGACGGACATCGCCTTCATGCGACCTCTATTGCGCAACGATCTTCAGCTTTTTACTTTGAAGCCTCATCTCCGTTCTGGCCAGTTGGCGTGTCGTCGTCCGGCGTCTCGGTAGCATTGAGGTCTGTTTCCGCAGCGGACGCACCTTCAGACGATGCTGGCGCTGCCGGACCTGGACCTGGACCTGGACCCATCGATACAGCACATACGGCAGCACGAATGAGGGTGCTCTCCGCTGCTCCTTCTTGCGTGGCTTGACCCGCGTGCACGTCCCGCATGATGTAACCTTTCTGGAATACATGGGTGATATAACCCTCGGGGTGCTCTGTTGACTCCACCCTCTGGATCGCTTCATGGATTTTGGGATCAAACTGCATCCCAACTGGATCCAGGGTCTCCACACCAATCTTTGCGAATGCGTCGAGCACTTGCTTGCAGAGCACCTGATAATTTTGATGAACCTTCTGTGCCTCCTCACTCTGAGGTTTCAACGTCTGCGCCGCTCTGTCGAAGTTGTCGATCGCCGGTAGCAACTGTTGCACAGCGCGCATTCGACCGCGCAGTTCTTCCTGCTGTTTCTCACGTGCAACACGGCGCCGAAAGTTATCAAAGTCTGCAGAGAGACGCAGCACCGAATCACGTTCCGAGTCGGCAGCTTTCCGCGCGGCCTCAAGCTCTTCTCGCAGCGACTGCAACTCTTTCTCCAAAATTTCAATTTTTCGTTTCAGAAAAGGCGGCGAGTTCAGCAAATCCTCACCTTCCATTGCTTCTTCTTCTCCTTCTTGTTCTCCAGTTGCCTCTTCATGAGTAAGGTGCGTTTCGTTCTCGGCTTGGCTGCTGGCGGCAGCGTCCGCACCTTTCGCACCATCGTGGTTGCTCGGAGGCTCCGAAGGTTGCGCTTCACTCGCTGGTTGTTGCTCACGTTTCTTTGGGCCAGCATCGCCGCCTAAAGCCATGACGTACCCGTTGTTCGAGCGTGCTCTCGCGAACGCCAACCTCGTGCACTTACCGTACGTTCTAGAACGATCGAAAGAGACAGGTGACTGACCCTGGACGCGAAAGCACCGCCTCGTAAGCGTCCCTGCGCCACGCACCGTGATCGGCACGAAAGCCACGAGCCTGAACCCGGATGTATCCATAATACCGACCGGTACAAAAGCAAACCCCTGAGCCAACAAAGTGCCTATCCAGACTTAACGTTTGCTTCGCGGAGTTTAGGACTTCACCGAACACCAAACACCAAACATCGCACGCGGCAGCGTGTGGCGGACGACGGCTGCCGACGGACGTCGAGCACCGCGGAAAGCAGCGCCTCCAGGTCCGCATCCAGTACGGCTCGTTGGTACGGCTGGTTCATCGAGACGCTGCGATACCTACCAGGTGCTTGCGTTTAGCAGGTGATTGCTAGGACGCGGGTTTTTCTATCCATCCGAAAGCGAACTTGTAACAAGTTCACTCTCTAGGAGCGAGTTCTGGGAAATGGCGAAGCGACCGGCGAGTCATCGGCGGAACCCCGCCAGCGTGGCGCTCCAACCGTACCTGGAGCTGCTCACGAAACAGCTCCTAGAGCTGCGGGATCGTCGACCTCATTGCGTCACGGACAACGAAGCCCTGGAAATAGACGCTGAAATCGATACGCTTTGTGCGAACTTGTTTCAGGAACTCAGTGGAAAACAGCTTCTCGTGTTACGCGACGTAGTGAACGCACGCCTCATGGAACAACTGCTCGGACTGCTGCTCGCGCCGCAGAGTGGTACCATGGAAGCGCTAACAAGCAGGGCTGCAGAAGCTGTGTCTGCTCTGATGGCTGGCCCCTGCAGAGCGGCACTTATGCGTGCGAGCTCGGAGACTACGTGGATGAAACTCCTTCTGTGTGACCCGATCGGGAGTCATGTGCTGCAGAAGCTGCTCTGGCGCCTCACAGAGCCGGACCTTCACCAGGCCATTACTGGAGCTCTGGTGCACCCGAAGGAGCACACCTCAGATGACGGGCAACTTCAGCGGCTGGTGCATGCAGCGCGAGCCGTTGCAGATGCCCTGGAGTCGCTAAGCAACTGGTGGTTTGCCCCCGTCGTCGATGACGAGCCTGAGCATACGCCCCTGGATCGAGCGGGTTGTTGGTTCACGACCATGGTGCACCCGAGTGGTACCCATGTTTTGCGAGCGTTCCTCCTGGTTATCAGCGCCCTTCCGGCGCGACGTTTTGGCCCTGCACAGAACTGGCAAACGCATGCCCTGGAGCAGTTTCTGAGCGGAGACCAGCCGGTGCCGACAGCACCCGTGTGCCCAGCTCTCCTCGTGAACAAAATTATCCCATCTCTTACAGGTTTATCAGTGCAAGCGCTTCGACGTCTCATGCGCTATGCACCGGCGTCTGCGACACTGCAGACGCTCCTTCTGGCAACCGTGCAGGTTCATCGTCATCACTGTGACGCCTCCGATGATGGCGATGAAACGAATGGTACCGAGACGAGTGGATCGCGTGTGCGGCGCCACTACGGGTACCAGCTGATCGCTTTGTTCCTTGGGGCAGCCCGGGAGGATTTGCTAACTGGCCCCGCAGCGAGTCGTCTTTTGGAGCTAACCCTCCGGTGTGCGTGCGCATGGTCGAACTCGACCGAGCGAGGTTCCTCACCAGATATCAGAAACCTTTTGGAGGCATTTTATGCAAAGCACATGTCCGGAGCGGAACGCCTGCGCCGCCTGTATCTGCATCCCCGAGCGAACTACTGCGTCCAGGGTCTGCTCTACAGCGCCAATTCGGGACTCGTGCAGCGCATGCTGGTGGATGATGCGCTCCTCGAGCATCTCGAGGCAAGCAAGCGCGCAACCCATCCCGAACCGCGGCATGATCGAAGTGGGGTCCTTTGTGCCGTCCTCAGAGCCGTGCTTCGCGCCAGCGTCGCGAGCGATGCTGCTTTGACGCATCTCGTCCAGCGTACGATTGCCGCTGCGGAGCAGTGGGTTGGCGTTGGCGCTGTGGATACGCAAAAGGCGACGCAGCACAACGTACGATGCATTATGCAGACGTTGTTCCCAAATGACGATGAATACGAGCCCACGGGTACCCAGAAGCGTACTCGCGCTGTTGCTACGTCCCCAGCAGCCGTCGAGGCATCAGAGCGCGCAGCGGCACGCGGGTCTGTGAATGGATCCCTCCTGCTACAGCTGCTTGTGCATCATTCGAGCGCTGTGCTGCACGCGTTCACGCAACTGGATTTGCCAGAGCTGCTAACCATTGCAAAGGACATGGTTGCCTGCCACGCGTTGCTTGCTTACTTGGACGCCATGGATGCCCGACAAGCGGAACGAATCCAAACGCGCGCGCAGCTCTACCGGTGTATACCGCGTGTTCTCGAGTTGGCGAACTCCGCTTCAGGGTCTCGATTTTTGGAAAAGGCTGCTCGTTTTATGCAACAGGACCTCGTATGGCAGCGAAAGGTGACGGAGCAGCTAGCACCGGCGCTGACAATGCTCGCAGGCACGCACCATGGAGCGCGCTGTATCCGTTTATTTCAAGTACGGCTTTGGCTCGATTACCCGCAGCTCTGGCTCTCAACTCGGCGAAAACAAGCGTCTGTCAAACGCGTCCTGTCGGAGATCTTGGAATCGGATACCAATGACGGTTCGTTATCGCGACCTTCGCGGGATCATCGAGCTTCGACGCGTGCGTCCGCCAAAGGCCACCCATTGAACGCAGCGTCCGCGTTCCTGCACTCTGGCTCGAGTGACGGTTGCTCGCTTGACCAGAACGCCGAACTCGAGCGTCCGCAAAAGAAGCCATCATTGTTGGCGAGCGACTCGTCCGGAGATCCTAGTTGTGACGCTGAGTTTTATGCCAGTTTGGCTCGACTCGATCCGCTGCACTTTACGCGAAAGGATTCGTCGTGTACCACAGAGAAACGCACGGTGCCTGCAGTGCAACCGCTTCCAAGCACGAGCGTTCGATCCACGGACTTGGCACCGGTCCTCGAGGCCATTCACCGAGCCAGTACAGCAAAGATGGGGCGCACGCCCTAGCATCCGGGGCAGCGCGAGACACCGAATAGGTGGCGGGAGCATCCGAACGAGCCCCGTGGTATCTCAACCTGGGGCAAGCGCTGGCGAGCCCATTCAGCTGGGTCCTTGATCGACGACAGCATCGCCTGCGGTGACGTGTTATACGCATCCAGAACTGCAGCATGGATCTGGGCGAGACCCATTACGTACTGACATCCCGGAGCGAATGCACGATGTAGCCACGCAGTGCTCGGGGATGCTTCTCTTCCACTGTTGGGGTTCGTTCGACAGAGGCGTGCGCTGCCAGCTTGCCCTGGACGAAAAGGCGGCGCGGTTCCACGTAGACTCTTTGAGGAAACCTGTTGCTTTGTTCTGGCGACGTAGGCAAAGCTCCATGCTCTGTAGCGATATTCTAGCGGACATGTGGTATTTCGAGAACGCGCATGTCGCTGAATAGCATCCAGGTCGTCATCATTGCATGCAGCTCATAAAGATATTCCATCGCATCGAGTTTTGCCCGTGGACTGGCCGACGAGGTGCCCGCAGCGTCGGTACCAGCCCCCAGCGTACTCCATCGGGCGTTGTGTGGCACTGGATGCACGTTTCCGTTGGGTATACCCATTTCGTAATCGAATGGAATGGACCTACGAAGTTAACTCAGGTGTACATGCGCAAAATTTGGATTGCTTCGCACTGTGATCAACAACAGCCTTTGCGGGCGTTTCCTGCCACTGCTTCCTTCTCCTCTCGTATTCTGACTCGAAATACGCCGGTCGCTCTGTTTCTTCCAGCACTGTTGGATGCAGTCAACGGATGTTTATGATATCTTTAGGGCGCCCCGATGTTGCTGCGTCTGCCAGCTGTTGGGCACGAATCCCATGCACAGGCACGAGCAGCGGTCTACGCTTCCCTTGTCATTTTCTTGTTCTTGAAATGAAGCTTCGGTGCGCGGTTTGCCGCGATGACACTTGACTGCGGTCAGGTATTGCCGTACTTACTCCAGAACGACTCCTTCAAAGGCCTACCCTCCGGCGCTCGAACGCTCCCGTTGATGGGCTCCTCCTATGCCGGCACCCGGTGCCGTGCCCTGCGTCCGGGGGCTTGTTCTTGGTAACCGCCTTGGCGAACATTCTTTTCGCTCCATTCGATGACGCAACCTTCTTGCATGCTTTTCATTTTCTAAAAAAGCTTTCGAAAACTATGCCGATGAGCGTTATGAGGGTCGAGGTGCCCTGCCCACACATAGGCGGAGTGTGCACGTTTTCCACCAGCTTACGATAAAGTAGCCACGGCTTCCGAGACGCTCTGGGGTTTCACTCGCACATCGGACCATGCCCCGATCCGGTTTCTTCCGCTGAGACGAGTATGATACGCGTGCAAGTGGAGCTTTTGACTATAGACGCCATTCGGAGTGTTCGAAACTCGTGCCTCCAGAGCATTGTCGTGTACCAATGGCGGAGATGGATCGGACGCCACTGCGGATTTCGCAGAAGCGCAGGTGCCAACGTTCGCTCTCCCCGGGTCCGGGCGTGCGCCAAGCGCACCAGGGCGCAACTCCGAGAAACCACACTTCTCTACTGCTTGACATACCGCCAAGTGTCTCCTCTTGTGCGCTATGTGACTGTCGTGAGGCATCCAGCATTTTCGCACTCGATGATGATCGACAATCCCTGGTCATCAATCACAATGGACGACAATGCATCTGCTCGCTATAGAGCAAATATCCCTTCCCTCCCTTTTTGATTGTCCTTCACACCTTCCTTCGCCTTCCGTCGTTATTCGTTCCTCCAACTGCTTCTGAGCGCCTTCGAGGCTCTGGGCGAAACGTGCCTAGTTCGGATTCTGGGATTCGGGGAAGTTCGGCTGCATCTGGGTATCGCCCTGTTCGCGATGGACTCCTAGTTGATCGCTTCGCGCTCTCGCAGGCAGTACGTCTGTCTGTACGACTTGCAGGCTCCGAAAATGAGTGTGTACTCCGACCCCGTATCAGATGAAGCATTCGTCGAGCCGACGCCCTCAGTATTACGCGAAAGCCCTTCCATTTCCGTGATGCAGCGGCACCGGCGGCATAGGCGCTACAGCGGACGGTCAAAGCAGGCACTCTGCTCTCGATAGAATTTACGAAACAACCAGGACATCAAGGAACAGGTGATGGAACTTTCAGGTAAGCTGCAGCATAATCATGAACGCTTTTTCGATTATGAATACCCATCTATCCCACAAACTGGGATATCCATAGTCCATCGAGCTCTTTCATCATTGGTAAAAAAGATCACCGCTGCCGTCGCTCAGCCGACGCCTCCGGGCACCGCGGCACGAAACGGGACGTCTCAATCAACGTTTCCGTTGTGCTGAGACAACGTATCCGTCGGATAAACGTGTTTGACACGAGTGCGTTTCAGCCGTCGTTCGCATAAACCATTCGAAACAAGGCACGAGAATACTCAACTCTGATTACCCGTGATGGACCCTTTTGGTTCCGATCGATTCTTCCGTCCGGAGACGTTCAAGAACTTCCGGGAGCTGACACCGGCAGTCCGCCAACACTTGGCCCTCGTGTACCGCACTCTGTTCTACGCGGTTGTTTGGGCTGCTCTGGGTTGCTTCGTTCAACTGAACTACGGTGCGTCGTTACCACTGCCGACTGGGCTTCTCACGACACTGGCTACGTTTGGGACGTTGTTTTTATGTAACTCGGGCGGCCTCTCGCTGGAGACCAGACAACGGCTGTTGATGCTGTTTGCTGCGCTTCAGGGGTATGGTGCGGCACCAGTTGTTCAAGTCGCCCTTGATGTGGACGAGTGGCTGCTGCTCCAAGCGCTGCTCGCAACTGCGGCAGTTTTCGGGGCTTTCTCGCTGGCTGCACTGCACGCGAAACGTCGCTCGTACCTCTACCTGGCGAGCTGGTTGGGTAGCGCGCTCTCTGTTTTGACGTTTTTGGGGCTTTGGGGCCTGATAACCGGCGGCCTCGGTGACTGGAGTCTGGCTGTTCTCATTTACGGCGGTTTGATGGTATTCGCTGGTTATGTGATACTGGATACGCAAGTGATCGTCGAGCGCGCCTCCAACGGCGACCGGGACCATGTGCGACATAGTTTGGAGCTCTGGATGGATCTCTTTGCCATATTCGTTCGAGTTGTGATCGCGATGCTTCGCAGCCAAGAGATGCGAGAGCGTCGTCGGCGAGAACAGCACAAGTAGACTCGCGAGAGCGTGTTAGTGGAACGGCGCAATGGTTCAGGCGCCAGTGCATCCGTGGACCGCGCTCGGGATACGGTAGTTGTCGCGGCATCAAGGGCTCTGTGAGCGGGGACGCGCCACCCATGCATACACATCAAAAATTTTTCGTCGTCCTCTATTAGAAAGCACTGTGCATCTCTTCGCTGATGAAATATCGCAGTGCAGCAGCACCAACGGGCCACAGGGCGCGCGTAAAGCGAGCAACAAGGTTCCGCAGAAAGTCGTTCAGCAACTTCAAGGAGAACAGGGTTTGCCCGCGGCAAAACGTTCCCCGCCACGCATGTCGTGTGTTTGTGATCCAGACCAGCACTACGTATCAGGTCTCTTCGATCATTCGGTAAAACTTGCGATGCCTGTGCACTAAATCGAGAACCAAAAACACAGACAAATTTTCGAGAAGCTATCGCCCATGAGCAATCGGTGCTGGTAACGTCGAGCGCTACACATGGGGCAATCCTGGATGCTGAGACGATCATGCATGGTTCTGGTACAGGGCCCATGAACTTCTTCGTTCCTGGACAGGGGTTCAATACACTTGTGAACACATGACACCATCGAAGCGTGTTCAGCTGATTCCATCGCAACAGCGCTTCGCATAGCAGAGCTCGATTCATGCCGGTGAAAGCACCGTGGGTACGAACGCCTCGTACCAGCGGACTCGAAAGGGTGCGCTCCGACGCAATACAAGCATACGAGGCTGAGCGGATACCCCCTTGCCCCCGCCCCGGCTACGACAACGCCACAAGGCCACCAGCAAGACGTACTGGTGTCGCTCTGGTCAACACCATGACTCACGCCTTCGTCGCCTATGACGCTCCAGAGCCTAATCAATGCTGCATCTATGGCGATGCCGCTTTCGGGGTTTCTGCGGTACTCGGTGCGGGTTCCTCGGCCTGACCGTCAACTTCGCTCATCATGTAATCATCTGCATGTGCGAGCAGATACTGCGTGCTGCGACGCGTATCCATGAAAAGCAAGTACGCCCGCTTGACGTCATCGATTTCAACTTGGGAACCCCGCCGCTGGCCACAAAGCACTGCTGTCGTCGTCATGAGATACATGGCGTATCGTAAACTCGTCTCCACTGCTATCTTGGCAAGTAGCGCCAGAGCCGGCCGCGAAAGCACAATATCCTCCTCCTCGCTCCGGATGCGCAGAATCTCATGACACTCTGGCTCATCATACGGATACATGGGAATGATGAGCATTCTATCCAGGAGATCAACGGGCACCCCGTGTGGTGCACAGAATTCCGTTCCACGAATGCGCGTGACTCCGCGGTTGCTCGCACATACCAGGAGCGGCGCAAACTGCGACTCTAGTACGCCACTCAAAAAGGCGAAGCACTCGATATCCAGCATATGCACCTCGTCGATAAACAGTACACCGGGAACGATTTCCGCCTTGCCTTCCTCGCACCACTGCGCTACACGTGCATCGATCTGCTCACGGACTTCGGGTTTAATTTCACCCGTATCGCCAGTGAACAGCGCCAGGAACCCTTGTTGACGAGAATTAATGACATCGATATCGTGAAGCGAGACAATGTGTTCAACTTGTCGACGTTTCTGGACCTCTCCTTCAGGGCAGGCGACGAAACGCGTGTCTTCCCCGGCGGTGTCAAACTCCCGACTGCGAGCAAACGAGCGTCCCAGTTTGGTGACACGGCCGCTACCCTTATCGATAGAGATGACGTCCCCTGGTCGTACCCGTCGTCGTAGGAGTTCCTCAGTCATGCGACGTCCGAGCTCATAGACGGTCTCCATGTCGGTTGTTTTGAGCACGATACGGCCGACTTGGTTCTGTTGTGCGTCACGGTCAACTTCGAGCTCCACAACCTCTCCTTCGATGACGTCCGTCTCTTCTCGTATGCGGACGCCAATACTTCGTCGACACGCTTGAATGAGACACTCGGTCTTCGAGATTTCTAACGAGTACACCTCTGAGCCCGTCAGTTTGGTAAACGGCGTTTCGGGCCCCAACTGCTGCGCCATGGCAGTCGCTAGCGCTGTTTTGCCAGTCCCTGGTTGACCGGCGAGCAACACCCCGCGCCCGGCGAGTTTACCTTCCTGAACCATTCTGCAGACGACAGCTGCTGCTCTGCGTGCTCGATATTGGCCTACAAGCCCGTAACGCTCATACTTTTCATTATCGGGTGCCGTTTGACGGGTTTCAAGCGGCTCGAGCGTCTCGGGATCTACGCCGAGCCCTCGGATGTGCGAGTGCGCGCCGATCCGCTCGATCTTCACCAGCTCTTGGACCGACTCGGTTATCATTGCTTCCTCTTGCGGCCACTCGCCTTGATTCAGCGGTACGTCAGAAATTCAGTTAGCAAGAGCTAGGGACACCGCAGGTTTCGCCAAAATACGTTGGAACGTTTCTGGGGCGCGGCAGTTGTCGCTGGGGAACTGCTTCGAAAGCGAATCGCAGCATCGAGCCGCAGCACGCTGCCACTCCTCATGCCTTCGCTGCTGGAACAGAGCGATTTCTCGGGAGCGGCGTATAAAGTGCCCCGTAGGATGCAGAAGACTGCTGCATCTCGGAACACGCTTTACTATCGAATGATAAGGAACACTTGTCGTTCATTAACTGTGGAGGGAAATCGTTTCTGGTCCACGCACCTGTCTATATACGGCGCTGCAGCGTGCCTGCATTGCTGAGTTGTACCGTGCAAGTGCCTTGCTGCAGGCGCGAAGAGAACGCCGCCTCCTCTGACCAGTGATTTTCGTCATAGAAAGCCTTTGGGGTTTCACGGCAATGTCCGCACGAAGCACGAGACGATTCGATCGAGTCTTCGCCGGGCACCACGTCGCTGGACGCTCCGAAAGCATGAGACCTGTTCGAACGCTGACCAAAGCGTTCAAGTCTCGACGCAGAGCGTGCTTGCGCGCATGGTTGCAGGAGGAATCACGCCAGAGCAGGGTGCTCACCTTCGATATCCTCGCGGTCTGACAACCGTGTAGCGTATCAAACACAATATCTGGTGCGTCCGTCTCTAGCTCATGCTCTGCCTCTCTGCCCGTTTCATCATCCTCCTGTGTTCTTCATTCGCGGATGTTGTCCTGCACGCAACGATGGGCATCGTACAGAATCGATGCCTTTGCTCGTTCGACGCTGCCCTCTAATGAGCAGTAGTGCAGGATTTTTGCGATACACCAATTCTAGCGCCAGAGGCTACCAAGATACGATACGACTCGTCGGACATTTTCCTCTACAACGCATTGAGCGATTTGGAGGACCCACGCTTTTGGCGTCCGCACAACAGACACCGTTGCGTATCCTAGCGGTGTCGTATAGACTCTGGTTAAAGCTCCTCTGCATGAGCCATTTGGACGCTAAGGTACTCCCCGAATAAAGCGTACAGACCATGCTGCTTGGCCCCGTGCGGAGCCCAGTATGTCGAGCCTAGCCCTGTCGCCGTCGTTTCTCTAGTTGGAATGCGTGCCGGCGTCGAGCAGGCCCGTCTTGTCACTATGGAGATCGCTGGAAAATATGAGACGATTCATGTTGGTTCCATTCTGGTTATCGGTTCCGTCCTGTTGATGCTGAGGTACGGCGACGACGATGATGCCCTGGCACCCGGGATCCGTGCCCTCGACGGATTCTCTCCCTCTCTCGCTCTCTAACCTGCACGGCCGAAAATGGCTCTCGTTGCCCGACTCTGGCCAAGATTTCATAAAATGCTTGCAGGTGAATATACCGTTGCTCTCCATCGTAGTAGTGAACGTTGCTCCATTAAGTTGGTGTAGATGAGAGACCCTGAACGAGCTCTGCCAATGCTCTTCGCGAAGTTGCTCGAATTTTGCATAGCAGGTTACAGAGAGAAGCACCGTCTTCTCCTTCTCCTACACCTGGACATGTTGCATGTATGCTGTCATTCATCTCCATATCTCTTTCGCCCTGGCACGCAGATGTCGCTAGAGGCTGGTTGGGCTGACGCTTGCCATTCGTAGGAATGCCGCGAATTTTCCAAAAGCGCCGTTTCGTCACCTTCTTCGTCATCGTCAGAGACTGGTTGGACTGACGCTTGCCACTCGTAGGAATGCCGCGAATTTTCCAAAAGCGCCGTTTCGTCCCCTTCTTCTTCGCGGGCACGTCCACCGACCGAAACGCGCTGTTCGGCTCTACCCCAAGCGTGAGCGGCGACGCAACGGACCATTTCTGGGCTGGTAACCGAAGCGAAATATTTATCGAGCAGCTTCGAGGTCATGGATGCGAATGACTCGTTCGTTACGCTGTGAGCGAAAAAAAAAGCGTGTCGGACCATAAAGAAGACGCCTTCAACTGGACTCTGGTGTTGCCAGATGTATCCGCGACACCTCCACTACCCAGACCCGCACTGCGGCATGTGAACACGTGCTTCATCGCTCGGTACTCGCACTGGACGGGTACAACAGGCTCGCCTCGATATCGTCCAAAGCATCCGCACCCTGCGCCACACGCTGCGTTCACATGCATCTTCTGAGCGATCCGTTCGGCGCATACGCAAGCGCTCGCCGCTCCATTCGATACAATATTCGTAGAGTACGATATCACCCTTTCTGGAAAGATTATCGGAAGCAAACCCCAGCCTGGAGATCCATTCGGGAAATTGCGATCCGTCTACGCTCGCCTCATGCAGCGCGACAACATACGCTCCACTGGAAGCGTCCGCTGCGATAACTCAGGTCCGTTTCCAAGACCTCTTCCATGCAAACAAAAGAGCCGTTGAGCCTCCAGGAGCGTGTCTCGTGAGCATTATCATGCTACTGCTGTCGAATGCCGATTCATAGATTGCCTCAGAGAGAGAAGGATTCGTCTGTCTAACGTAATCGATCATTTTGCGTAAGAGCTTCAGTGAGCGTTCGGCATGAGCTTGTCAACAACTCGACAAGGGACGACGTCAAACTGTGTATCGTCGTCAATCCAGCTGTGCGAATGAATGCGCCCAAGAGTTGCTTTGAAACAGAAACACCGAAAACGTGAAGCATGCGTGATTTGATCATGCACCATGCGAGGAACTTAGAAGAAACGTGGCTCACACGTACGAAATGTCTCAGGATATCGCTTATTATGGTACATACCCCTTGTTCCATGGCGTCGCAAATCATCCTGATTCCGGTGGCGTAAAGCATTCCAGCGGCAATGCGTCGCAGGAGCCACCCTCCGAGCACACCCGAAATCCACGCATGAGTCCGTACGCACGCACTGCTGAACTCGGACTATTCAGGATATATATTTGACAAGTTCGGAAAAACCTCCCGAAACCTACTACCAGACCGACTCGACCGGCGTTCTGCTTCCGTCTCGTATACGTTTAGAGAGGCCAGCCAGCGCACCCCCGTACCCGTGCCGCGCCCCAGCTGCTGTGTCGTGCGTGTTCGTGCATGACGCGATGCGGCACGCACACCGCGCAGCGAGGCGTACCGCGGCAGTTGCCGCTGCCTGCGAGCGCTGTGATTGATCGATCGATCGACGGATCGTTGATCGATCGCGACGCGAGCATCTGTTCAGCAGCAGCGCCTGTTGCTGCTCACTTCTGAACGGCGTCTGCACTCCGATTTCGCGCAGCAGCGCGCACGTTGGCCCAAAGGTGCGCAACGTTGCTCCTGTTCTGAAGCGATTCTCACACAGAGGCTCCTGGCGTTTCCAGGTGTGTTCCTGTGGGAGCATTTGTGCGTGCGTGTGTGCGTGCGTGTGTTTGTGTCTAGACGTTGGACAGGTGCCTGAAGCCAGCGCACCGTTTGGACGAAGCGCTTCGAGGGACTGCGCGCGTGCGCGCTAGCGTTCACCTCGTTGGATAGCGCTTACAGAGGCGAGCGAGCTTGGCGTTCGAGCGCAGCGCTTCTTTCGTTTTTGCGGGGCGTGTGCGTTCCCTGCATACGACAGAACAAAGCGAGGGTTCGCTGGCAGCGCAGTGTGTGTGCGTGTGTGTCGGAACGTCTGGTGTACTTCCAGCCGCAGGTATAGACGCTTTCGTCGGCAGTTGGGACTCTCGTGCATAAACATGAGCGAACAACAGCAACAGCAGCAACCACAGCAGCCTCCGTTGCCGTGTGCGACGGGTTGTGGGTTTTACGGTCGCCCCGAGACTCAGAATATGTGCAGTAAGTGCTACAGGGACCACAGCCAAAGTTCAGAGTTGAGCAGCAACCGCGCGAGCGGTACGTCCTCGGGATCCGCAGTCCCGACACCTGCCACGCGCGAGGCACCAGATTCACCGCGAGATGTACAAGACAACATGTCGGTTTCCGGGGTTGCAGCGCTCACCAGTACACTCGAGTCCCAACCGAAACTCGAAACGGAAACCGGCCCCGCAGCCGTGTCCGCAGAGGGATGCAAGGCAGAGGTACAGGTAGAGTCACCAAAGCGAGAACAGAAGGACCACGGCAACTGCTTCAAGTGCAATCGCCGAGTTGGACTGCTGGGTTTCAAATGCCGATGTGGTTTTACGTTTTGCTCGCTACACCGCTACGCTGAACAACACGACTGCGACTACGACTATCGTGCGCGGGCGCGTGAACAGCTCGCGAGTGCCAATCCGGTAGTTGCGGCGAGCAAACTGGAAAAAATCTGAAGACGCTTGTGTTCCCGGAGGAAACTTTTTGAGGTGTTTGATGGTAAACCGTTGTCCTGTTTCTCGACCTAGAGTTGGACGTTTCGTTGACGGTTGCATTCCGTGCTGGTCGGTCATGATCATAACGGTATACGCGTTTATCAGCTCCGCTCGAAAGCTCTCTGATCCGTTTCCATCGCAAGACAGCATATGCTCGTGTCCTGATGCACTGACACGAAATTCCCGATGTAAGGAATCCATTGTATCTGGAACCGTGCGGGTTTCAGTGTAGGTGCATCGTGCTCAAAAGCGAATGCTGCGAGTTGTGTCGGGGTCATGTCGTGAAGCCTCATGACTTCAGCGAAGACGCTTCACCATATCCGGAAACCTCCTTGCTCTAGCGCGCACGATGAGCGGTTCTAGCGTCGCACAAGGAATTGAACTCCACGCGGCGGCAATGGAGAAAACCCGAAAGACCGGAACGCGCTCCAGCAACCGAGTTGCCGCTCTATACGCCCTGTACGCATCGCTTACCGCACAGCATCCAGGTGTACTTGTAACGCCTGGCTCGCGTCTCTTCGCGTCAATGAAGGCCTTTATGAAATACCGGGAAGGGTGCATTGTCCGTTCGAATGCTAGGTCTCTGATAGAAGCCAGTAGAGTGCATCCAGATCGCGAGCGGCAGCAGCGCATTCGAAACCCCAGTCGTCTTCCAGTTCGTACGGACATGATGTTGCACCCGAAGCGGTCGTTGCAGCGTGCGTTATCAAGTTGTAATCGTTCAATTGCTTGACAACTGAAGAGTGGCAGTTTCCAGACACTTTACAAAGCTTGTATGACTGAAAATATCCAACGCTGAGGCCGATGAAAACCGCGACACGACAGGCCGTCGTTCCCGAGCGGATCGTGGTTTTTGCTCGCCTTGCTGGACTCCGCTGCAGCTGCGAAAGAAAATACTTCAAGCGTTTTCGGATTTGGGGTATTCGTGAATTTTGCAAGGGCTTGTAGTGCAAGGCGGCGATGGTGGCGGCGGCGGCGGTACGGTACGAAAGGAGGGACTGTGGAGGCTTCGCAGTGTGTGTTCCGGATGTTACGGCCCGAGCTGAACTTGCCACAGCCGTATCGATCGAAAATGGAACAAAGAACTGTTCGCTCTGTTCAGGAGCTGAGATTTTGCTGAACATTTTTTAAACGCTTAACATCAATTTTGGCTTTCAAGTGCCTAGGTCTTACTGATGCATACGAGATTTTAGGATTCTTGGTTGTTTTCTCCGGGTGTCTGTTTCAACGCTTTGTCGCTGGAACGCTTTACGTCACCGAAATCAAGATGAATCGCGATGCCTTTTAATAAGCGTTTGTGAAATTACCGGTGTCACCATCCAGTTCATACGTGCACCGATTACGCTTCTCCTTTGCTTATGTTGCGCATACGTAATCACGAATGCTTCACGTTCCCAATGCTTCCGTGTCAGGGTAGCTCATGGACGCAGCAAGGCGCGCACCTGGACGGACGACGACCAATACATGGCGTCGTCCAGTGACGACATCATCACAAGCCCATGCCGAAAGTCCTCTGAACTTGTCATGTCAAGCAGTCGATGCCGTTCGAAGGACGAATCCGTCTCTCGCCGTGGCAGTCCATAAAACGTCATTCGACAGCCGCGGCATAATAGCTCTGTCTGGATGCGCACCCAGCTGCTCCGGTCGCTTCTATTTCCTCGGTAAATGCCTTCGACTCGAGTCATTGCAGCGATCGCATCCAGCGCAGAGCGCGTCACCGCTTTGCACACAGGGAGCGTAGACGGATCGACGTTGCTCGACTTGATCGCGAGCGTGGACTTTTTTTCTCGTACTTGTGTCACCATGGAGGACATTGCGTTGCGTAAATCGTCTATCGACTAGAACAGCATGCGCGTGTGTTTTCAGCGGACAAAATACTCCTCGAGGGGCTGATCCAGAACAAGTCCGCCATCTTACGGGACGCCATCGAGCGCGGAAACGGCACAGGGGATCCAGCGAAACCCAAAATACCGTTTCGGAGCATGCATCGAGCGATGTCGCAAGCCCTCACGCGCCAGCGGGTAGCCTTTGGATACCTGGATATGATGGACACATGGGAGCACCAGACCATCGTCAAGTGTAGCCGTTGGCAAGGTCACCGAGGCGCCACATTTCGAACAATTTGGAAATCGCCATCGCAGCATAGATCCCAGTTACCACCTGTGCATGGAATGCATCGACAAGAGCCACAAGCTGCGAAATCTGGACGTTGATAATGCCATCAACATCCATCTTCTGTTAACAAGGGAGCTTGAGCGACCAGAGAGACCGGCGCATTGAACGCCGCAGATAAGCGAGTAGAAGTAGTAGCCAGTCACTGCAAATGGCCGCACAGGCTGGCGTTGATAACAGCTGGAAGCGTCCCGAGCTTTAGCGCGGTTACCCGACTCCGAGGAACCGTTTGATTTTGTTCTGGAACGAGGGTAACCAGCGCGTCACACGGAAGGCACACTCGTTTTCGACATACCGTCATCGAAAACATGGTTCGTTTCGCCTGGTTCAGCGAAATCGCATCTACCTTTGTGACGTCGATGGGGCAGAGCAGGCATGGTGCGCGAGGCTCGGCGGCAAGCGCTTCCAGCGCCGCTCCTCAGACATCGCGGTCATTAGAATGGCAAAGTATTGAGATTGGATTGTTTCTGCGTAGACCGCTTCTCAGTAGAGTAGTTCCACGCTCCTTGGATCTACGGAAAGCGCATCGCCTTGGGGCCGTGTCCGCTCTGGAACGCCACCGAGTCGCATGTTCCGAATGGTGTCGCTGGACTGCGCATCCTGTATTATGCAAAGCGACACCCTCTGTGATATGCTAACGCATCAACATCACAATGTGCTATCTGCCTGGCTCTATCGCGCGCATCCATACGGCTGCCACGCATCTATCACTAGAAGAGAAAGAATCCGCTCCGAAAATCAGCCGTGGTGGACATACCTCATCGCAGGCAGACGCAACGTAGTCACAGGCTATCCGCCACAGTCGGTGAACCAGGAGCATCCATCGCTGTTGTTGCGTTCGAAAACGCAACTTCCATTTTGCGTTCAGTTTCCAGAAGCTCGGTCTTGTTATTCACCAGATCGTGAAGCACCAGCACCGATCGCAACAGCGTTGCCACGTAAATCAACAGGGTCTGTTCGTTACTGCAAACCGCAAACGCCTGCGTCAGCTCAGAGCTGGCAGCGTTTCGAGGCAATCCTTTCAAGACCAACTGCAGAGCATGCAGAATTTCCTGGTGCAACGGGAGATTTCCAGAGGCGACCTCCTCCAGGTATCGCCGGATGTTTTCGAGGCGTGCACGCAAACTTTGCAATGCATCCAGCTTTGCGCGCACCTCTCCGGTCAACGTTGACACCGACCAGTTTCGCACGTCGCGCAGCAGGTGCTCGGTACCCACCTCCTCTGCCTCCAACGCGCCGATGCTGTTCGGCACGTGCTCGAATATTCGGCGCGGCTGACCGGGTGCGCTCCTCTCCAGCGCAACACTGTCCTCCTCGAGAGACACGTATGCCTCGGTCGGCAGACCGGTTTCCTTGGGATCCACCTGGCATATTACATAGAGTGCGTGACCGCTGCTGCAGAAACCTTGAACGATCTCGTGCACGCCCATGTCTGCAGGGCGGATTTGTGGCCCTGTTGAATACCAGCCGATGATTCGCTCTCTCGCGGTGACTTTCCGAAACATGGCTGCCATATTCTCCACATAATCGTGGTCGAAAAAGAAGACTGTAGGATTGCGTTCATCTTCCTCGAAAGGCACAGCGAAAGAGTTCAGCACTTCCGCGTGGCCCCGCCTGTCGATTGTGCCCAGAAGAATGCCCACCGCCCGTTTCCGTGTGTTCTTGCACGCTCTGTTATAGTGATCGACGATACCCAAAAGTACCACCGGGTGAATCACAGCGTTCGTTATCGGCAGCTGCTTTCTGGACTGCATCTGCAAGACTGCACGCCAATGCCCTATGGTTGCAACAGACCTTCAGCACACTACTAGGGCCTTTCAATCGTTTAGGGAACCAGGTCGTTTAACGGCCCACGCGAGCCTCGACTGCGCGGTAGGGTTCGGTGGCGGCAGCGCGGTTGCCGCACACGACTGAAACGCATGCAGGGACATGCGTGCTCGAGGACGCTTTGTCGCATATATTCCTTTTTGTACAGTATTATAGAGAGCATGGCCGCAAGCAGCGCGCTCTCCGATCCCACCGACGAATGTGGACAAAACAGATAGAATCTGTAAGCGTGCTTGGTGCAGCGTTTTTCGTGCCGCCCCCTTGGGGGCATCGTCCGCTGCGTTGCGAACGCTCTCACGCACGTGACAACAGTGCTGGTGACGGATGTCGAACTGCGTACCGTATGCACGCCGGATGCTTCGTCACGTACCATGAGAGACCGGAAGAGGCTCTGACAATACATCGCGAGAACATGCTTTCCGATAAAGCCGAAAGCACGGCGCGTTTTTGCTGCTGCCCTGGGCGGATCGAAGGAGACGCGGCGGCGTCTCTTCTTACCATGCCCAGAGGGATGCGATCGGCACCGCTCCGGAACCATCAGCATGATGTTATTTGTTCGGTCCACGATTTTTCGGATTCGTGTGAGCAAAGCGATGCTCATGTCAGTACCATATAGGATGACATTGGGGAAGCCTCATTGCCCCCGCCGCCAGCGATCGTGATGCAAAAGGTCGACACGAGCATCTCTTTTTCTGGGAATATCTGATAACGAGCCACCAACCTCTGCACCTCTTATTCCCTATTCGCCACAAATATATATGCTTTTATCCTCTGAATGCGAGCGATGCAACACACTGGAATCCGACATTGCAAGTGAATGTCAAAAGAGTAAGCAAGGGTCTCCAGCGCCGGGCAACGGTGTCGCTGCGGCGGTGCCCCAGGCGATCGCCGCCGCCGTCGCCTCAGACGCGACGACTTGGTAGGAACCGGTAGAGGCAAAAGTAGAGGGTATATGCCTCTAGCGGTGTTTCTGTTGCCAGAGATCGCCTTGTACATAGCTCGGAAGCGTGCCTTGTGGACGCACTCTGTTTGAGTGGTGCTACCAGATCGCGCTCTTGGCTCTAACTTGAGTGCCTGTACTGTGACGAGCACGTCTACGTCAGCGTAACTCGTTTTGCGTACCAACCATGGGCAGGCAAGTAGTGGATTCGCGGAGCTTTGCGAGCCACGGCCGACAAAGGGCGATGCGCGCTTTCGCATCACCCAAACGCGATCGGAAAAATGGGCGCTCATCAAAGCAAGTTCGCGTTGAGGCTGGAAGCCTGTCTGAGCAGCCTGGTGCTTCATTCGACGAAACGGACTGGATGAACACGCGCTCTGCGGCGATCGAACGCGACACGCCTCGGTTCCAGTCCGGCAACGATTCGGATAGCGAACTCGACGGTTTGGGCAATCGTTCCGCGGGCCATATTTCGAGGCGAATACTGAGCGGCAGTGTGTCGCCATACGACGTCTCTGCTAGCCCTGACGCGTCCTCTGCAAGCGAGCTTGAAGCGTCTCACGGAAGAGCGGCACGCGAGCGGCGCACTGCCGCCAACGACCGAGTCGACTCGAGTTATGGTGCCGACTTGATGGCTGATTTCAGTGCAAGCTCGCAGTCCTCTGATTCAGAGAATACTGAGCTGCTGGAAATGGAAGAGACTCGCGATAGCGATGCTTCCAGCGCTCTGGACAACGATGTCGAGGCCGATTACGAGAGCGCTTCGGACCCGGGCCCAGAAGATGATACCGACGAAGACGAAGATGTACATGACGCTCTCTGGGATGAGAGGCCCGACGGACGGCGCCGGTCGTTGTACTACGACGCCGACACTGCTGTGCGTGAGGATCAACTGGATATCGATGAGCTGGACGAGGAGGAGGCGGAAGCGATGCGCCTCCAGCGACAACAACTTAGTCGCTTGCAGGCCCAGGACTTTACCGGCGGTATTGCAGTCTCTGAGCTCGCACGAGCCGTGGACGACACCGCACCGGGAGGCACGCCTCGGCCGCATGCCGCAGATGCAGCATCGCTAGAGGCAACTGCCTCGGATCATGACCAGGTTGCAGTTCGAGAGGTGCTTCGATCGCTGTCGACGGCGCTCCAGGAGATCATTGAGGACCTGGAGCAGCTCTTGGAAACTGCAAAACGAGAACAATTAACAACGCACATGGAACGGGATCCATTGCTGGGCCTCCTGGAGCTCAAGAGACAGCTGCTCCTCAACTATGGAACGAATCTGGCTTTTTATCTTGCACTGAAAGCTGAATGCTCGTCGATCCGCGACCATCCTGTCATGGACCGTCTCATGGAGATAGGAGTCACACTGGACAAAATCCGTCCGCTGGAAGAACATGTTCGTGTACGCTTGGAGGCCCTGAAGCGAGCCGGTCAACAGCAATCGACATCAGCGTTGCGACCGGAGTTTGCACAAGGCAGCGAGTCTGATGACTCACTGCCAGCTTCAAACGGCACGAGCACAACCGATCAAACAGACGAAGGAGCGACTGGTCGATACAGGCCGCTCCTCACCACCGCAGAGACCTACGAGGACGAGCGCACGCGACGTCGACGCGAACAAGCCGCAGCGCGTGCTGACGCCGACCAGCGCCCGTACCGCTTTGAAGTTCGCCAGCTTGCACGCGAACTCAGCGACAAGCCCGAACAGGTAAGCCTGAACGCTGACCCCGAAGCAATGACTCGTGATGATATGCGGCTCGTGCGGCAGGCGGAGGCGCGCCAAGCATACGAGGAGGAACACCTTGTTCGTTTACCAGAGAGCAAAAAGGACCGACGAGCTCGCCGCCTTGCAGAAGCTACTCGCGGCCTGACCGCCATAGATTCGAAGACACGGACAAGTGGTATGACGGACCTGCTTTCCGTTGCGAATCGAATCGTCGAGGTGAGTCAGCGCGATCAGAGCCAAGTGCACGCGATGCCTCCAAAAGCGCTGCACGCTGAACGCACGTCACGGGCCGTCGACAGGCACCGCTCGGATGTGTCGTCCAGGCCCAGCACCGACTCGCAAGCAGCAGCAGCAGCAGCAGCATCAAACCAGGTATCAGAAGCGTTCCTGCAACGTGCACAACATTCGACGTTTGACCAAAGCGCTACAGACAAGCGAGCAGCATTGAGTGCGTTCGAAGGTTCATCCGCGCCGTCCGACTGGTCGTCGTTGCTCTACAAAGCAGCAGCGGATACGATGCAGCGCAAGCGTCAGAAGCGTACCCAGGGTAGCGCCGAAGCACTGGTCGCTTCACCGGATGACGACTTGCTGGCAGAGAATAGGCCACGACGAATAACGGATGAGATTCGAAGGAATCGCGGGTTAACAGCGCGCCGGCCTCGAAACGCTGCACATCGTAACCCGCGTGTGAAGCGACGGGTACGCTATGCAGAGGCCTTGGTTCGTCGCAAGGGTCAAGTGCGCGTCTATGATGATCGCACGCGCTCGGTTGCAGCTGCAGGCGCTTACAAGGGCGAAACAAGTGGTATCAACAAGCGCACGCGACAGAGTGTGGTTTTGCGGACGTAAAGCCTATTCACAATGAAGACCTGTTCTCGATGCTTTGAGGCGTCATGCTTGACAAGACGGGACCGGGACCTGCTGTTTCAAGGTAGCGCGCCAATCGAACTAGTTCGTCGGGGGCGCTAGCGTGGCCTCCATCGCAGCCATAGTGGACGCGGTCGCTGGACTCTCCACCGGAGACGCGTCTTGTACATCATGTGTGGATCGACTCGCATCCATCGCTCTGGTTGCGGATCCATTGAGTCGCGGGTGCCGCTGTTGGTCGCTACCGGCTGCGGCATGTTGTCCGTTCTGCATTCCAGCGGTTTCGAGCGAGCTCGGTATCGGGGATGCGGCGGTAGCTGCGACTGGTGCTGCCCCCGCAGGTCGCAACCATCGCTGCTTCCATTCGAGCATCTCCCGATACCATTCCTGGGCACGCGCGTAGTACTCGGGCCCTGCAGCTTGCGCTCGTCTCATGTAAGCGTCAATATCAAAGTGGAAGCTGTAACTTGGTGGTGTATTGGGCCGCGAACCGAATCCTTTCCAACCCGTTACCTGCTGTTGTTGTTGTTGCTGTTGTAGTTGCTGCTGCTGCTGCTGCTGCTGCTGCTGCTGCACGTGATCGAGCCACTCAAGCCATTGACTCGCGGCCTGCCCGCTCGAATGAATGTAGTTTGCAGGCGTGTTCGACGTCAGCGTATACGAAGATCCTAGTGCATGTGGCGACATGCCGTGAGCAGCATACAATTTCGCAGAGAAAGGCCCAGGCAGCGGACTCCATCCCCAGAGGGCGACATGCTCAGGGCTCGTGGGTCCACGGCTCGGCATATTCGATGGATACCCGCACGCTGCAGGTACCGCAGCGTCTGTCCGAGGCATGCCCTGAACCGCAGGCAGTGCGCCCGGGGACGGCGGTACTGATCGGTTTCCCAGTCCACGGACCGGTGAAGGAGGAACAGAGCTTGGTCGCGGGAAGAGCGGCCGCGGATTCAGAACAGACCGCGAAGCGGTGCTCGTCATTCCCCGTGGAGCACCTGGAGCCGCCGCCAGCCCAGGCCAAGCTGCACGATCCTCCTTGTTTTCTGTGAGCGCTGCATTTGCCGTGCGTGGTCGCTTCGGGCTGCTGATTTCTCGCAGTTCATGTCCATCGGGTACGCGCATTTCTTGAAACGACGGCATCACGGTGTTCACGTAAGCAGCAGGGTCTTCGGCGTTGGCCACCGCCAGCCAGGCGCCATCCGCCACAGAATCTGTCCCAGGAAGCGCACACGATGCGTAGCGTAGCGCTTCATTGGTAGAATGGAGTGAAGGCAATCGCTGCGTCGATCGTGCTATTGCAGCATCGGTCAGGCCCGCAGCTTGCAACTTGTCGGCAGAGGCCGGGCGCACTACTTGGTTCGAATACGGGTTCGGTAGCAACTCGCGTGGGGTGCGGAGCTCTTCCAGTCGCACGTTGTCCTCGCCGCACCAGACGAACGCTGGCTTCCGGTACTCCGTGTGCGTCTTCCGAATCAGCCCGAGCGAGGAAAGTATGTTTGCAATGTCATAGAGTCGTCGCACCTTGGTTTTCATGCCCCCATTTAGGGGATTTTCCTCCGCTTCGCGATTGCCGACACTCCCGGATAACAAGATCGACGCTGCGTATTCCAGACTGATGGTGTCGCCACCTGCTAGCAGGAACAGTTGCACAAAACGCTGCGAGAGTGCGCCAAGTGATTTCTCCTTCCGCGACATGCGATGATTCTTCGTCGACGCGACGGATGGTTTGGATAATGCATTGGATGCAAGCAGGCTCTCTGGGCAGGTTGCGTAGCGTTCGACTTCGCTGGCTTTTGCTGTGGTCGACAAGGGCCCACTGACCGGATCGTTGGCCAACTCGTCATCATCCCCATTGAGCTGACTCGAGTCTCCAAGGCCGGCAACACCTCCAGCGGATTCTGCCTCTTGTCTGAGGCGCTGGATGCTCTCTTTCAAACGACTTTGGCCTAGCCAAATATACTTGTTTTTGGCCTTTCGTGTCACCATTCCGACGCTTTCGAGCACATTCACAATGTCATATATTCGTCTGCGCTCAACACCGAGGCGCGTCGCCGCTTCGTCCAGGCAAATTTCACATGAACTGTTTCCCCGTGCTTGTTCTAGAACGCCGTAAAGAGAAAGAAAATTCTCACAAAGCAAGCCGAGGGACTTGTCCTTGCGAGAGTATGCATCACCCGACACCAGCGGCTGCGAGCTTGATCGCGAGGTGCCCGGCTCACCGTAGCCCCTCATCGGTGACGCCCGATACGGGAACATCGCTCAGGCTACCAGCACACGGGTAGTGAGCGAGCCCTTGCTCTATCGGAAACCAAGCCAACAATAACCCGAAAGAATCAAGTTTCCTTGCACACAGCGCTTCTTACGCAAAGTTTCCAGGCCAGCTCTCGGTTGATCCCGTCACCGACGCTGTACAACAGAAACCCTGTGAAACGACCGATGGGTGAGGCACGCACCTGCACTGCACGGCTGCGAACGCGAACACTCGTTGCGCAACAGAGTGGCGCGCCCAATTCCAGGCTTGTGTGTCCGCGTTTACACAACCGGGACGGAAGCCGACCACCAGCGGTATCCACGCAAGTCGCACCCCGTACGATACAGACACAAGTCGCAGACTGCTCAAGAGGCGACCCAGTAGCGTGCACTCGTTTCCGCACCAGCCCAAGCGTGCACAAGCTACGCTGCGTGGTACGCTCACCTACGCCACACACAAATAAACACACCTGTACACCAGAAACGATAGCCAACTGAGGTCAGCCTTCTTCGGAAGGAAGCAAGCAAGGACTATGCACCCTACCCGAACAGGAGCTGCGCCAACAGCGCAACGAAAAAGGCAGCTGCGCCCAGCAACGACGGCAGTCGAAAGTGCTCAACTCCGAATAGAGCTACCCGGGCTATGGCAGTGCGTCTCTAGCGCGCGAATGATTTGGCGCGGAATTGCAACGCCTTGGCGCCGCCGCCGCCGCCGCCGGCGCCTCCGAAGTCCTGCGGGTGCAGCCAAACAGCAACGCGCTCGAATCGCGACGGCGGCGGTGCGGAGATCCGCCAAGCATTCCAGGGGTTTCTATGGATTGTACAGATGGAGCGACAAGTGGCAATCCATGGGAACAGGGGCTTGGAGACGCGGCTAGCGCTGTTGATCGAGCGTTTGCTATAGTCCGATTCATACATTATTGTACGTAAATATACACTGCATTGCATCCGAGGCTCGCAGACCGCGAAACGACTCGCCTGACGAAGTTTGCGATTCGTGCGGCCGCATCGATCGACACTGGTCCGTGTCTCTGCAGGAGCCTGGATTTGGGCAAGCGGTATTTTTCATTCAATGACCCTGTATTGGAGTGCATTTCAAACGTTGGCAGGCTTACTTGCGACGCAAGTTGTCTGTAGAGCTATCTTTTCACAGTGCAGCGTTGCTTCAAAATGCTCTTGAAGGGTTTTCGGGCGACGCGCCTTGACGGTCATTTGCTTTTCTGCAAGTCAATGAATGAGTTGTCGAATGCACGTACCTGGCATCTGAAGCGCGTATGCCGCGGTCGACTTGGGTGCGCTGTCCCATGCACTCCTGCCCATGATCTTCGGCAATAGCCATACGGACGTCGGTGTAGGCTATGAATGAAGCGTACGGAGCATCTCGTTCCGGTCACGACGGTGCTCAGAGCGTCGAGACGCGTGCACGCACCACCATGCCACTATTTGGTATGCCACTTGGCTTTTATCATGTCCAGTGCTCGACGAAGCTGAACGCTGAAAAAATCAAGTCGCATCGCGTATGCTGTACCGAGCATCATTTGTCGCACGGAGGTTTGATCGAGGAATTCCAGAGGAATTCGGACAGTTGCCATCTCAGAGTCGGGAAGCCCGAAAACCTGACGTCTGACAAGATGCGTCCACCGGAGAGAAGCGGTGCGCAACATTGATGGATAACAAGCTATATGATCGCTGATGGCGTCGCACAACTTTCGGTGTCGCGGATGCGAGCGACTCGTCTATGGATCCTTGAGCGGAAAACTAGCGCGTGCCATTAGCGACAATACCTTCGACATGATGAATCAAAGGAGACGGGCTGATACGAAGCGTCACTGACCGCGTATCCCAGCATCACACTCTTCGACCGCATTTTCATGATGGAAAGCAACGATTCGCTAGAACAGGACGGATGCATGTGCCAACAGGAAGCCTCGGGGCTCGCGTCTACGAAACATGAAGCGCTGGACGAGTCTGTATGGCTGGCGATTTCCAGACCACCAGTGGATAGAATCGCCGCTAGGGCTAATGTCGTCGGAATGCCGGCTTTTCTCTTTTTTACGAACAGCACTTTACCCCGGTTTGCGTACCCCCAGACAGGTCCAGCATTGCTCCTGCGTAAGTCTCGTCCAGTGGGACAAATACCCGTCCATCTCGTAAGACGCGTTCGTGTTTCATTTAGCAATCGCTCGTGTGCTTCGTGGAGCCGCGACCGGCTCCCATAGAAGCGTGCGTTGATCTCTCTGTTTCGTTCCATGTGTCATGATCACCGTTTGTATGAACGATACGGAACGTGCGCGCTCTGCGCCTCCTTTTTTTTGTCGTGTATCTCAAACAGCATACGGAATAGAGCAGGCTACCGAATATCCATTCGTGTCCATTGCGTTTCACGGGTTCCGTTTTGGGGTGCATGATGTTCCGCATGCGCTGCGTAAAACACTGGTTCATGCATCACCTGATGGTACGATATCCGATTTATGCAAGCAAGATCATGATGCTCGCACGCCAGCACTGACTTAGAAACGCTTTCCGTTCCCTCTCGCCAATGTACGCGATGCTTTCCTTTTCTCGAATTCCTGCAAGAACAACAAACATGCACAAAAAGGTCGCACTAACGCCGGTGCTCCAGAATGCACCGCTCCCAATACAACGACACAGCAGAGACAGAAACAAGGCATGCATGTTTTCTCGACTACACTCGTTCCCACGAAAGCGTAGCTCGACGAAAAAAGATCTTCGTTTCGATGACCCCGCACGCACGCTAGGTACTTGCGAGCGTTACGAATACAGGTGTTGGCAACGTGTTTTGCGTTGGCATCGACCGCGTCCGGCGGTTCGGATACATTCTAGGATACCTATATCTTGAGGCCGGTATGCGATACGTGGCGACGCTTACCGAAACGCAGCGCGATTCCTCGCGTCGACTCGGTGAACCGAGTGTCGAATCATGCCGTCGGGTATTGTCAGCACGTCCGTGGGTGCTGTCGCGCGCTCCGAGCTTCAAACCCATCCCCTGCCGAGGAGCTCTCTTTCGCGGGACACTTCCGGACCTGAAACTGTCTACCAGTTGCCGAGTGATCATCCACAGCTCCACACATGGGAACGGCGTCAAGTGAATCGTCGGGAAACGTTTCCTCGGGGAGCAATGCTCTGCTTCGAGACAGGTCCAAATGCACCCAACGCAGATGCAAACGTATCCGCTTGGAGACTCCTTGTGACGGACCTGGGTCGCTTCCGAGCGCCCCGGTACGCTGCTGAAGACGCGAATGCTGCACTGGCCACATGAAACGTTTGAATCGCTCTGTGGATAGATATGCTTTAAGCGAAGCGTGCTTCATGCCATTCAAGCCTTGTGGAATGTAGCAATAAACTCGGTGAGAATTTTTCGCAAGGCTTCATCGGACTCCTTCGATAATTGGCCTTCCTGACGGATCTTTGCCAACAGATCACCATGATTTGAGCGCATGTTCTGCAGCATTGCTGCTTCATACTCGCGAATACGAGAGACGGGTACCTTGTCGAGAAGGCCACGTACACCTCCGTAAATCACGCACACTTGTTCTTCGAACGGCATCGGTTTGTACTGGCCTTGTTTCAACAGCTCATTCAGACGGTCTCCGCGATTCAGCAACTGCTGCGTGGCGGCATCCAGGTCAGAGCCGAACTGCGCAAAGGCAGCGACCTCCCGATGCTGCGCTAATTCCAGTTTCATCGACCCCGCAACCTGCTTCATCGCTTTTGGTTGCGCCGCAGATCCCACTCGACTAACCGAAATACCAACGTTGATCGCGGGACGTTGACCCTTGTAGAACAACTCCGACTCCAAGAATATCTGCCCGTCCGTAATCGAGATCACATTCGTCGGAATGTACGCGGACACGTCACCAGCTTGCGTCTCTATGATGGGAAGCGCGGTCAGGGATCCGGCGCCTGCTGTATCGCTCATTTTCGCAGCGCGTTCCAGCAGACGCGAATGCAGGTAGAAGACATCACCGGGATAGGCTTCGCGACCCGGCGGACGCCGCAGCAACAGTGACATCTGTCTGTACGCGACTGCCTGCTTACTCAAGTCGTCATAGATAATGAGCGCATGCATACCGTTATCCCGGAAGTATTCGCCCATTGCACAGCCGGAAAACGGGGCCAGAAACTGGAGAGGTGCCGCATCCGATGCCGTCGCCGCCACGATGCACGTGTATTTGAGTGCGTCAGCCTGCTCGAGTCGATTCACCAACTGCGCGATCGTACTGCGCTTTTGCCCGACTCCAACATAAATGCAGTAGATTTTTTCAGGCCGGTTCTCGTCATGGGCCTTCTTCTGATTCAAAATCGCATCGATGGCAACCGCAGTTTTGCCGGTCTGTCGATCACCGATAATGAGCTCTCGTTGGCCGCGCCCTATCGGCACAAGACTATCCACAGCTTTGAGACCTGTCAGCATAGGCTCATGCACAGAACGACGCGGGATAATACCCGGAGCCTTGACATCAACCCGTCGCCGCTGAACAGCGCGGATCGGGCCCTTACCGTCGATCGGCTGCCCCAGAGCGTCCACAACGCGACCAATGACGCCTTCCCCGACCGGAACGTCTACAATAGCTTCCGTCCGTTTTACGAGAGAGCCTTCGGTAATATCGCGGTCGGAGCCGAAAACGACAACACCTACATTATCCTGCTCAAGGTTGAGCGCCATGCCTTTGGTGCCGTCCGCGAACTCCACCATTTCACCGGCTTTGACATTGTTCAATCCGTATACTCGGGCAATACCGTCACCAATGGTTAGCACTCTCCCGACTTCGTTCACATCGAACGGCTCCTCAACGCCGCTGATTTTCTCTTCGAGAATCGCAGAGAGCTCTGCTGCTGAGAGCGCGGATCTGCGCACAGCACCCGTAGCCCGCCAGCTGGAGAGCGACCTCTGCCGCTGGTCGCGATTCGCTGTGACCCACAAGGCACCGTGTACAGCTGCACGACCGCGTACAAGCAGGTCACTGGAACGCACCAAAGCACGAGCAAACGGTCTCAGGGCACGGTTCATGGAGAGGCTTTTCGGCCAAAAGCACGTCGTTGTTGAAGAGGCGCGTTCGTTACGGTTCTATTGGCGAAGGAGCGCCATCGTCTCATACGGCGGCAGCGTGGTAAGGGAATTCCCTTACGATCAGACGTCAACGGTGATCTCAAGTTTGTCTATTATTGATCAGATTCTGTTGACATGGATGTACGGGGCAATCGCCTCTGTCCAGGAAGCGCATCGGTAACTGCAGCAGGGCGCTCACTGGACACCAAAAAACGCATCGATAAACGTTTATGGGGTGCGCTCTCGCAACGCCTCGTAAACGTGTATGCTGCGTTCGTCGGGAGTCGTCATCGGGCGTGCCGACTTGGTGCTACTGTCTGTGGCGATGCGCATGCCTCGATGTACACGCGCCAGCTGGTGAAGGTCGTGCGGGACGTTGCACTCGGAAGCTGGTACATGCTTGGACACTTTTTCTGGAAATCGAGAAGCTCCAGCGCTGACTCGACAAGCGCCTATTGGTGTGTGTGTGTGTGTGTGTGCGACGACGTGCTCGCGGCACTGGCTGGGGAAACGATACACGCATGGAATCCCCAACTTTTATTCCGTGGATTTTTCATAGACAAAACTTTTCCATTGGGCAGCGTTCTCCGATTGTACGCTCCTCCTTTCCTTCTTTTCGTTTGTTTCGTTTTTTTTTTCAGTGCGCGGTGAATGCTTCCATTCCGTGGATGCAAGGCGATCTGCACGCCGACAGGCCGGCATCCCGACCGGTGGATCGACGGCGAGACGTTTTTTGTATGGTCCCCGTCCAACCTGGAAGCGAATGAATACAGAGAAATGCTTCCAATGCTCGTCGTTTTCATCGTATTTGCAACACGCTACCGAACCGTGTGCAATCCTATGGATATCGCGTATGTTGTTCATTGCTCCTACACCCTTGATCGAGAATTGGAAAAAAATTCTGCATCTGCATCCAGACCAAAACCGCTTCCGTTTACAAAACCTATAGCTTCAGCGTCTTTCGGCGGGAAATATGAAAGCGAGCTCATGGATACTGTGGGGAAATCAATGTCCGTCCCGGTACTATCTGTGCTTGACGCTCACGACGACTCTGGGACCCAGCAACCTGCTCTGGGTACACCAGACGGCACAGATTGCCGGCAGACGTTGAATTTCATTCTCTAGAAAACCCGTATCCTCCATAACAAGTCGAGTCCTTGCTATTGTCTGCGACGAATGCGTACGCTGCATCCACCGCAGCGAATCCGCGACACGATGCCAAGTACGTCGAATGCTGCGTTTCCTGGTGTACTGCAGCGCGACAGGTTTTGAACGGTTGCACTCGAGAGGGCGTACGCACTCGTGTTGGCGTTCCTTGCACTGTTTTGTTTTCGATCTAGTAATCAGTTCTTGACCATGTTTCTGGCTCCGACAATACACTTCACGCACAGAAAACACCGCATTGGAACCCTCGGGAACCGAGTAGTAGCTCGCTACCATCGACCGTGCACCAACGTTCCAAAACCGCGAGCCCGTGTTCCGTCTCTTCAACGCCGGCTCTCAGTTCAAGCGTCGGCTCTCAGAGTGGGCCACGGCTTTGATCTGCATCGCCTGGAACCTGGACTACCTCTGATTCTCGGTGGTGTGCGTCTCGAGCACGATCGTGGTTGCGCAGCGCACTCGGACGGCGACGCCGTCTACCACGCTGTTACGGACGCGATTTTGGGTGCCTTGGCACTGCCGGACATTGGCCAGCTTTTCCCGGACGCCGACCCCCAATGGAAAGGGGCAACTTCAGATGTTTTTCTCCGGGCAGCCGGGGCTATGATGCTTCAACAGGGGTACCGCATCGCGAACCTCGACGTTACTGTCATTCTGGAACGGCCCAAGCTCGCCCCGCACAAAGAACAAATACGCCAGAATATAGCGGGACTTTTGGGGCTTAGTCTCGAACAAGTGAATTTGAAAGCAAAAACACACGAAAAAGTAGATAGCATCGGGGAGAATCGCAGCGTCGGCTGTCACGCCATGATCCTACTCGAGCGTCAACCGCTCGGGAACAGTGACGAGCCTTCCACGTCCGCATCCGAAAGCTTCGCATCATCAGCAAGCGGTGCTCCCAACGCTGCATCTCCTAATAGTCTGGAATCGGGTGTGTTTGCCGCACTCGCAGCGACGCTCTCTCGAGTCCATGAAGTGATCGAGTCACGACGGTCAGCAGACCCGGAGAAATCATGGACAGCGAAGCTCTTCGCGAAAGGACGCCATAAAATCGCCCAGAAAGTCGGCGAGGAAGCGCTTGAAGTGGCACTAGATGCTGTGCAAAATCGACCTGATCGCGTCGTGGAAGAAAGCGCCGACCTGTTGTACCACCTTTTGGTACTGTGGGCGGATCTGGGAGTCCATCCCAACCAGATCGCAGCGGAGCTTGAAAAGCGACAAGGCAAAAGCGGTTTACGCGAAAAGCAGCATCGCAATGAATACAAGGACACAAAGGAGCAGCATGATTTGGTGCAGCACTAACGCGAGCAGCTCGTGACCCGCGGAGACCGTTCCCCAGCAATGCATCCTGTTTTCGAGCTTTTGTTGCACCGCTGGCCACCACGAAAGGTCCAAATACGCGTCTAGGCGCGAGCAACTTGTCGAGTAGACGCATCAACGCACCAGTGTCGACCAGGTGCACGATCCGCTGAAACAATGGATCCCGCGCCTCCATTCGATGAAGCCGAAGCGTTCGTTTTCGATGCCCGACGTCGACACTGGAGCATCTCACCACATTGCGCATGTCATGAACGAAAATAGACACCGAGTGGAAACGATACCGAAGCGTCGTATGCGTACAGGGCATCTGCCCAGCCACGGGGCACTGGTACAAAACCTTGGAACAAGTGCGGCTGCCGACACCGTTGCCATGCGTCCGGTGTTGCAGATTCCCCGTAACCCGCTTGTTTGGCATCCGTCCGTCCTATAATTGATGCAGTGGTGTTGCAGCGCGAGTCTGGCGATGCCTTTGAGCGCTTTTGGACGCGCCAGGGTGCTTCCGGGCACTCCGCTTGTTCCCGGGGGCCGGACTGGTCTAGTCGGAGCTGGGGCAACCACCAGCGCTCCATCACGACAACTCGGGAGCAGGGCGAACGAGACCTGCAAAGCGCGACATACCACACTGTTTGGAGCCGGTCTGCAACGGCGTTCGCCACAACTGCGCTCGTCAACGGAATCGTGAGGAGCCGCCAGCCTCTGCTGGTACGTCTCGGAAGCATTTTCAAACGCAGAACAAGATCGTCGGCGGATGCCGGTACCCAACGCTGGATGAACCAGTAGACTCGCCGCCAGAAGCACCGCCAGCACCTGCTTTCCTTTGTGAGCGTCGCCTGCGCGGCGGTATCTGCTCGAACTGGATGCTGACGCTGCTTCAGGTTCAGCACACAGGGGCAACGGATTTGCGGCATGACCTGTTCCGGTGCCAGGGCAAGCACATGCAGCTTGTCGTAGCCGGGAGGCATCAGCCACAACATGATCACGTCGCTCCACTGGAGCTCATCCAGGACCTGCCACGAGCAACTTGAGCGATTCACGGAAAACGGACCGTTTGTCGGTAGCCGCAAGTGCCAGAGACGCCGATTCGTGCACAATACAGCCTCGTTCGGCACTGGACGACAACAAAAGCGATACTGCTCCGACAAAAGTTCCGAGGAGCTCGCCTGATCGAGCATCTGCCACAGTTCGTATCCCAGCACTGCATCTTCGATGTCGTAGCTGTGATCCAGCTTTGTGCTGGGCATCCGCGGAGGTCTCAACGGAGCGCTCCATTCGGCAACGCTCCACGTCCATGCGGTCTCCCCAGCAGCCGATTCAATGAGATGCCACGCTGCTTGGTCTAACAGATCCCGAGCTATTGCCAGCACCGTAGCCGTTGCCTGCATCATGAACAGAAGCGGTGTCGCGAGGAGGATGCCCATTCGTTGGCCGGCCGCGGCATGCCACCACCACCGCCACCACCGCCGCCGAAGACGCTCCACCTTGGAGCTGCTGGCACGCTCGGCTGGTGACCCAGGCACCACTGCATCCGTTTTCGAGTACCGCTGCTGGTGCTGGTGCCCATGAGACGCACCTCCGGTACCTGAAACTTGAACGCGACGCTCAAGGAACCGTGCTGCCCCGCTGTTCGCGTCCGGGATGCTCCGGTTGTGTGCAGCGCCTGGCATGCGCGCTGCAATATCAAGGGCGAGCGTCGCCAGCCCTATATGTTGCCTGAGGGTTCCCGCTGCCAGCGCTATCATTCGATGGAATGCATCCAGGGAGGCTGCACCTAACCCCGCGCCATACCCCAGCGACAACGCTGCCGCTGCTCCTAAGATACGGTGCCGATGGCGCTGACGCAACAACGCTCCGAGTTGTCTCGCTATCTGACGAACAAGTCGACTTAAATGGCGCGCATATCGTGCCGGATTCCCTAACCATTCCGCAGAACTGATGACTTTCCAAACCTCCCGGTTCAGTTGTTGTTGATAATGGCGCACCAGGTGCTGCACCAGGTCGTCGCTTGTCTCAAAGGTACCGTCGAGGACGAGTTCGCGTAGCCACAGCGATGCATCCTGAACATTCATGAGCGGTGTAAGCATGAGTGCTGTCAAACGTGGCCATTCGCTTCCGCGGTATTGCAGGAGCGTTCCCAGGCTCACCAGGTCGGTTCGTACCGATAGAGTGCATGCCAGCGGAGCGCATACAACGTCGTGAAAAGCGAGTCGCAGGGAGCGTTCAGAACGCTGCTGTACCTGGGACACACTGGGAACACCTCGTAGCAGCGCCTGCTCCAGGGCGCGTCTCAAAAGCTGACAAGCGTCAGCGCCAGCCCGGTACTGGGCAGCGGAGCTACCGAGCGCTTCATTCGCACCAGCGTCATATTGACAGCAACTGCAGTCGCTCTCCCTGCGCGCTGTGCACTGCGTCAACGATTCCCGTAATGAACGCGACAACGGCATTGACGATAGCGATGATCGTGACGACGACGTATCCCCAGAGCGACATGTCCAGCAATACCTCGATGCCGGGGCATTGCCGTCACGCAATATCCGAGCCGCTGCTCCAGCTCGCCTCGAACTGGAGCTCCTTGCCCGCGCTTGCGTCAGTCGCTGAGCACTTGTTGCTGCAACGAGGCCCATGCTTGGTGTCCAGAAGATCTCCAGCTCTTGATCCTGCTGCTCAGCACCAACAGACGCCATTCGCAATGCATCAGCAGACGTTTCAACGGGGGTCATGGCATCGACTTGTCGCCGCCAAGCCACGAACCAGTCAACCATTTGAACAACCAGCGATGCATCGATGTCGAGATCGAGTCGTCCACACCGCACCTGTCCCGAGTGGATCCGTAGAAACGTATGCGCACCAGTGCTACTAGACTCGAAACGGGTTCGCAGCACACAAGCAGCTTGCTTCGGGGCTCGCCAAGCGCCATCGTCGCTCGTCCACCGCCTCGAGGCAACCGATGCTGATAACGATGACGCTCCAGGCGCTGACGCTGACCCCTGACAAGCATACGAAACGGGCCTGCGACGGAGCGAGAACCACGAGACAACCGCCAGCCGATCTAGCTGCCGGCTCGTGTTGTGATCTGGACGTATCGACGACGACTTCTTCTTCTTCTTCTTCTTCGAGTGCCGTTCGTGATCCGAAGCGAGGCTCAGTGCTCGGCTTGTGCGCGAGGCAGCGTCATTCGCTGCGACACTGTGCAGCCTCAGCGGTACACACCAGGCACCTGGTAATGTAGGATGCTGCAGAGCCGAACTGTGATCGAGTTGCAGTGCCTCGCAGACAAAAGCGACCTCACCATGGTAGCTCTCATCCAAACTGGCCTTTTGACGCAGCATATCGCTTCCATCTTGGGTGCGTTTGACGTGATGCCAACGCGCATCCACGCCTCGTATGCCGAGGTAGACGACTTGTTCGAAAAGTGGCGGCTCTCTTGTCGTTGTCGTCATCCGCAGCAGGGAAATGCCCATCTCGGGTACGCAGAGCTCACATGTGAACGCAGAGGCGTGGCGATCGATACCAGCACCAGCGTAGTGCATTGTCGTACTGGCTGGAAGCGCGTCCAGCGGTGTTTCAGACGGCGAGGTTTCTGTCGAAACATCATGTCGCTCGTCTACAGAGCGCTGCAGCGACGTTGACGCACCACGGCTTTGACTCGAGCGTCGAGGCACTGCAGGCTGTTCCTGTTGTTGCTCGTTTTCGGCGATGATGAGCGCAAGCGTTGCCTGGCATCGCTGCAGGCGAATCTGGAACGTGCGGCTTCGAGACGCTGCACCCGGAGCGCCCGCGGAGTTCGCTACACACCAGCGAACACTTTGATTACAAGCCAAGTGCACCGCTGTCTGCGAGGCAACGTGCACGCGACGACGGCGATGACGACGACGACGACAACCGAGCCCCACTAGTTGCCAGAGACGAGTCCGGCATTGTTGCAGACGCGGAATCACGCGCAGTTGGACCGCTTGTCCCGTTCGTTTTCCGTCATGATATCCCCGGTGCCTGCTACGCCCGTTGGTGCGGTCGCCGCTGACACCGCTGTCGGTTGCGACCTGTGTTTCTCCATGTGCAGCTGCAACTGAAGCATGCGAATGCAGCTCGGGCTCTAAGCGAAAAGCGCCCACGTATCCAATCCCGTCGATCCAGAGCTCGAGAATCGGCTCTGCAAGCGGCTCATCCCAGGTGTAGGCGCATTCCGAGAGCGGGTCCAGTGCTTGCAGCGCATCGTCATCGATAACGTCCTGGGTCTGCTTCATGCAGCAGCCGCTTCGACAGTGCGCCGGTTCAAGGCGTTGAGCGAAACGAATGCGTTCAATCGTCTGATTCCGGATCCGATACGGTACCAGCAACGGATGCGGCGGCAGAATCGTTACCAGATGCACGGGTGTCACTGGACTGGTACCTGCTGCAGTGTGCACCCGCGGAAACTGACAAGCGCCCGTTGAGGCCTGGCGAAGACGCAGACACCAGTCGCTACCAGCGGTGACGGGAACACGTCCACTCCAGTACCAGCCGGGAGCAGCAATGCGGATGCGAAGGCATGGCTTGTTCGTACCAGCTGGCCAGTGCAACGTTGCCATGGCACCAGGCTCGAGGCGAAAGACGCTCCCGTCAGCGAGCAGTCTGTCGATATCGTTGGCGGCTGTTGGCCGGACGTCGACAAGGTCCAGGTCGCTGCCGGGGCTGTGCGTTCCTGCCCGGGGATTTGCGGCCCCGAATGATAAGCATTCATCGCCGGTATCCTGGTCGACAGGCCATACCAGGAGCGTGTAGGCCGGCCACAAGTTCACCAGGCGGTATCGCGGGTACACCACGAGCAGCCGCGAACGCTCGAGCGGATACCCCAGCGGTTGGACGCAGACGACCGCATCCAACTGACGAGGATGCGGTACATACGCACCGTCGAACGTTGTCGGTGTCGATGAAGACGACGACGGCCAAGTTTCTGCCACCGCTGCGGCAGGTGACCAAGCGCTAAAGCGTGGAGCGATAGAACGCGACACTTGAGACAAGCGCGAATGCGGTGTTGTCGCTGCTGCTGCTGCTGGTGCTGCTGGTGGTGCTGCTGCTGGTGCTGCTGGTGGTGCTGCTGGTGGTGCTGCTGGTGGTGCTGCTGCTGCTGGTGCTGCTGGTGCTGCTGGTGCTGCTGTCGCTGCTGCTGGTGCTGCGGCTAATGATGATGATACAAGCCACGGCCAACGAGCGTCTGTTTCAAGTGGTGTCGATACGCTCGCGTGTCTTGATCGCACTAGTCGCAACGGACTAGTTTCCACTTCAGGAGTACCAGTAGCAGCAACATGAACAACAGCATCCGCTACCGTCACCGCAGCTTGTGTGGGTGCTCGATCGGCACCGTGTGCAGATGCAACGCGTTGCCAGGCGCTAGGCTGCTGCAGCACCGCCGCTGGAGACGCGAGCATCGCACGAGTCCATCTGTGCGGCTTACGCTCACCTGCAACTGCATAGAGCGAAATCACCAGGGCCTCATGCGCAAGTCTGGTGCCTGCACACCACGCACTCCATTCGGTATGTGCAGTGCGCCACGAGAGTGCGAGCTCTGGAAGCGACCATGCAGTCCAGGGACACGGGGCGAGTGTGAGCGGCAGCACTTGTCCGCAAACGGGGCCGCCGTTGTGTCCACCACCACGTGCTTGATACGGTAACCGCCCATAACGAGCGTTCTCGAATGCATCAAAAGCACCAGTCGTATGAGCAGATATTGGACGCGGCGGTGCGCACTCGCGACATGTCAAGGGCATGGAGCTGCTGCTACTGCTGCTGCTGCTGCTGCAGGGATAGGCAACGCTTTGGATGGGCGTTTGCGGTGCAGCTGTTGCCGTAGCCTGCTCTGCTTGCACAGTCTCGAGGTCAGACTGGACACCAGGGCGTCCCGTGTCGATCCAGTTTGCCAAATGTCGTCGCAGTTGCGAGCACCAGGAGCGCCTCTCTGCAGGGATTGCCTGCATCAAGGTCGTCGGCGACGCTGTCCACAGTGAGCACCACAGTTCCGGAACGCACAGGGTTATCTGCCGCAAAGCACGTGGGTGCTCCCATCCAAAGTCGACTGCAAAACACGTCCCCAGTGGTGACATTGTTTCCGCGGGCTTCCAAGGCCACGGTGCCAGCCACCTGGGCGCATCGTAGACTACCCGTCGACGATAATCATCGCACTCGTCTTCGATCGCATCCGCATGAATGGTTGCTGCTTCTGCTGCTGCTGCTGCGTTCGGCTCGTTTGCTGTTCGATGAGGTGATCGATCCCAAATCGCTAATGACCTGCACACCTGGGAGGAAAGCGCAAGTGCACCACGATCGGATGCTACCACTGCCTCAGTCGGAGAGGTTACAAGTTCATCCAGCCAAGGATGAATCGGGAACAAGTCAGTCGACGCTGTGGTAGGCAGCTGAATCCAGACACGTCCAGGCAACAAGAATGCCGATGAATCGGATGCTGCTGTTGACGTTGACTTTGACTGATGTCCTCGATATCGAGGCAGATGCCGCTGGTGGCTGGTGGCGGCTTTTGGGCGTCGCTGCTGACGCCAGCCTGCCACCTCCTGGACTGGAGCTCGACGAGCGCCTGGCACACCAGCACGGGTGCAGTCTTTCGCGTTGGCATTGGCGGCAGCGGCGGTACTGTCGACTTGGAGCTCCTCCAGCAGCGCCATAGGAGGCGGCTCGAACGCCTCCGGCAACGCCAGCGATACCCAGTGTGCAGGTTGCCAGCAGCAGCTCGTGGGGATGCTCGTATCCTCAGCGCTGTCCGAGGCATTCCGGGCAGGGTGCTGGTGCTGGTGCTGGTGCTGGTCGTGAAGATTCGTTTCGCTTTCGGGAGCGCCACCTAGTGTCGCTCTTGTTGCCAAACGCTTCCTCGAGGGATCCGTTGGTGCACTTGGTGCTCCAGTCGTTGACGCTACTGCTTTTGCTGCGGATAGCGCACACTCGAGATCAAACAGTGCATCCATCCGACAGCTGCGATACACTTGACCAGGCCAGAGCAGTGTCGCTCGATCCACGAAAACAGGTTCGATCGATGCATTCCGTATTTGCCAGGGTGCATGGAGCGTCACCAACACAAGAGGCACGCTCACCGCCTCGTTACTCGTTGGTACACGACGAATGACCTGGGCAGTGAGCAGCACACCCCAGATGGGGTCCGGCTCCGGATTCAGGTGCCTCGCAGAGCGCGTTCGCGGACGACGACTCGGTATCGGAGACGGTGCCAATGGACCCAACCAGAGCACTCGGGATTCGTCGTCGCGAACATTCTGGGCAAGGTCCACGAACCACGACCACAAGTACGAGGCAGGATGCACACTCGCAACTGCAGATGCATTGCTGACGCCGTGTTCACCGGTTCGGCACACATTCGGAGCAGTCACTTGGGGGCAGGCATCGTGTTCACTGCATTGCACTTGTCGTGGTTGTTGCGCTTCACACCCGAGCATGGACGGTGCAGGTAACCTGGTGCTGCTTGCATCCACGTCTGGTACCATCGCGTCATCGTCCAGTTCCGTGCAGAGCTGCCAGACACAGGGTGTTGGTGCAAACAACGAGGCTGCTCGGATATTGGTACGCGAAGCGAAACTCGATGCTCCATTCTGGACGGCTGTTGGATTCGCAGTCGCTTCGAAACGAGCTATACAGCACGGAGTGTTACGCACGTTCGAAGTGGTGTCATGCGTCCACAGTGACAAGCAGAGTGGCGTCTGATTCTCCCAGTACAGGGGCGACTCGAAGCGGCAGAGCCACTGGGGATCTGGTGTTGCTGCTGTTTGACCAGTGGCTGTTACCTTTTCAGAAACAACGCTTTTGCGTCGATACAGAACAACCACCAGCACCAAACAGGGCCACTGCAAGGCTTGTATCGCCACGAGCTCGAGCGCAGCGTCAGGCGCGACCCAGCTGAGGGCCTCGCTTCGCGATACACCTCCAGAGCGATTATCCAATGGTGCATCCAATGATGATGATGATGATGATGTCAGAAACCGTCGCCACTCGGAGAGACGCAGCACCTGCGGAATCTGGTCCAAAGCGTGAACCGCAATGTCTTGATAGAACGATGCTCGGGGAACGTATCGCATCTCGTCGACAGCGAGCGTACCGTACGCGCTCAGGTGCAGCGGCAAGCCACTAGCATTGACAAGAGCGAGCGTACCACACTGAGGGCGAACTGGTACCACCAGTGCGGCGCGCTCTGGCCTGGCTGCCTGTATTTGCAGCGTTCGCTCCACAGCAGCAGCGATTCGAGGCGTAATGTTCAAGCACAAGGCGTCGGTGCTGCTCAGGCGCAGCAGTGTCTGGCGGGCGGGCAGCGTAGACTCCTCGTGTGACCCACAACAGGCATCAGCAGCAATGCCGTTGCTGTTGTCGTTGTCGTTGTCGTTGTCGTTGTTCACAGCAGCTGTCTGTCGTTCTAGTTGCTGCAATTGCAGTTGCAATCGTGCCGGCTCCAGAACGAGCTCATCAGTGAGGAACGCTCGACAGGAGCCCTGCACCTGGAGCCAAAGCGCTGTCCATGGAATGACATGTTGCAGGACGCGAACTGAGAGGTTATCGATTTGCAGCGACCACTGCAAGCTGCTTGTCGCGTATGCACCAGCGCTAGCACCAGCACCAGCACCAGCATCGACAGGAATAGAAACAGCTGCTCCGGCAACGTGCATGGTAAGGGTAACAAGGCGGCCGTCGACTTGATACCATCGAGGCTCACTGAGCGCGCAGGGTGCTTCATCTGACGTCGATAACGACGACAAAGAAGACGATGATGATCCAGAGGAGAACGAGTTGCGGTGCTGGCCGACTGAGGATGATGCACGACGACGCCACCAATCGTTGGTCCAGTGTATATCCAGTGTCGACCAAGAGAGGCGCTTTTCAACATGCGGATACGCACAGTTTCGAACTAGGCACTGTTGCAGATGAAGCGCACAGCCACGCAGTAACAACGCGGAAGCCGCGAGTCCCCCAGCTGGAGTCGACAGAGGCCTCGAATCCGCAGCGCGATCATCAAACGCTGAGAAGCGATCATTATCATCATCATCATCATCATCATCTGTGCCGTTTTTGTCTGCTTGACTCGATAAAGCGCTGATCGAGTCGTGCTGCCCTGTGCTTGCATCTCGATACCTCGTCTGGCAATGGTAGTGCCGGTGATTCATCGGAGGTATTTGCGGCCTGCTTCGCCAGCGTCCCTGCTCATCGATGTAGCTCGCTAGACTGGAAGCCGTTGCTACCAGTGAGGCCACCACGAGATCACGCGGATACGCCTGTTCGTAGCCGGGGACGCGGTACCACTTGGGACGATCCCAGAATACAGCCTTACCGCTGAAGCAGAGCCCGACAACCAGCGTTCGATCAGCGGTACGACGCTCGACATCAATGCTTGCTTCTGATCCAGAGGATGTGCTCGTACTACTACTGTTGTCGCTACTGTTGTCTTGCGTGTGGTCGTCAAGGTTGAGCGGGATGAGAAGCAGCGAGGGTGCAGCACCTGCCTCGAGGTGCAGTTGCCAGCTGATGGCCCCCGCTTCATGAGTGATCGCAACATCGCCCTCGCGTGATGACTCCGGGGCGGCAACCGCGTCACTAGAAACCGACTGCTGATGCTGTTGCTGGTGTACCTCGTTCGTCTCGTCGATGGACGATTTGGAATCGCTCGTGTCGTTCGGATCTTGAACCGTGGGGATGGGCGCTCTTATCTCTGCAGCTGACGCTGTCGAATCATCGGTGCCATCTGCTGCACGAAACTCCTGCCAGATGCGCTTCAACAGGGCGAGTTCGAGAAAAACGCGCGCATCTTGGAGTCGAATCTGCACTCGAGCCTGAGTTGATGCCTCAGTTGCAGCGCTCGTGTCGTTCCAGTACCGGACTCGAAGGCAGGGCAACATCACCAATTCACCCTGAGCACCGAGGTAGTGACTGCGCTCTGTGCGGAGGCGCACCGCTTGTGCTTGGAACCGAAGCGCTTCAGAGCGTCCACAATACCGATACTGGAGCGTTAACTTGGAGGCAGCGAGATCAGCGAGAGCCAGTTCATCGATGCTCGCTGGATGATCCTGTTGGTCCAGATACTGACCTGGATTACGCAACGATGACGATGACGGTGCTTGTTCGCCTGGTGTTCTGCTTGCGGATGCGTCGGTTTTGCTAGTGTGGTGTTGCGGCCACAAGGTGAAGAATAAACGCTCCAGGTGTAACTGAGTGCTGCCCTGGGGTACGCCCGCGACTGTGCTGTTTGCGGCTTGTGCATTACGGGCGACGGATGCTCCGCCACCGTCTTCGGTGAACGTCATCGTCATTGCAGGCTCGCTAGCACTCGCACTATGTTGCGTCAGGGTATCCCTAGTGCTACGATATTTCGTAGCGTTCGTGCTAGCGCTCGTGCTTGTCATCACTGGAGGTTTGGAGCTCGGCACCTGACACGTCTCGTATTGCTCCAGCTGATACTGATACACGGCGTCTTCAAGTCGACGGATCCAGTCTAGGACGTCATTCAGGAGCGCAAGGTCGTGGACTGTTCCAAGCGCGTGCACCGTCGGAACCCGAATGAAGGTTGCGGCTTTGTCGCGCTGCCAACAGAGGACCCAGTCGACTTGATTGGTCAGCGCCTGCTCCTTATCGTTGCTCCCAGTGAGACGCCACAACTGCGACTCTTGGATGCGTAGTCGACAGACGCAATCCATGAGATTGGGCGTTTCGATTTCGCCTACCTCGAGGACAAGCGTTGCTGGTAATGTTGCAGCCTGCATGTGCAACTGAACGTCCTGGATGTGAAGCTCGACGAAGACGACGTACGCATCCTTCTTCGCTGGCGCATGTGGAGGCAGCTTATCTTCAAGCAACGCTGTTGATGCTGGCTGCTTTGTCGCGGTGCGCGCCTCTTGGTCGACGGGGCACTGCTGTCTTGCTGTCGCTGTTTGCCCTGAGCAGGGCGCTGTGTGTCCGTCAGCGCTCCCGATGGTATCAACGAGGTCGTGTGTAGAGCGCTGCATGAGCACATCGTACACGTCGAGGTGCAACAGCCACTCGAGCTGCAACCACATGGACCAGAGCTGACGACATTTGGCCTCGTCCGCGTGGATACGCACCTTGACGATCTGGAGAGCGCATTTCGACGCAGTCGGAGCACCAGCATGCGTCGTCTGTTGCCAGTGGCAGGTCAGGGCAGCGGGTCGTAGGTCGTAGGAGCGTCCAGCGTCCTCAGTGGATGATGCATTCGCCGTCCGATGATCAAGAAGCACATCACCGAAACGGAGGAGCGGTTGCGCGGTCTGATTGGTGACTTGACCTCCCTGCACAAAGCACGCGAGGTGTTGGCGGACTGCCTGGAGCTGCTCCCGATCCAGCGATGATGATGATGATGATGATGATGATGATGATGACAGGAACAACGCGTCTACGTCGTCGCATACGAGGTCGATGGCGAAAAGCGATAAGCGCCACGTTTTTTCATCTGCTGGGGTGATCACGGGTGCGTTCGCTGCCTGAGCGGCAGCCTCAGCTCGGCGGATGTGATCCTCGACGAGTGTTTGGAGCCGGAGCCAGCTGCTCGCCGGTATCGTTGTGCACAAGGGCGCACACCAGGTGATCCAAAGCTGGAGCATTTGCACGATTTGCGCACAGATACCAGACGGGTGCCATTCCAGAGCCAGACACCCGACGCGAATGATGCCCATAGAAGAAACGGCATCTGTTTGCACACCGGAAGCGAGCACAGATGAAGCTTCTCGTCTGATGAGCGGTAACTGTGCTGTGAGGTCACTGAGCTGCACGAGCAGACAGCGCTGCGCTAGCTCGAGCGCCAAGGTTTCGGCTTCGAACACCAGACAAGCTCCGGGCGAGGCCAATGCCAGCCGCTTTCGTACCTGCAACCGCATGCGAGAAGCTTTGAGAATGCACGCTCCGGCTGCTGCGGTACCGTCGAATCCTGCCCAGTCGATGACCAAGTGCAGACGCTGACACTGCACATCCGAACTGCCGTCCAACGATGTATCCACAGGTGGCTGCTCGGTACTCGCTGCGGACACCCAGGGGGTGCGCACGATGCGCAACAGGCTCTCTTGAGCTTGGTATACGTATCGGAGTATTGCAACCGGCACTAGACGCACCGACACCTGGGACAGGATGACCATAGGTATGCGGGCGTGCGGATCGCGAGCACCATCAACAGCGACTAGTTGTGAACGCGAGTGCCCTGCCCAGTACCAAGCAGTCAGCAAAAATGGCTCTTCGGAAGCGAACAGTGTCATTTCCGTGGGGGCGCTCGCGTCCAGCTGCTCGATCGGCAGCGTAGTGCAGCAAGCAGACCAGTGACCAGTGCCAGTATGCACTTGTAGACCTGCCAGACAGGGCGCTGCTTGCTCCTCTCGATGATGTGACTTCAATGGAGCGGCTGCTTGCGGTCGCTCCTGCTCTCGATAAACCCGACAGGCAACCGCGATGGCATCCTGGCCGGTTGCAGTTGCGTTGGCGATGCTAGCGCTGTCGAGTGCAAGCGCGTCAACGGGATCGACCCAGGGCACCCGGATTCCGTGCAACTCGAGTGAGAGCCTCCCAGACGTCTCATGGATCAGCTCAACGTGCAGTCTATCTACCTCGACAACCGCGACTATGCGAGTTCGTTTCGGGAACGCCGCGTGCTCGCCTCGCGTTGCAGCGGCTGCGGCTGCAGGTTGCGTATCCGACACAGAGAAGCGTTGAACTGAGGCGCTTAGCTGGGGTTCCATCACCACGTTTCCCGCGTTGCTGTTGCTAACGTTTCTGTCGTTCGTGTTGCCTTGATGGCGATGCAGAAGCAGCGCATCACTTAGCTGCAGGTCTATAGCGGCAATCGCAGCGCTCAGCTGCTGGCAAACGAAAGCGTCAGCCGTATTTTCCGCTAGTATTGCGCGTGTTCTCGCTGTCTCGGGAGCCGAGAGCACCCAGGACCCCGCTGTAGTCAACGTCGACGGCTCGGGAGCGTCCTCTTGGGTACCGGAGAGCATGCCCGAAAGCCAGTGCAAACGCAATGCTACCAGCTGTGTGCTGGTCGGGCGAAGCGTCAACCGGAGGGATGCCAGCGGAGTGCTCGTTTTGCTACTCGAGGCGGTTGCCACTTGCAGATCGTTCACTGCTGGCCTTGTGCTGGGATGCAGCTCGAGCGTCAACGATGCAAGTGTCAGGCATGCTGTGGTCAGTTTGTTTCTCCAAAATTGCAGCTCAACATTCCACGTTTCCGTACGCAAACCAATAGAAAGCGGTGGCCAATCGTTCAGCAGCGAGACGTACTCGGTAAGCCACTTCGTGTCGATCTGGAGTGCTTCCAGCTGTCCAGCACAGGCGACTTGGAGCGCTCTGTGTTCGAATGCTCGCCAGAAAGGCACCCAAGGCACGGAGAGATTCGCTTTCGCTTTCGTTGTTTCAGGGCTGATGCAGTAGTTACCATGCAATGCTGCTTCTCCTGCTTCTGCTTCCGCTGATGGCGTTGCGGTGCCTTGGCGTTGGGGTTGTGCAGCGAGCAGCGCCGCTAGCGGCCGCAGACCACCAGGGATACGGATCTGCAACGGTGATATCTGGAACCATATTCGGATGATGTTGCCAGCATAGGCGTTCATTAAGAGCATAACTCGGAGGTAGAGAGGTTTCACTACGATCTGATCTTTCCAGCGCAATGCCAAGGCGTCCAGATGGAGGCACTTGCATATCGTACCATCGAGGCGGAGCCAGTGAAGAAACTGTTCGGGTGATGGCGCCTTATCTTCCAGTTTCATGGCGTCGAGAAACCGAATGGCCTCGCTCTCGTTCGCGGGACTAAAGAGCATCAAGCGTTCCCATGTGATCCAAAAGGCACCAGCATCCAATGTTGGATCTGTTTTCGCTCTCTGTTCACCGTACGTGTCAAGCAACCCCGGCAAGTGGATAGATACGGTGCAGTGCGTTACGTCGATTCGAAAGCTGCAAGCGTAGACACCTAGCCGCTCCAGCAAGTACCAGGCAATGGAGGCAGCTGCCCGCTGAGAGCAACGTCCCGTGGCACGCTGCTGAGCCGCTCTCAACGCAGACGAAGCCGTTTCAGCGTCTGGGTGCCTTGGCGTGCTTTCCCCAGTTTGCTCGGAGTTTGGAGCGTATCCAGCATTCGATGCAGTGCAGTGCGTTGTGCCCGTTTCACTGCTTGAGGCAGTCTCGACAGATGTGCGTTCGTACCGGAGCTCCAGGAATACCTCATCCAGCACCAACGCAAAGCTCTTTCGCCAAGAATGAAGCCACGGAAGCGACAGCGTGATCTGACCTATCTGGCCACCGCTTAGTTCCAGACGTCCCGTAGTGACACCCGTGTTCGCCGGGTACAGGGTTTGCGGCAGCAGCGTCGCTCGGTGCAAGTTGAGGAAGCCGCGTCTCAGACTCCACGCAACTTGCTCCGGTGCCAACTGTTCAAGGTACTGGTTCAGCCATTTTTGCAAGGTGCGCACAATGAAGCCTTCTCGCATAGCCAAGCAGCGTTACTGGGCCAACTGATGCCTCAACTGCACACCAAGCAGCCCAGTGGTGTGGCACCAGGGTTGAGCGCAGGGGCTCGAATCTCGTGCTCTGTTCAGTGTTCCGTTTTTTGAATCGCAGAGCGCCGCAGCAGGTACGGCAGTGGAACGTTCTGCCCTGTTGCTGGGTGCATACCAGGAGCAAGCGTTTGGTAGTGACAGCACTTCCTGTTGCTGTCGTTCGTGGTGGTCAGTGGAGGTGTCTCAGTACCCGGATGAAGAAGCGTGGATACCTGGAGGTCATGGTTGTTTCGGGCCGGTTTCGGTGTGTTATCGAGGCTTGTTGACGTTAGGTGCTGGTGACGACGTGGCGCGTCGGCAACGATACACACGAACACGCGTCAGAACAGAACGGGAAGCGTCCGCTTCTGTAACTCGAGCGTAAACGCTAGAGTTTGGGACAATGCCCAATATCACTCGTACAGCGTTTGAGGGTTCTATCTTTAAAGGATTCCTTTTTATCCACCTAATCGATGACTTGAAACACGCAGGTCTGTCTCGTCGGTCCATTTTCATTGTCAGCAGTTGAAGCATATCGATGACGGTGTTCATGATCCGATTGTGCTGCTCCTGGATATTGTCGACGCATTTCATGCACAGGCAAATGTTGCGGTCGACGCTTCGCTTGTTCGTTGCATCTTTTTCGTGGACAGCTCCAATGCATCATTCATTCGCATGGGTGACTCTTGACCGTGGTCGAGTGCTCGCAGATATCTGCCATACCTCTGCCTCCGAGTGCTGCTGTATAATGCATGCACGCTAGCTTTATCACTCATTTCATGTCCTGGATAGGTAAACAAGTCTTCACGCTATCGCATCCTCCGTTTTCGCGCGCGGTTCAGTACCTAATGTCGACATGCTTCTTCCGAGCGATAACGATTGGGGATTACGCTGTCCATTGCACACCTAAGTGCAAGGGATTCCATCCGATACTGGATTTGCACCGTGCAATGTAGTCCATGATGAAACAAGTACTGAAAGCAAAATCCAGACTGAACAACAACAACAACAACAACAACAACAAGTCGAGGATTTTCGCTCCATCTACGTGCCATTCGTACAACGCGGTGATGTAGGCTGCATTGGAGGCAATCACTGCGATACTTCTAGTTCGAGTCCGAAACCCCTTTCGATGCAGGTAGAAGTGTCGGGAGCCGCTGCGAACAAATCCCCCGGAAGGTATCAAGCCGCTGACGAGTGACGTTTCATCGATGGCTACAAAAACAGGATGATTTCGTTTTCGAAACGAGGTTGATTATTCGGCGTCATAGATGATACGAGCTTTGGACTTGAGCTTCAGGAGAAATCGTCAAGGCCTGATGTCGAGTGGTTTTTGCATCTCATATCCATCGGTACGAATTCATGTACACACGACTTGTTTTGAAGCATAAAGATCGAAATCTCGAAGATTGCGAGATTCAAGCACCCGACATGTAAGTAATGAGGAAGCGTGGGGACCCCCACGAATGCATGGGATAATGATATCGGTTATGTTCAGGAACATGTGTTCGTGGGCATCGCGCTGGATCTCGATCCCTGGAACGAAACAAATTCCAGCTGCGGAGAATCGGCGGAACCTCGCTGGAAAAGACACTCGAATATCCGGAATACAACGTATACATTCCCAAGCCCATGTTGCCGCGCTTTACCTGTCGTGAATGTTCTTCTGAAGTTCGTTCGGAATCACGTGGAACGACAGGAAGAGAGTGAGCGGCAGAAAACGCTGGTTACGCTGACTCGGGTACAGCAGGCGTCTTGGTAAGCGCGTTTGAGCACGTTGTGTCGAGTGCATACCGGTTCTTTTAAAGTTTGCGAAATATCGACTGTGTTTTTCTGAAGTTCTGGCGTCACTCGACACTGGCGGTGCGATGTGTAGGACGAGCAACGCGCTCTCACGCAGAAATCGACATGCTTTACATGTTTCCGGTAGGGGGCTTATGACCAAGCAGAGACGTATTACCGAACTGTGTTTTCGTTGCAGAAATCGATACAACAATAGATCTGGCAAGCTGGGCTGTCCGCGAAACGTGCTATCGGTTACATGTAAACGGTAGCCACGAGCAACTTTCTGCAAGTGCCGGAGATTCTCTTAAGCTTGCAACGGCTACCGCACCCTAGATCGTACACGAAAACTGCGTGACGTGGAGTGCGTTCACGTTCACGGAAGTTATTGTTCGCGATGGAGGGGTGCTTTGGAGGCACGTTTCCGAACGTGGCTCGTATCTGTGAAGGTGTCTGCTATGCGTTTACAAAATGACGCTGCAATGGGCATTGGCTCACGCGGTTTGCGATAGAATGGGGCGGGGACTCGTCACCGTGCCCCGCCTTTGGCGTGCAGCACGTCTTGCCTCACAGAACGGACGCCCCCGGGGGCGCGGCGGGTCGCAACCCGCTAGACCGTACACTGCTCTGGGATATCATGAAGCCGTGCTTTCTGCCGAACGTTTCTACACACGCTGCGCTGCGCTGCGCCGCACCGCGCCACCGAAAACGTCTTCCTCAGACTCGAAGTCGACAAGGCCACAACGAAGCCGTTTAGCTCTGAGCCTTGCTCGAAGAAAGCCTGACCCGTTCCGTACAATACTAAAGTCGCTTGCCCATGCACACTCCGGGGAACGCAAGACAAGTCTGGACGCACCTCCTCGAGCCGCGATCTCTGCCCAAAGTGGTCCATGCGGCAGACTCGCGAAAACTGCGCGAGGCATCTCGGGAAGAATCGCTCAAACTTGTTGTTGCTTGGAGTGCTCAGGATGCGCGCAGCTGCATTTCGGATCCCCACTCCTGAGCGGAAACGGCACATGTGTCTTCGAGCATGTTGAAGGCGACTTGCTCGCATCTCAGCGCAAAAGTGTGAAGTCCGGTGTTCCACCACTGTATGCAGGCACTAATTGAGGCAGGCGAGTGCTCGTAAACGCTACGTCGATTGCAAACACTGCAAGCAGAGCGTGACCGGAGCACCTCGATATGCATCACGAGCACAAGGCCTTGCGGCGATGAGCGGCATTTCTCGCGGCAGCATCAACTTGACCGCCACGGTGCAGGGATGCCCTTCATGGACGCACGGCTGTGTACAAGCAGCGTGTTGGCTCTGAATGAGAGCCACTAGAACGCAGGTGCACCCCGAATCACTGAGTGCGCAACGGCAAGCACAGTTCGTCTCCAGCAAGTACGCTGATGCAATGTGCGAGAGCGCGCAGCCTGGTCTTCACAGCGCTGTGAGAACTGTAGATGTGGCTTTCCAGGTTTCGCTGCTGGTCGAAAGACGCGCTCATGTGGGCTCGTTCACAGGGGTCAAGGCTCGTTCACGAGGCGATGAGTCCGACTTGGACGATTCGGCACCGGGTTTTCCGTCCCGTAGCCTTGAAATCGTGCTTTCCATGACGCTTTTGATCGCAGCTGTTGATTTGTAAAGCCAGGTCGCTTGTGTACTAGCGATCAAGAGCATAGGCATGCATATGGACGTCGTTGCCGCGGCTCCATCGCACCGCAAGCGCAAGCACTATGGTGCAATACGCGGCACGTACTGCTGCCTGCTATCCAGTAGATAATCAAAGCACGGGGTAGAGTGAGATCAGCGTTATGGACTGTGAAGCGGAGCAACCGGATCCGCGTAGGGTAGATCAGCGAACGTACACACTTGGAAGTAGTCGTGTGCGATCGAGCTATTCAGCATCAAACTGACCCTGCACGCCTAAAGGATGTGTGCAGTGCCTTGTTGCAGCAACAGACAGTATTCAGCACCAAAGATTCTCAGGGGGTTCCAATCAGAGTTCACTACCGCACGCTCAGATCCGAAGGCACGTAGCACCCGAAAACCCCTTGAGACGTAGACTGGAGGTAGAGTGCCTTGTTCCTAAAACAGACAGCATTCAGCACCCTCCAAGTTCTAAGGGTTTCATTCTGATATTCAGTACCTCGTTACCACATCAGTCCGCTTTCCGTACCAGTCGATTCAGGAATGAAAGACCACAAGTTTCGTATCTCAATCCCGCTTCAGAATGCACCCTGCACTGCTTGCAGGCAAGAAGCAGCGACACCGCCGCGCATCTTCGCTTCGAACGTGGCGGCAGCGTTGGCGTTCTCGTGAACGGCGCATAGGATAGACGTTTCGTCTGCTTCATTTCGGACCTAGACCATGTTTCTGTGGTTTAGTGCTCCCTTATTTACAAGACGCAATACGGGCACGCGGTGGATACCTGTAGGCAAACATCCGCTCGCCTGGGAACAGGCACGAGTGTGGCGTTGTCTTCACGAGCCGGCTGTGTTGGCGCTCCGCGGCCAGGACGCTGCCGCAATGTCGAAGAAACGAGTCAGCAGCGCTTCGATGGAGCCGTTCAACGTTGAATCGCTCGTCCGGGACGAACTTCAGCGTATGGAACCCTACGCGCCGATCCTACCGTACGAAGTACTCGCGCGACAGCTCGGACGCGATCCGAGTGAAATCATCAAACTGGACGCGAACGAGAATCCTTATGGCGTTTGTCCCGCCGTGCGAAACGCAGTGGCGGCTGCACCTTTCCCGCATATTTACCCGGATCCCGAGTCACGAGAGCTGCGCGAGGCGCTGGCGGCGTTCACGGGCGTACCTGCCTCGCGACTCCTTGTGGGCCACGGTGCCGACGAGCTCATTGACCTTATTTTTCGACTCGTGATCCGAGCGAATCATCAGGATACTGTAGTGAACGCTCCACCTACGTTCGGTATGTACCAGTTCGATGCGGACTTGAACGCAGCCAAAGTGGTTTCGGTATGGCGAAAAGCTGACGATGGCTTTCGCTTTCCGACCGAGCAGGTGGAGGCGTACTTTGCAGAAATCGCTGCTGCACGAGAGCGAGGCGTAGACCAGTCCTACCCCAGGATTGTCTTCGTGACTTGCCCCAACAACCCCGATGGCTCCCGAATATCGGATAGCGATCTGCGACGACTTTTACGCCTACCAACCCTGGTGGTGCTCGACGAAGCCTATATTGAGTTTGCGGATAGCGAGGAGGAGCGTTACCCAGATGCATCGGGTGGCAGCGAGACGCGTGCAACGGTTACAGAGCCACCCACACGGATTCGCTGGGTTCTTGAATACCAGAATCTCATCGTTTTACGAACGTTTTCCAAATGGGCCGCCCTAGCCGGCCTGCGGGTAGGTTATGGTGCTTTCCCGGAAGCGCTTCTGCCGCATCTCTGGAAAATCAAACAGCCCTACAACGTCAATGTGGCTGGGCAGGTTGCCGCCCTGGAAGCGCTATGTCAACGAGATCTCCTGTTCCAGCAAGTTTCATGGATGAAAGCGGAACGCCAACGCCTTTATCAAATCCTTCAGGCACCGCAGTTCGCGTGGTTGCATCCATACCCATCACAGAGCAACTTTGTGCTCTGTCGAGTGCGTTCTGATGATGCGCTCTGTAATGGATCCCGAAGAAAGGTTGCCTCTGCCCGGGCCCTGCGTGATTTTCTGCGAGATCGCGGTATTCTCATTCGTTACTATGATTCGAAAGGTCTGACAGACTGTATACGAATTTCCATGGGGACACCCGCCCAGATGGATCGCCTCTACGAGGTGTTGGAAGCGTACGCTCGTGTTCTCGGATATGGAAATGAAAGATAATCGGAAAAGCGACCTGGTCGCTTTTGCTTCGTGCTCACCGAGAATGCCAGTAAGGCGTTCGCGGAGCCTTTGCCAGCGAGTCATTCCGCGAATTCCAGCAGTAAACCTGTTGCTTGAGGCAGGAGCTTGTGAGCCGTACCCATGTTGCATGCATATGTGAAGGGTGTGGTGCTTGCTTGTAGGTATCTGGTACTTCCAACCGAAATGGACTCGAGGTTGAAGCATCGTCGACATGTACACGCAACGCTGCATGGAGCACTTGTTCAGTGTCCAGCAGAGACTCGGACAAGAACATTGTCGGGACTCGAGGGCGTCGCACGAGCAAAGCTCAACATGGCCCTGTACTCGATATCGGGGCATTTCCGGTTCTCTGAAGCATGCCCGGGTCTACTGGGCGTCGTCTTGAACAAAATGAAAATATGTTGCAGGCCCAGCTGATCAGAATGATTCCCAGTGAGCAGGGTTGCCTTCACCTGCAGTGGCGATCTTCCCAGAATGGGAGCAGGAATCGTTTCTCGTTTGGCGCCCAGCTCAGCGTCTGCGTCGATCCGACAACCACATCATTGTCGAGTAAATCAGAGAAATCTGTAGCGATGTTCGCATTCCAAGTTTAGCGAGTTTGCAAGGCACAGCGCTCCGAAACGGGCACGAACACAATCGAGAGGTTGTTCGAATATGCCAGGTAACTTTTCTGATACACTGTATTTCCGCGAGCGGATGAGCTTCCTCGTATTTCCTCATACTTGATTCATAACTTGACGCGAGCGCGTATTGCAAATAAACGTCTATTCGCTCAAGTCGGAAGGTCGGGGCATTGCGAAAGCATTAGAAAACTGTCAGCACTGGAATCAAAGTGTGCCTCAACGCTGCTTCATGCGTAATCGACATCACCAAGAGTTTCTCGCTCATTTTCAGCACGCGACAGCGTTAGGCAATGTTGCGCATACGCCACCAAACCACGAGTTTTCTACTTTGCTCCAGCGTATGCGAATGGCTTCTGAAGCAGCATTCATTGCCGGTCGCAAAGCGTGGTCTTCACTTTCATGGTCTGAATGCCCGCTGATGTAGACACAGGTACGGTTTCGACCACGCTCCAGCGCATTGAGTACCGTCGGAAACAGGCAACATGCGGGCCCTCGAGTCGAAACACGCGCTTGCTGAACGCAGATGCACGAGTCGAAGCGCAGTTACTTCTGCGATACTGCTTTCATCGCTGCAGAGTTCGTGATCGTAACAGACGCGGCTGTAACTCGTCATGTTCATAAAAAGTTCGTGCTATGCTAAAGAGTTCTTCATCAAGAGATCGATCTCAAATGAAATTACTCAGGTGTGGAGACGTGTTTCGGACAGAGTAGCGAATCCTGCGGAATGTTCACGGGGTTGGATCTTAACGCCATGCTCGACTGCGTATATGGGTCACGAAACGTGTGTTCCATGGAGCGTCGAATACAACAGCACTACCAACGATATGGACTCGATTGCTCTTTTGAAACAATGGACTTTACAGAATCCACGTCTGCTCCTTTGCAGATCATTTCGATATAACCACAACCGCGATTCATCCAACAAGGCAGTACTATCCGCGATATGGACTCGAATGCTCTCTTGAAACTCTGAACACGATGGACCGCAGCGTATGCTAAGCGCTTGACCACGTGATCCACAGCGCAACACCTATTCAATGACCCAGCGTTCTTGCGTCCGTTGTTGTGCTGCGGGACGCTTCTGCTCAGAAAACAACGAAACACATCATAGTTGTTTTTTGTTTTAAAAGAGTCGGTTTATAGTGAAGCAAATGGCCACAGGCACGACAGGCGCAAGAGTGCTCTCCATGGCCTCCATTCTGCGTCACAGAGCGTCGTTACCAACGCGAGCGATCGCTCGGGTGCTGCTCGAAGCCGACGGAGGTCCGATCGAGCACAACGCGCTGTGGAAGCTCGCCCGACGAGTGAAGCGTCTGGAAACGAAGGGTAACCCGGTTCACGCTACCCAAGACTCAGCGGCAACTGTCGAGGCGTCACCGGCACTCGCGGACAACGTGCGCACGACGACTCCTGCAACGCCGGTGCTCCGCAGTAAGACGCACTTTAAGAAAGTACTTTATCAGATGAAGCGCATGCAGACTGTGGAAGTGCGTGCCGAACCTTTGACGGAAGCAAGGGAGTCAACAACTCGTCGTCAATTTCTTGTTCGGCTGACTGACAAGGGCCTTCGAAAGTACACGCAAGAACTCGATACCTTATACAAGAACCAAATCCTAGAGTAAGCTACGTCGCTGGAATACCACTCGAGCCTGGTGATAAAGCGGTTTTGTAGATTCGGTGCGCCCTATGAACCCTGGGCGGCAGATCAGTTGACAGCCTCGTATCTATGCTGCATTTCGAGCGCAAGAAAAACAATGCCCTGGGGTATCGCGGGCAAGCACCAATTCAGCAACCGAGCGAAGGGTTTCCTAACAAGCTCCACAATCGATGACACGAAAGCGTTTGAGAAACAACCGGTCAGATGGGATGCAGTGGCAGTGGCAGCAGGGCGAATGCCTGGCATTATGATCGCAAGTCTCGCATCGAAGCCTCTCGATATAAGCCAGCCAATCAACTATCATGATCATCTCCAACCTATTTACCAACGGATGCTGTGGATGCTGCACCCGTATGGCGTTGATGGAAAAGCAGGCGAAGGAGTGCTCTGGTTAGCAGATGTGGGTCGTGACCTGGAGGTTTGCTGGTGGAAAGCATCGCACCCGAGGCCGCAGACTCCTCGCTCGGCGCCCGTAAGCGATCCACTTGAAAGGATACACCTGAGTGCGCTTCTATGATTGGTGATTCAGTCGCTGCTGCTGCTGCTGCTGCTGCTGATGATGATGATGATGATGACGACGACAACAACAACGAGACGAGTACAGGGTGCGTCTGTGATGATTTTGTTGCAACGGAAACCTCTCGATGCTGGGGCTCAACGAGCGACGCCTCTACGGCATGCGACTGAACCTGGGAGACGTCGATGAGCACCTGCAGGGGTATCCTTGACGCGGGTTGTTCAAACTCGGATTCCTCAGCATCCAGGATGGCTCGCAGCGCATCCACATGAGCCCAAACATCCATCCCGTCCGTCTCTCCTGGTTCTGTCCACAAATTACAGACATAGATTGGACGTTTGGGTGATCTGGGATCTACGCTACTCCACTTTCGAATAGCGTCTCGAATTGGCGTGATCGCCGCAACGGCTGCAATGCTGGTAAATAACGAGCCAGGTCCCAGAATGATCGCATCCGCAGTACGAATGGCCTCGAGGGCCTCTGGGCAGGCGCTTGGCTCGCCTCGGGTGTCGTCATTCGTCGATGCAGTGGTACCATTGGCGGCTGCAGTGCGCTCCACGTGCACTTGGAACAAACGCCCTGGAGAGCGCGCAAAGTTGCTTTCTCCGCGAATGGTTTCGCAAACAGGCTTGGATCCGCTGTGTCTAGGATTAGAGCCCGGCGAAGACGCTTTGGATCCCACCAGCTCAAGCAGATCATCGGATGCAGGCCATATGCGACAGCGCTCGACGGGAATCCCCAGCAGGTGGCAGAAAGCCTGCACAGCACGCGAGCAACGCCGTCCGCAACTTTCGTAGAGCGCAGCCAACACCAAGTTCCCGAGTGCATGGCCAGTCAAGGCCTGCTCGCCGTTTGTTTCGACCCTGGTGGAACCGGTGCCCAGGCGATGGCCCAGCAAACGCCACCAGGCGATATCCTCCGCAGTCGACGATGCGTTTGCATCAGCCGCAGAATCGTAACGCTCGCTACCACTTACCTCAGCGTTACATCGTGCGCTGAGCGCTAGTGCCGAGCAGACTCCTTCCAATGCATTGCGAATATCACCCATAGCAGGCATACCGAGCTCAGCGCGAATGCGACCAGTGCTACCGCCGTCATCCGAGGTGCAGATCACCGCTGTAATATCCAACGGCATATGGACTTGCGACCAGTACACGAGACCATGGAGAAGGCGATGCATTCCTGTACCGCCGCCCAGGAGGACCAGACGTGGTGGTTTTCGTGTCGCTCCTGCATGATCCATTTGACATAGCAGAGCGCTGCCTATGCTGCGACGATATCGAGCTTTCCGCGGAGAACGCAGTGACATATGCGTCCGCGTAGATAGCCTCCCCCTTGCGCCTAGTCGCTGCTCGCAGGCAACAGAAGCTCCACTGATGGTCCCATGCTTGAGCATCAGCATGGCTGGAGCGTTTCTTCTCCAAACTGTCCATTCCGATACGAAGCAGGGGTTGCAGTGCCGGCGCCTGTGCGGCACTCGCGGAGACTCCAGACGTGGCGAGCGACTCGCGTCACTACCGAACACCGAAACAAGAGCTGTCTGGAAGACGTACGCGCGACCCGTCGCCTCACTGCTTGGTTTCAGGTTCATTTTATGCACAGCAAACTCGTGGAAGCAAACATACCGGTGAGGTTGCGCTGCGTCAACCTGCAACGATCCGGGCGGTGCAAGTGCACCGCGTGCTCTGCTGACCCCGTTGGCACCTTTCTCTCGCCCTGTTCGCACTGATGCGAGCATCTTCGGGTATATGCCTGATCAGGCACACGATATCAGGTACAGCACGGAGATTGCTTCACATACACACACACACAAACTGGAGCCTGCGCACCCGAGGCAAAGCCGACGAACCCACCAGCTAACGCTCCACGGGTAACAACACCTGCTGAAGCGGGCTCGCTCGCTGAGTCTTGCCAACCAATGCGCACGCGATTCTGTTGGAACACTACTCCGCACCGACCAGTCTGGTACGGAATAGTGGACGCTCCCGCGGGTGCCGCTGACAAGCGCCCAGGCGAGGTTCTCTGGTTCGCGTACAAGCGATTCTGCGTCCCGCAAAACAAACCGAAAAGAAAGGACAGCACACCACACTGCTTCAGAAAGAGCCTTCAGTGACGAACCATGCTGGAAGCACGCTCTTCATAATAACTGATGAATCATAAAAAGCGCCTTAAAGCTAACGATACACGGAGACAAACAGGTATGGGGGTCGGACGCTCAGCCGGCGCCCTCGACTGGGGCCTCCACCACCACCACCCCCAAAGCCTCCGGTGGTGTGCTCAAAACGCACTCTCTTTCGTGCCAGAGCGCATAACCGGTAGCACCTAAGCGCGTACCCTCCAAGAGATGGTCATGTTTTCATGAATATTTTGGCTGGGGTACTCTGGGTTCTGGGTTCTGGCTTCAAAGCTCTTCTTTTGTGCAGCGTCTTGGCACTGAGCCTCGCTTTCTGCAGCGCTGCGCTCTATGTTAGCCATCGGATAGCGTTCCCCCCGTGGCACGATCCTCGCCCTGGATCGTCAAATTTAACCCAAAAGCGGATGCCAGAGGCCTGGGCTGGTTTCACACTTGATCCCTATACCTCGCTGGGTCTCCAGTTTGAGTCGGTCGCGTTCCGGAGTCGCTCTGGCAGATGGCTCCGAGGCTGGTGGGTACCCGCTCCCGTTGAGCCTCCAGCACCCACAGGCGTCGTCTGCGTCCACGGTGGTGGCAGGGACCGACGTGCATTCATGCGGCAGAGCGTACTCTTTCATCGGAGAGGGTGGTCAGTCTTACTTTTTGATTGCACGGGACACGGTACTTCTGATGCACGTCGCCGATTTCCTTTGGGTGCTTGGCCAGGAGCGGCTATCACCTACGGAACGCTGGAGTGGAGTGACGTCATTGATGCGCTACGCTACACGTATGAGCGTATACGAGAGCAGGCTCAAAGAAGCGCTGCTGCTTCCTCTGTGCGTATTCGCGTGGCACTCGTGGGCACCAGTCAAGGTGCCGTGAGTGCTGCATACGCCGCTGCCTACCTGACGAGGCGCTTCGAGCAGGGTGACGGCGCAGCTTGTCCACCTGTGGATGTGCTGGTTCTCGAGAATCCGTTCACGAGTCCATTAGCACTGTTTGCCCATCTGGCCAGTCACGTGGCGATGCCAGTGGCTCGCTACGGATCTCGTTGGTGCTTCCTTCGCCATGTGGTCCGTTTTTGGGTCATGACCTGCACCACATTAGCGCTCTTCCGAACGGGAAATGTAGCCTTGACGTGTCGTATGCTGGCAAAAGCATGCGAGCGAGAAGGTCAACCTTACAGGTGTGCGTGGTGGCAAGGCATCGCTACCCTCGGGCAGCTGTTATCGGTATCGTTGTCGTTGTCGTCGTCGTCGTCGTCTCGAGAGACGCCTCCAGCTGGCGGTTTCGATTCTGTGGCGGAGGCAGTTCAGGCGTTGAAGTGCCCAGTTTTCTTTATGCATGGAATGAAAGATTGGATCGTACCGTACAAGCATTCAGTACAGCTCTATAAGGCAGCTAATGAGCCGAAAGAGCTCTGGCTGAGTGCTGAAGCGGGTCACACGATGATGTATCACTGTGAGCCGGATACCTTTGAAACGCGAGTTTGTGGTTTTATGGAAAGGTACTTGAGGGGATCGATGTGAGCGATGCTATCTCTCCAACACCGGTAGGATCACGAGCATCGTACTCTATTTTGTTTTTGACGAGACCACGTCAGCGCTCTTGTGCTGCCAACAGGAGACATATCGCTGCGGATCCTTTGCGAACTCGCTGTCTACAGTAAGGCTGAGGTGTTCAATGCACTGGAGCGTAGCGAAAAGGAGGCGCTATCATTGGATTGTCGCTGGAGCTTGTCGGAAAGAATAATGTGCTTTTCCTGGATCCAGACGAGATTTAGTTGCGCACTTTGCAAGCGACCATTTCGAGTTTGCACTTTTGCCGATGTTCTGAGTCTTCTACGTCCAGCAGCAAAGTTCGAGCAGAGCGCGGGTCGGGTCGGAACGCTAACAGCCCGCACCCTGCCGCACTCGACGAACGAAACTGCGCAGCTGAGGTGCTTTTATGAAAGCACGTCTCCCATAAACAGTTGATGTTGTCGGACGATTGGTAGTCAGCGTTTCTACTCCGATAAAGTGTTGACGTGACACGCGGGGCGCCATAGTATGCGGGGCGCTCGCAAAGACCTCTGTCTTGGCTGGTGCTCGCATGCGATGTTGAGCATCGTGTATGCTTGTTATCCGGAAATTGCCCTTATTACTTGGATCGCCTCGCTTGCACAAAACATAGCGTCAGTCTCCGCACCAACCGATTTCAGGAGACGTGTCTGCACAGCAGCAGGCTCTGGCCGCAGCACGTCGGACACCGTCCCTTGCAAACTGGAAGGCACGCCTTCCGGACTTCGAATGCTAGCCCAGCAACGTCCATTCTGTGTCACTGGAGTTTGGAATAAGCTATATCGCTCCGTTTGGCATCCTTGAACGTGAGAGTAGCCTTGGGACGCTCGGCTTCGTGAGCAATGTCCGCCTCGAGCCTTTGGCACGTGACAAGAAGAAAGCCACTGCAATCAGAGTGCCAACGAAGACAGGTTTACTCTGGAATAGGGCATACCGCTTCCTGTAGTCTCTGAATACAGCCGGTTGCACTTCCTGGTATCGAGTATAAGACTAGTCTGTGCTGAAAACGAGGAATACAAAGCAGCGGGGTACTCGGTTGCAAGGAAACGTTTCTCGCCCAAACGATTCTGCACGTTACATGAGGTTTCGGGTCGAGCACAACGCTGCGCTTCAACGCAACGCGTTGACTCTTTTTCCAGACTTTTGTTGCCGTTCTTGTTGCTGTTGCTGTGCGGCACTTGGGTGTAGGAAAAGTGGACAGTACCCTTTATAGGTACACGCAAGTTCATTTTTAAAACTTCTGACGAGAAGACTCGTAACAAGTTTGGAGTGCGCTCGACTTGTGTGCTGCTGCGGACGGAACGCTACGAGTCGCGCGTAACGTGTAGCCTGCACCGTCGTGTGCTGGAAGTGTTGAACGTGTTGGACGTGTTTGCACCCACAATGACGGATAGACAACCGTACTGGGGGCCAGGGCAAAGTCCCGCGGATGTATCCGTGCAAGTCGTAGCGGTTCGGGAGAACGGCGGAGCCATTAGCGACGATTCCGATGTCGAGTTTGTGGGAGAGTGGCAAACAGAGCCCACGACCGCTGCTGCCTGCTCGCTCATAGAACCCGACACTATGGTGCTAAGCGAGCGACCGAGCACCAGTGGTCGCGATGCGAGGCTGGCGTCAACACAGCTGCAACCTGGCCGACGAAGACGGCGCTCAACAGCGCAGGCTACTGCCATTCGAACGGTGCCTCCAGAACATGGGCCTGGCATGGCACCGGGTGGCAACCGACGACAACGCACCGTATACCAGCGAATCTATCGACGTCTGCGTGAGCTTGCAGGGAATCGTCGCGAAGTGAGCAGCAGCCGACGGAACGATTCTGTGATTGCGCTACCGAGTAGCGCGACATTCCTGGAATCGCTAGAGCCGTTTTTTTCCGGCGAGGGATGGACCTTAGAGACACTCACATCTATACCGCTATCCACTGATGCACTGGATGCGACAGTGGAGCCCACCTGGAGTCCAGCATCAGCGGCTCTCGATGAGCACAACCGCAGCAGCAGCACCAACAACAACAACAACGCAATAGCGCCCTGGAACGCAACCTCGACGCGACGAGTAGTTCGATCAGGTCGAAGCTCTCGGCGAACGTCACGTCAACAGCACTGGGCAGTCGCCATGTTGAACTCATTCCTACAACCGAGTTTCGATTCATTGCCTTCACCACGACCGAACCCCTGCCCCCGAGCGCTGGTAGAATTGCTCCCTCTCCAGACGGCTACTGAGCGTGAAGAGTCGGATGCTTGCCCGATTTGCCTCAGTAATTATGAGCGAGGCGAGCGTTTACGACGTCTACCCTGCCTGCATTTGTTTCACAGAACTTGTATTGACCGTTGGTTTTCCAAACAGAATTCGTGCCCGGTCGACAAAATGAGCGTCGCGGATGGGTTTACGGATGAATGCGCTCAGAGCAAGCTGCAGGCCCTTGGCGTATCCAACGACGAGGCAACTGCCTGCAGCTCGGGTGTGTTTCATCCGGGCGTTGAGGCTGCATCTGACACAGTCGAGGCATTGATGTCACCGCCGAGACGTCGTCAACGAGTTCGACAACGTCGCCTGTCGTGAGCGGATTCGCGACCAGTGCCTTACGAGCACTGCGACGCGACCTCAGTATCTAGTTAGTCGATGTGGTTGCCGGGGCGGAATGAAGCGCCCGAGGAGGACCAATCATTCCGCGATCAGAGCGGGGGCGAAGGAGAAGGATAGGCTGCATACACAGGAGGGATGTTCGAAAGCGGAATTGCAGATCCTTTAGATTGCTCCCGTCTTTTCGTTGACATGAAGGCTCGGGCGGTATGCAGTTGTCAGGGCGTGCACGCTCTTCGCAGCAGCACAGAGGGTCTTGGAAACATACGACACCGATGTCACGATGAATTGTGACAGGTCCCCGAACTCGGACGTGCACGCTAGGGTTTTGGTTTCTTCGCACTGTCATCGACACAAGTCATTGCAGAGTTTCTCGAATACTGCTGTATATTTCTCCCTCTGGTCTTCAGCGACCGATACGCTGGTTTCAGCTGTTCCTCCCGCTCTGTTGTCATTAGTCTGCGGAGGTTGGTGGTAGCGTTAAAGCGGCACTTTCGGAGCTTCCGGCTGCAGTCGACGCATCTCATCTGTAGGTAGTCGTTGCGATCTACGCTTCAATTACCGTTGTCATCTTGTTTCCGGATACGCTCGGTGCGCCCTTGGCAGCGGTCGCACTAGACCGTGTCCAGGTATTCCAATCCGTTCATGACAGCACCGCTGCCGCCGAGACCCGCCGTTTGCCTCATGAACGCTCGCTTTGTCGCACGGGATACATACGTTTTATGAGTACAGATTGCCACCGTCGATAAGCGCCTGCATTTCTGCGCCTGATAGCGTACCCTACGCTCACGGACTTGTACAGGAAGATCCCATCAGAGCGAACTCTGTCCGCTTCGCGTGTAAGCGGATGTTTTTCCATTTGATGTAGGAGCCGTGGAATGCGATGTTGTCCAGGATGGTCCAGGCACCGGAAGCACAATCCAGATCGGAGGCCACGTCGAAAACTGCGCATCTGTACACGCTCTCTATGCCTCAAGTGGTGTTGCAGTCTCCATGGGAGGCGATCGCCGCGATGACTACAATCTGGGTCCAAGCCTGCTTTCCATGCAAGCCGAAGTGACACGAGCCTTCTGGAGACAGATCTCGTGCAAGGTATGATGCCAGTGTCGACACTCTGATGTGCTCAATGGGCCGAGGATGTCCCACGACCATGGAGGCTACATAATTATCCGCCCACAGGTGCCTTCCAGCCATTTCGGACCGGACCGCTGTTATCGGTTTCAGTTTATTCAGGCACATTTCAAGTCTGAAAGGCTGTACATCCAAGTTGGCTCGCGTCAGCTCCTCGGGTCTCGTCTTCAGGAACGCACCTTGTCTGATATAGATGGTAGCGTTGAAGACTCGCTGCGCGAACGCCATGCATTTACTGCCTCTGGTTGAACTCGTGAATGCAAGGAGTCGTAGAACTGGTCCGCTGTGTTCCATTTGGTGCTGTGCCAGCTCCCCGTGATTCTCTATTGCCTGAGCGCCCAGCTGGCTTCTCACCATCTCGACCTTCTCAAGTGAAGGCCCAAGCTCATCCCATAGATTTTCTGAAATGAAAGCACTTGTTTATGCCCTTAGGTGGAGATCGCCCAGGAAGGAGGCGGACTTGCGGAAGAAAGACAACATGTGTCCCGGTGGGTCATCGTGTGCTGGACGCTTCAGCGATTCGCTCAATGGAGCGATCATAATGCTTTACGATAGAAAACGTCCCTTCGATAGGTTCTCATCAAGGTGAGAATGGTGGAACGAAAAGCAGCTCTACCCACATAGAAGCGGAAAAGCTCGAACGCAAGGAGAATGGAGAAATGCCACATCATCGAATAGAAGGACGTCATCAGACGTCAGCGGAAAAGTCGTCGATGATTCGACAATGTGGGTGCTGTTGTATGAGGCTTCTCTATAAGCCAAACTCGGGCTGCCAAATAAATCCACTGCAGCTAGAACAGATGATGATGTCATCATTCTCTTTGATTTCGATCAAACATGCAACGGGTTCCCTGCTCCACGAATACCCATATACGCTCCGACTGTTTCATCCGAGGCAAGTCTCATCGACTGGAAAACAAACCGACGCTCCTGTGGTTCATACCAATGGTGACGCTCCAGGTAGGCTCTAGTTGCGGTTTCGGTGGAAGATGGCCGTGGCTGAACTAGGACTCTTTTTTGCGACTGTATTCCGGTCTTTCGAGGAGCATACGAACAAGCTGGTGAGAAACAGAGACGCCCTTGGTGGCTGCTATCGTCGCCTCTGCTTTCGGTAAAGTCATCAAAAGGCCGTTTTTCTACCGTTGACCGCAAGTGCTTCCTGGAAATATCCTTTTTTAATGCGAAGCGCATACGCCGCATTCTTTCTGCGTTCCTCAGCCATCTGCGTACGTTGGTATGCCTGTACTTAAGGAGGAATGCAGTTCTCCATGCACCGTTCAGTTAAGCGCATATCCTACATGAAATTTGTCTACGATCTAAAGCGTCCACGGCGTGGCGGTATCGATCGCCACCCAGACATCGCAGATCAGGTGGAACCCCGTTGATTTCAAAGATTAAAAAGAGAGCGTAATTTGTCTTTCAATCCACATCACTTCCTTCAATCCGAAACTTAAGTGAGCTCGGAACATGAACCCGTGAACAAGCCCTCGTCGGACAATATCGAGTTTGTTTCGTCGTCAATCAAGCGGCGAGCTTCGGTGCGCTTACCACTTGCCTTGAAACAAAACAGACGACGGAAGATCCTGAAACCACGTAAGCATCCGTGAGCTCTTATGACTTTATTTCAAAATTAAAAACTGTACATCTCATAAACTGTTCAAAAATGAACTGATGAACGGGAGCAGAGCGATCAGTTCCGTCTTCGATACTCATCGAACACAAGTGCAGAAGCCAAGGCAGGCGCCAGAGTCGCCAATACTGAACGCCTTGCGTCAACTGTCGCCGCCGACACCGAAGCTAAGCGTTGGGTGCTCACGAATGCTCACCAGTGCTAGCAAAGTTCGGGCTTCTTTTTTGTCTCTATTTTAGTCCCAGCCGACGACTTGTGCGTTGCGTACTGGCTAGACACGCTGGAAGAAAGACATGGTCCAGGAGTACCCCGCTTGGGCGAGTTTCGGAACTGGTTGGCAGGGAGCCGGAGCGCTGACCCCCACGGCTGCTGCCTTCACCTCGCAAGGACGACTTGTTTTGGTACCTCAAGGTCGCTCTCTAAACGTGTACCGCCACGGCTTAACTAGTTGGCCGGGATCGTCACCTTCAGAGACGACCGGCACGGCACTGATCCTGCAGCGACGTCTTCAGGCGCACGAGGGGCGCGTTACCGGCGTCGACGTGCTCGCTCCAGTCAACGTCTTTCAAGCTGTGTCCGCCTCGTTGGATGGAACTTTGCGGGTATGGGACCTGGAAGAGGGTACGCTGCTGCGCACCATTGATTTGGGCGTGCCTTTATGGAGGTGTCTTGTGGACTCCCAGCAAGGGCGCACTTGCTATGTGCTCGCGAGTGCCTCGGACGGCACTGCAGCTGCGCTTGCGATGAACTGGTCTGAGCGAGCTACCGTGTCACGAGCTCCTATTCAAACACAAGCCATAGGCCCGGAAGTTGACAGGCCGGTTCATATGGCATCTGCTGCCTCGTCGGACGCCGGTCCGGCGTCATCTGCCCAGCCTAGTGGTAGCAATGAGCGGAAACACCTCTCACGAGCAGCAGCTCGGGCCTGCTTTGTCGCTCGCGTTGACCTGCGTACGGGGCGCTGGAAAACGTTGTTCCAACTGCCTTTTGGCGAGGCTTGTATGGATCTGAGCGCCGATGGACAACTGTTGGTGGCAGCTAGCGGCAATCAGCTCTATGTTTGGCGCAGCGGGGCACCAGGCGATGTGCGTCGCTGGGAGCACACCGGTGCTCCTGTGACTGCACTGAGCATAGATGCCAAGCGGGAGCGTGTTGCAGTTGGCGATAGCAGTGGCGTCATCAGCGTGTACCAGTTGCAGTCTCTTTTCCAGTCCGTAGACTCCGAGCAAAAGCAGCATTCCCAGGGTGCACCGTTGCGACAGCGTTGGCACTGGCACGCTCGTCCCGTGCGAGCGCTCTGCTTCGGTCCAGGTAGTAGTAGTACGACGCTCTTCTCCGGGGGCCACGAAGGCGTTCTGGTGGAGTGGCACCTGCATCAAATCGGCAACCTGCAACCGACCAAGCGCTTCTATCCGCGACTGGGTGGCCCGATTCAAGGCATCGCTGTGGAGCCGCAGACCCAAACCGCAGCGCTAACGCTCTATCCAGGAAGTCTGATCGTCGTACATCTGCCATCCTATTCGAGCCGGACTCTTTTAAGAACGGTGATCGCTCCGTTTCCCGGCAGTGACAGACAGGAGGCGGTGGCAAGCGAACTCCGCTCCGACGCCAAGACTCGGCCTGGGTCAGCGACACGTCAGGTTGGTGCCTCTCTAGATCCCATATTGAATGTCCACTGTAGGATGCAGACCGTTTCCTTGATGCCGGCAGTTTGTATGGCATCGAAGCCTGGCACAGTGGAACCTATGCTTGTGTACTCCAGTCCCGACGGAGCGCTTTGTGTGTACGACATCATTCGCGATAGCGTGACTGACGTATTGCGAGTAACGGCAGCGCCTCCTGTCGCTATCGCTAGGAATCCGCGAGCGTACCCATTTGCCTTCCATCTGGACGAAAGCGGCTGTTTTCTCGTGACAAGCGAAGAGAAGACGCCTCTCGGGGAGCGATGGCTCAATATGGCATCCCTCGAAGCGCGGACAAGTCGGCAAGTATGCCTCCGATTCTGGTGCATTCCCCCAGCAGCCGCAAAAGCATCGGTAACCGACGCAAACGAAGCCGAGCTGCAACTGCGACCGTGCGGAAGCGTGACGCTCCTGCATCGCGACCCGCTGGTGCTTCTAGCGGCGCGGCACTCGCAGGCATTTTCTTTGGACTGTTCGGGAACCTGGGCGGTTTGGCAATGGAGCCTGGGCAACGTCGCAGGAACGCCTGTGCAGGATACCTCGCAGGCGATCTGGTCTGTTCACGCATTCAGTACTACCAAACTGCGCTGTCCGGTGCGTTTGGTTGCGGCGCTGCTCACGAGAGACGCCTCCTTGTTGGTTACGCTCCGTGCAGATGGTGTCCTGCAGATCTTTGCGGTGCAGGAAACGCTCCAGCTTGTGCACCAGGAAGCTGTCTCGGAACTCGTGCATCATTTCTTGAGCTCGGGCGACGCCAACGGGGCCTCGCAAGCACCCCTGATGCAGCTCGATGCGTTGGAAGTCGTCGCATCCGGTCAACTGCTGATCAGTGTTCGAGGTGAACGAATGCCGCCCCAGCTGGTGGTATACGATATGGCTCGTGCACAAGTGCGATGGCGCCTTGTCCTAGCCGCCGACGCTGTCGCCGCGCTGACACCAACAGCAGCACTGGCAACGCTCACGAACGAAGCCTCTATACCGATGGATGTGTTTGCCGTGGCGCTTGCGTCGATACCAGCGGTACTCCTGTTTCGAGCGCTCGGGGAACCGACCCCGATGGCAATATGGCGGTTGCCCAGCGGCACGAGACCCCGCATCCTGTTGACCCATCCGCTGGTGCCGTTGGCGGTGCTTGACGACGATGCGCATTTGCATCTTCCCGAAGGCCCGTTGGATCCGTTCGCCGAGGAGGATATGGCGGTGCTTCGGATGGCCTTGCTGACGCGTTCCCAGGAAGAGGCGTGGCGGGAATCGCAAGCGCCCAGCTGGTTTGAGCACCTGCCTACCGAGGACCCGCTGGAGCCTCCAAGAGTGCAAGTCTCGCCGCAAGTTCCCGTGGAATCGTTGTTAAGCGACACTGTGCCCGCGTTTATGTCGTTGGAAACGTGCCTGGATGCACTGCTTGGGCATCCAGGGACGCAGATGCGGGCGTCACAGACAGCTGCTACGGTAGAGGAACCTGCGCAACTTTCTGTATCGTCTAGCGGAGCGCAGCGTTCGCTCCATAGTCCGCAAGAACCTCCAGAGTCTACGTTACATATTCCACTGGGACCTGAAGCGGTGGCGAACATCCTGGGAGGGCATGGAGCGCGCTTTCGACAACTTCGGCTGCAGCGACTCAGCGGTTAGACTGCGAGCATCGAAGTTTGGAACATTTCTACCAATACGTGTTTTTTGGTCTGGATTGTCTCTGGTATTCAGGTTCAGCAGTAGGAATGTTTCCGATAGATTGGGGCATGGTGGTGGAATGACTTTATGATATCGCTGCGGGCCTGCGGGGAAACGCCCTTGCCTCAACTTCTGGTTCATACTGCGGTGTTCCGGTGGTTGAACCACCGATTCAGAAGTACTTGCCTTGAACGCCAACACCCGAAATTGAAGATGTCAAACGCAATCTATATTGCCACGTCTTTGTCAATCGATTCTACTCCATAGATCCCCTCAGAATGACCATCAAAGAGGCAACAGTTTGTGAAGTTTCCATGATACTCGCACGAACATTGATGAAGAGACATGGATCGACACGGAATGAAGCAGGCTTCCATGGCAGACAGTCCACGTTGAATCGTACCTTGCCGATTTCGTACTGACATGCGAATACTTAATCCATTTGGGACGTGTGCTCGTCTCGCTTCGTGAGGCTTCATTCGGCGTGCGCGGTAAACGCTTATATGGGTAGTCAAAGACACGCGAACCGCTGGTTGTAAAGAAGAGCGAAGCGAGCAGTCCAACAACATTGCGATTAGCGGCGATGCTGTCGTGTGTTCGCCTGCGACTCGCCGAGCGAACTGGATTGTTCTCCAGTGCATCATTCATCAAAAGCGTTCCTCCTGGTTTTTCGTAATCATATGCCTGTATCCTGCTACGACATAACGTCGCTTTAGATCGCTCAAGAACGGTTATGGAGTTCTTTGCTGAGATCGGCGGTGAGCTGCTCTTCGCACCAGCCTATGCTCGCTGGTGAATCCACTCGATGGCGTCTTCGACGTGGGTACCTGCCAATCTACATATCCACGGATCAATAAAAAGCATTCCTTCGCATCGATGACATCGTTTTCCGAAAAGCTGTTCGGTACATGCACCAGCCCTGAGCTGTTGTGTTGCCGCTCTGCACATGCGCGAGATGCAGATCGTGACGTAAAAGATTGAAGGAATAGTGGATGTATACAAGGGAAAGGCGAGTTTCAATGGCTCTGTGCGTCCATAACGTCTTAATGCTGGAGGCGAAACCCGACACAGAGCGTAGGGACTACAGCTCTACCACCTCGGTGCATAACGGAAAAGGCGGTGAAAGATTCGGTCCCTGCACGCAAGCAAGTTTAGAGCATTCGGGGAACTCCGAGCAGAGCACTGGCGGGGCTCGTTCACGATTTCTGGCGTCCTTGAAGGGTACTGAAGAAAGTCTCTGGGGACAACGGAG
>Ga0080006_1177775_pt1 | contig 152456 bp, 132 predicted proteins | sample RS3BMetagenome_FD_69209 | JGI IMG/M metagenome (GOLD analysis project Ga0080006, IMG submission 69209) | Ferric oxide microbial mat and aquatic microbial communities from Rainbow Spring, Yellowstone National Park, USA - RS3B (SPADES... ...
TTCTTCCAGAGCCAGCTGCAGGGCTTCTCGCACTTCGTGATTTTCTGCTCGGAGGCGCTCGATTTCTTCCTGCTGCTTCATAGATTTCAGTTTACCAAAGAGGTCAAGTCTGAACACTTACGAAATTATTACGCCAACTCTCTGTAATAGAGAGCAAACAGCAGAAGCTAGCGGGTAACAATAGATAACTCCCCGCGCCACAGAAAAACCCTATGTGCGTTATTAAAACGTGAAGCAGGCAGCACCAGAGATATGGCATCCACGCGGGATGCCATATCGTTTATTTACCCACGTAACAAAGGCAGGAGATAGACAGTGGAAAAGACCACGATCCACACGATATCGACGAAGTGCCAGTACATCTCAGCGGCCTCGACCGCAAAGTGGCTTGCTTTAGTGAAATCTCCACGAATAGCACGAATGAGACAGACCAACAGGAACAGCACCCCGACGGTGACGTGCATACCGTGGAAACCCGTCAGGGTAAAGAAGGCTGAGCCAAAGGTCTTATATTGCAGGGTAAAGCCCTGGTTGAACAACCCCGTGTACTCATACGCCTGCCCACACAGGAAGACCACGCCCAGGATGATGGTTCCCAGCAGACCCAGGATCAGGCCACGCCGGTCGCCTTTGGCGGCACTCCTACCGGCAAAGTGCGCGGGGCCGCTACTGGCTAGCAGGATAACGGTATTGACGGCAGGAAATGCCACTTCCAGGATATGTCCTGATGGCAGTGTCCAGATGCCGCCATTGCGAATCTCCAGGTAGAGATACGATGCGATCAAGTTTGCAAAGATCAGAGCTTCAGAGGCGATAAAGAAGATCATGCCCCACCAGCCGAGACTATGTCCTTCCCCTTCGCCCTCTTCCAACACTCTGACCTGTTCACCATGCGTCAGACTCATTCCATAGCTCCCTATCTCAACGACACGCCCCACGAACGAGGCGCATCGGTTTTTCTCTCGCTATCGACGTTCCAGGCTCCAACCGATAATAGCGGCAACAATCAGGACGATGCCTCCATACATAATATAGTCATTGCCAATCGCACCATACAGAAACACGACGATGGCGAAGGCCAGCACAATCGGCCAGTAGCTGGGGCGAGGACTGATCGCATTTAATTCAGCCTCGGTCAGCTTACGCACGCGCCGCTTACGTAGCGGCTTTGCAGGCGTCTCTGCGCCAGCTTGCTGTTCTGTCGATTCAGTTGGCTCCGGTTCTGGCTCTGGCTGCTGCACTCCTTGCTCCTGTCGTGCTGTTTGTGCCTTCTGTTGCTCCGACAATCCCTGATTCTGTGACTCTTGAGACAACACGCTTTGACCTCTTCTCTACTTTCACCGAACCGATCCGATGCACGTCCTGGTCAAGGGCAATGCCGCCGCTCTCCCGCGTAGGAGTGTGATGTATCAATTTTCACCATCGACATCGGTGATCTCGTCGTTCTGCGCTCAGGGCGTGATCAATCACTCCCCTACGAGATCGCTCGTCGTTCCGCGCTCAGGGCGTGATCAATCACGCCCCTACGAGATCGTTCGTCGTTCCGCGCTCAGGGCGTGATCAATCACGCCCCTACGAGATCGTTCGTCGTTCTGCGCTCAGGGCGTGATCAATCACGCTCCTACGGCATTGGTGTCATTGCCGGATCACACCCCACACAGAGAGCTTGCTCGGTTCTGCTTAGTGCATTGCTTCCTTCGACTTCCAGTCAGCAATCTCAGGATACTTCTTGTCAAAGAAGGGACGACGACTGCGCACGACCGGAATGGTCAGGAAGTTATACTTCTTTGGCGGTGAAGTGGTATCCCACTCCAGCGTAAAGGCATCCCACGGGTCGCTGCCGGCGGGCTGACCACTCTTCAGACTAGTGAAGAAATTGTACAGGAAGACCATCACACCAATGCCAATGATGAGCGCCCCAATCGAAGCCATCAAATTCAGGTCATTCCAGCCGAGATTACCGGCATAGGTCCACTGGCGGCGCGGCATGCCGAACAGGCCCAGCAGGTGCATCGGGAAGAAGGTCAGATTGACGCCGATCAAGAACAGCCAGAACTGGATCTTACCGAGCGTGGCATTGAGCATCTTGCCCGTCATCTTGGGGAACCAGTAGAAGACGCCCGCGAAGATGGCAAAGGCGCTACCGCCGAACAACACATAATGAATGTGCGCAACGACGAAGTAGGTATCGGTCAACTGATAGTCAACCGGCACGATAGCCAGTGCAACGCCATTCAGACCGCCGATCAGGAACATGGCGACGAAGCCGAGCGCGAAAAGCATCGGCACGTCGAACTTGAGCTTACCACCGTAGACGGTGCCAAGCCAGTTGAAAATCTTCACCGCTGTCGGAATAGCGATCAGCGTGGTGCTGGTGGCAAAGAACGCCTGCGCCAGAGGTGGCAAACCGACAGCAAACATGTGGTGCGCCCACACGGTAAAGCTCAAAAAGCCTATCGCCACGCCAGACCAGGCCACAAAGGTGTAGCCGAAGAGCGGCTTGCGCGAGAAGACCGGCAAGACCTCGGAAATGATGCCGAAGGCGGGCAAGATCAGAATGTACACCTCCGGGTGCCCGAAGGACCAGAACAGGTGCTGCCAGAGCAAGGGGTCACCACCCGATGCATACTGATAGAAGTGCGTGCCGAGATGGCGATCCAGCAGCAGCAGCACACTGGCCGTCGTCAGGCTGGGCAACGCGAAGAGCAGCAGGAACGAGGTAACAAGGGTCATCCAGGCAAAGATGGGCATACGGTTGATGCTCATGCCGGGAGCACGCAACTTCAGAATGGTCACGACGAAGTTGACCGAACCGGCAATAGACGAGATACCTAGCATCAGCACGCCCAGAATCCAGAAATCGGCGTTCATCCCTGGCGTACATGAAACCGCATGTACACCACAGGCTGCCTCACTTAAAGGTGCGTACATGAACCAGCCGCCGTCGGGTGCGGAACCAACGGCGAAACTGGCCTGCAAGAACAGGCCGCCGAAAAGCAGGCCCCAGTAGCCAAACGCATTCAGGCGCGGGAAAGCCATGTCACGCGCGCCGATCATGAGCGGCACGATGTAGTTACCGAAACCTACCAGCACCGGAATGACGAAGAGAAAGATCATCGTCGTGCCGTGCATGGTGAAGATCGAGTCATATTCCTGGGGAGTCAGTACCTTGCCATCTGGGAAGGCCAACTGGGTGCGGATAAGCAGAGCCTCCATACCTCCCACCAGGAAGAAGAAGAAGCCGGTGACGAGATACATGATCCCAAGCTTCTTATGGTCGGTTGTTGTGATCCACTCACCAATATACGTCTCGCTAAACGTCTTGCGACGAACGACCGTGGTGGTGGTATCGATCACTTGAGTTGCCATTGGCAATTCCTCCACTGTCTAGTCCTGCCACAGCGAACAAGAAAGACGGGCCATCACTATTTGAGACTCTCCAGATACGCTACCAGAGCCTTAATCTGATCTGGCGTCAACTGATTAATGACCATATCGTTGCCGGGCTTAATACCCTGCGGGTCATTGAGCCATTTTGCCAGATTACAGGTCCGTAATAATTGCTGGAAGGTTTCTGTCTCCGGCTGACAATCTGCCGCGTTGTTGGTCAATACTCCGCCGGCGATCAGCGAACGCGAACCGAAGTGCGTCAGGTTCGGGCCAATCTTACACTTAGTAGTGTCAAGTGTATTAGGATCGTTGCAGTACACACTCGGATCGTAATAGCCATAAGGAGAGCCAGCAGCGCCAGGCTGTATGTTCACACCCACGATACCGTGACAACCCGAACAGACACCATTGGCGAAGATCTGCTCACCCTGCGCCGCCAGCGAACCTTTGGCCGGTGTGACCGCCGCCTGCTGTTGCGTCGTCACCCAGGTATTGAACTGATCCGGCTGCACAACGACGACATTGAACTTCATGTTGGCATGCTCGGTGCCGCAGTACTCGGCGCACTCACCAATATAGGTACCGGTCTGGTTGGCCGAGAAGTACTTCACGTTGTTGTGGCCAGGGATGACGTCGGTCTTACCCGTCAATTGCGGTACCCAGAAGCTGTGAATGACGTTGTTCGAGTACAACTCGACTTTAATATTAGTATTTACCGGAATATACAGCGAGTCGGCGGTCGTGATCTTATATTCGGGATAATAGAACTCCCACCACCATTGATGGCCGACCGCCTCTACCGTCACCATGCTACCACTGGCTGGCGCGGCATCGACAGCAAACAGAGTCTGGATAGTGAAACCCAGCGTGATGAAGAGGATAATGGCCGGTACAGCCGTCCAGATCATCTCAATCGTCAGATTGCCGTGAATCTGGCGGGGATTAGGCATGCCGGGCCGCTCACGGAAACGAATAATAGAGTAGACCAATGCCCCTTCGACACCTACGAAGACGACGGTAGCAATCGCCAGAATTATATAGAACAGGGTTCGTTCTTGGCCAGCGATAGGACCATAGGTGTCTAGAATGTTACCCTGCCCACCACAAGCAGACAGGAAGATCGCAGCCAGGACAGAGGTAGTCACAGCCAACAACCATCGCCTGGGCTTACGAAATACAGGTTTCCTCACATGTCATCTCCTAAAAATGAATGTTTCACGATGGACGATCATGTCGCTCAATGACACTCTTCTCCACTTTACACCCTAGTGTAGTGGTAGAGCCTGACAGGGGACTTGCAAGTTGCACACCCCACCTTACAAGAACCTGAATACCGCCTGAATAAAAATCGTAGGGTATGATCTATCATACACTTCTTGTTCATCAAGCTGCCCACAGAAAGTAATAAATCAACCCCCTACGCTTCACCGAGAAGCTTGTCCAGGAGCGCCTTTAGTGACGGTAGATCATGCTCAACTACAGACCACACCACTTCCAGGTCTACTTCAAAATAATGATGAATCAAAATGTTGCGCATACCATTAATCGGTCGCCAGGGAACTTCCGGGTGGTTGTCCTTAAATTCTTGAGGAATAGCACGCGCCGCCTCACCGATGATTTCCAGATGATGAATAACCCAGTTCTGTATCAATTCATCATTATCAAATACGGCGCGACCCTGAATAGTATACTTCAAGATGCCCTCAACCGCCTCCTGCATATCCCGCAACTGCTCATTGACATCCCTCACAACGCAATAGCCTCCCTTAGTACCCGCTCTTTTATGCGTGTCCGCAATCCTCGTTCTGTCACAACATCCACATCACTTTGCAAGAGGTCTTGCAAGTCCATCAGCAAGCCGCCCAGGTCAAGCAGGCTGCGTCCTGGCTCCAGATCAACGAGGAGATCAATGTCGCTTTGCTCGTCATCCTCGCCACGTGCAACCGAACCAAAGACACGCACATTATAAGCTCCATGCTGTTTAGCAATACGTAAAATGTCCTCACGCTTCTTTTGCAATAGCTCTTTACGTTGCATCGCTCGCAAATCCCTTTCTCGATAAACGAGACAGTATCGACCACGTGTAACTGCCTGATTGTAGCACTAAGAGTGCTGCTCCGCAATCTCGCTCTCTTCTGCTGACACCTCTTCATCCCCAAACAACTCTGCGTCGCGTTCACGCTGGCGGGCGTCGAGCAGGCGCATCCATTGGATGAAGAGCAAGCTCATGATGACGATGAAGAGGATGCTGCCGGGCACCCACATCATCAGGCCGCCAAGTTGCTGATCCGTCGCCGCCGAGAGGCCATAGACACGCACAGTCTGCTCAATATAAGGTGTGTAGAGCGGCGGCGTGAAGGTCAGGCCCGCCCCCAGCAGCACCATCGGCATATCGCTCAGGAAGATGTACAGGATACGCCCCCCAACCTGCAGCGGCGGTAACTCCGGGGCCGGACTCAGAATCGGCCACCAGAAGATGAAGCCGGTTACAAGAAAGGTGATATGCTCGAAGAAATGCACGGTATCATTCGCCAATGCCAGATCATAAATGGCTGGTGCATGCCAGATCCAGATGTCAAAGTTAAACAGGAAAAAGGCCACGATTGGGATGGTCAGGGCCTTCGCTGTCCGATAGACCACTTTATTGCGCAACAACGGGCTGACCAACCAGCCAGGGAGACCGGCCAGCATCAGAGGCGGCCCTGCCAGGCTCAAGAGCATGTGTTGAGCCATATGCGCGCTGAACAGGTAATCATCGCCCAATGCGTCCAGGGGCGATGACAGCGCAAAGAAGATTACCAGTACTCCGGCCAGGAACAGAATGATCTTGCCCGGTTTCACCGGCTCACCGAGCTGATATTTTTTGCGCAACGGGCCAATCCCATACAGATACAGTCCAATAATCAATAGCGAACCAAGCCAGATCGACGGGTCAAAATTCCAGGCCGTCAGCCAGAAGTGCAATCCAAAATTCTTAGCCATAGTCAAGCGCCTTTCCGTATCCGCTCTATCCTGAAAAATACTATAGCAGGGCGAAGAAGAGTGGACAAGGGTGAAGCAGGCCCCTTGACATTTCCCTTAAAGTGAATTATCATTCAGTTATGAATATTGATTCACTTACGCAATAAGGAGCGAGCGATGGCTACTGCTGTCGGCACACCAACTACACAACCGCTACCATCCTTTCCACCGGGGCCGAAGCCCAAACCGCTCTTCGGCAACCTGCTGGAGTTCACGCGCAATCAGCCGCTTTACCTGCAACGGATGCAACGTGCTTATGGCAAGATGGCCACTATCCATATCGGCAAAGCCCCCGTCGTGCTGCTCTTTCGCCCGGAGTATGTGCGCTATCTGCTGACCGAGAACCCACGCAACTTCACCTCGATTCAGAGCCGCGATAGAGGTTTGAAAGAGACGTTAGGCGAGGGTCTGTTGACCATTGAGGGTGAGGCACATCGCCAGCAGCGCCGTCTGGTGCAACCGGCCTTTCATCGCAAGCGCGTCGAGGGTTACGCCGACGATATGGTGCGCTACACGCTGGAGATGCTTGATACATGGCACGCAGGCGAAGAACTGGATATAGCCCGCGCTATGCAGACGCTCACGCTACGCATCGTGGGCAAGAGCCTCTTCAATATCGAGCGGGCCGAGCTGATTAACGAGCTTGGCAAGCAATTCACGCGCGTGATTGAGAGTCGCGCAAGCATACTGGAGCGCCTCTTTGATCTCAAAATCAATCTGCCTTTCACCGGCTATGGCAAACGCATGGACGGCAAACGCCATATTGACCACTTTATCTATCAACTGATTGCCGAGCGACGTGCGTCCGGCAAAGACATGGGTGATGTCCTCTCCATGCTCCTTGCCGCGCAGGAAGGCGAAATGCACCTCTCCGACCAGCAGGTACGCGACCACGTGATGACCTTCGTAGCCGCCGGTCATGAAACGACCGCCAACGCGCTGACCTGGACATTTTACCTGCTGGCGCAGCATCCAGAAGTCTGCCGAAAACTAATCGCCGAACTGCATAGCGTGCTAAACGGACGCGCGCCAGGGGTCAATGACCTGCCCAGCCTGCCCTATACCGAGTGGGTGCTGAACGAGTCTATGCGACTCTACCCGCCAGCGTGGGTGATTGGGAGACGCGCCATCAACGCTTTCGAGCTTGACGGTTATCATTTCCCGGCGGGCACCACCTTTATGATGAGTCAGTGGGTGTTGCATCGCATGCCCGAACTGTGGGGCGATGCTGAAAACTTCCGGCCCGAACGCTGGAATCCGGAGAACAACGAGTTGCCACCGCAGTGGGCCTACTTCCCCTTCGGCGGTGGTCCACGCATCTGTATCGGTATGCCGTTCGCGCAGATGGAGGCCAGACTGCTGCTCGCTACCATTCTGCAACATTACACGCCGCGTCTGGTACCCGGCTTCAAGGTCGAACTGCTGCCCCTCGTCACCCTGCGCCCGAAACACGGCATGCGCATGATTATCGAAAAAACAACTACATCATAATATCACATCTCGCTCCCGTAGGGGCGTGATTCATCACGCCCTGGGGGCGGCTCGACGGGCGTGCTCGATACGCACGCGGGGCGGCTCGACGGGCGCGCTGGGCGTCATGAATGACGCCCCTACGGGAGCGATGCCCAGTTTCGGGCGTGAAGATTTATCATTACGCCCAGTAAGCGACTCGATAGACGCGCAAAGCGTGATCATGAATTTTCACCATCGGAATCGGCTATCTCGTCGGGATGGGATTCATCACGCCCTGGGGGCGGCTCGACGGGCGTGCTCGATACGCACGCGGGGCGGCTCGACGGGCGCGCTGGGCGTCATGAATGACGCCCCTACGGGAGCGATGCCCAGTTTCGGGCGTGAAGATTTATCATTACGCCCAGTAAGCGACTCGATAGACGCGCAAAGCGTGATCATGAATTTTCACCATCGGAATCGGCTATTTCGTCGAGGTGGGATTCATCACGCCCTGGGGGCGGCTCGACGGGCACTGGGCGTCATGAATGACGCGCCTACGATTTCTTAATTTGGAGGAGTACACACTGATGGCTGATCAAGATGCTGTTGCTCAGCTTGAACCTATTCCACAACCACCGGCTAAACCGGTGGTCGGCAACCTGCTAGATCTGGATGCGGAGATGCCCATTTTAACCGCGATGGAGCTGGCCCGCACCTATGGCCCCATTTTTCAACTCACGATGCCGAAACGAACGCTGGTCTTCGTTTCCGGCCATCGTTTAGTCGATGAGTTATGCGATGAGAGCCGCTTTGATAAAAAAGTCTGGACGCCGCTGCGCAATGTGCGCACCTTTGCCGGTGATGGCCTCTTCACCGCTTGGACTGACGAGCCAAACTGGCATAAAGCTCACAATATACTGATGCCAAATTTCAGCATGAAGGCTATGCAGGGCTACTTGCCTATGATGATCGACATCGCGCGTCAGCTCATGGACAAATGGGCACGTATGAACCCGGACGACGAGATCAATGTGCCGGAGGATATGACACGCCTGACGCTCGATACCATCGGCCTGTGCGGCTTCGACTATCGTTTCAACTCGTTCTACCGTGAGACGCCGCATCCCTTTGTACAGAGTATGGTGCGCGCGCTGGCCGAGTCGCAGCAGCGCACCCATCGTCTGCCCATTCAAGATAAGCTGATGGTGCTGCATCATATGCAATACCAGAACGACATCAAGTTTATGAATCAACTGGTAGATCGCATCATCAAAGAGCGCAAAGAGAGCGGCGCGGAAGGTTCAGAGAAGAAAGATTTGCTCTCATATATGCTCAACGGCGTCGATAAGCAGAGCGGCGAAAAGTTGGACGACGTGAATATCCGTTACCAGATCATCACCTTCCTGATCGCCGGTCACGAAACAACCAGTGGGCTGCTCTCCTTCGCCATTTACGAACTTCTGCGCAATCCCGCAGTGCTGGCAAAAGCCTACGCAGAGGTAGATCGTGTGCTGGGGCGTGATCTCAATGTTGATCCCACCTTCACGCAGGTCAATCAACTCAAGTATGTCTCGCAGGTTCTCAAAGAGACGCTGCGCCTCTATCCGACCGCGCCTGCCTTCGCGCTCTATCCGCGCTCTGGCGAAGAGATTATTGGCGGTAAATATCGTATCGTCAAGGAGCATATGGATGTGGCCGTACTCACACCCATGCTGCACCGCGACAAAGAGGTATGGGGTGAGGATGCTGAGATGTTCAATCCCGACCATTTCTTACCCGAACGCGAGGCGCAACTACCGGCCAATGCCTACAAACCTTTCGGCAATGGCCAACGCGCCTGCATCGGTCGCCAATTCGCCATGCAGGAGGCCACATTGGTACTGGGCATGCTGCTGCAACGCTTCAACTTTATCGATCACACGAACTACCAGTTAAAGATCAAGCAAACGCTGACGCTCAAACCGGATGGCTTCAAGATTCAGGTCCGACCGCGCACGGCGACGGAACGCACGGCGACGATCAGTATTACCACAACGCCGGTACGTAGCGAAGCACTCGCGCCAGAGCCGACCACCCCTATCGCGGTCAAGCAGCATAACACGCCGCTGCTGGTACTCTACGGCTCCAACCTGGGGACAGCAGAGGAGCTGGCCCATCGCATCGCCGAAGATGGCAACGCGCGCGGTTTCACAGTCGGCGTGGCCCCATTGGATGAGTATGCCAATCGCCTACCTAAAGAGGGCGCGGTAATTATCATCACCGCATCGTATAACGGCACACCGCCGGACAACGCCGTCAAATTCCATCGCTGGTTGGCCGACGCACACTTACCTGCCGATGCACTCAAGGGTGTGCGATACACCGTCTTTGGCTGCGGCAACCACGAGTGGGCCTCAACGTTTCAAGCCATTCCGCGCTTCATCGATAGCCGGTTGGAACAACACGGTGCGACCAGACTTTATCAGCGCGGCGAGGGCGATGCCGCCGACGACTTTGATGGTCAGTTCCAGTCCTGGTATCGGACACTGTGGCCTGTACTGGCAAAGACCTTTGCGCTTGATCTGGATGAAAGCAGTGTCTCCCAGAAACAGTTATACGATATCGAAGTTGTGGCGGCCATGCCCGTTCCCGGCACCTTTCTGGCCTCTTTCGGCGCGCATGCCATGCAGGTGATGAGCAATCGTGAACTGCACAGGAAGGATGGCCCACTGCCTTCTGAACGCTCCACGCGCCACATCGAGATCGCCCTGCCGGGCGGTGTAAGCTATCAGGCTGGCGACCACCTGGGCGTCCTGGCGCATAATACTATGATGCAGGTTGAACGTGTTGCCAGGCATTTCGGCTTCGACCAGGAGACACGCATCCGCATTCACAAAAACGATACGACGCGCAAGACACATCTGCCTGTTAACGAGCCGGTGCGCGTCTACACGCTGCTCAGCGATTACGTCGAATTGCAAGATGTAGCAACGCGCTCACAGATCAAGCGTATGCTAGAATATACAGAATGTCCGCCGGAGAAGCTGCGTCTGACTGCGCTGGTTAGCGATGACGAGGCCAGCAACGCACTTTATCGCCGCGAGGTGCTGGCGAAACACAAGTCGCTGATCGATCTGCTAGAAGAGTTCCCATCTTGCGCTATGCCTTTCAGCGTCTACCTGGAGCTGCTCGCGCCCATCCGCCCACGCTACTATTCCATCTCCTCTTCGCCCCTGGCACTGCCGGAGCGTTGTAGCATCACGGTGGGCGTCGTTGAAGGCCCGGCCTGGTCGGGACACGGCACCTACGAGGGCCTCTGCTCAACTTACCTGAGTCATCTGAACGAGGGCGACACCATCTATGCCTTCGTGCAAGATACGAAGTCGCGCTTCCGCCTGCCGGAGAATGCCGCAACCCCGCTCATTATGGTCGGCCCTGGCACGGGCCTGGCTCCTTTCCGTGGCTTCTTGCAGGAACGCGCGGCTCTGAAGGCCCAGGGGCAGACGATTGGTCAGTCGCTGCTCTTCTTCGGCTGCCGTCATCCGCAACAGGACTTCATCTACGAAGATGAGCTGCGCAGCTACGTTGAGCAAGGCGTGACCGAACTCTATGTGGCCTTCTCACGGCTGAGCGAACAGAAGGTCTACGTACAGGATAAAATCAGGGAGGAGAGCGCAAGGGTCTGGCAACTTTTGCAGAATGGCGCGGTCATTTACGTCTGTGGTGATGCTAGCAAAATGGCACCCGACGTGAGAAGCGCTTTCGCCGCTATCTACCAACAGCAAACGGGCGGCAGCAAGGCTGAGGCAGAGCGTTGGTTAGATGAGTTGACGGAGCAGAACCGCTACCTGGTTGACGTATGGGGAAACTGATACGTCTGGATAGGTATGGTAAATTTCGTAGGAACGCGGTTGAGATTTTTTCAAACAAAACCAGCAATGGTACCATCCCGTAGGGGCGTCATTCATGACGCCCTGCTTACCCCTCGCTCCGCTCTCAGGGCGTCATGAATGACGCCCCTACGAAATCGCCGATTTCGATGCAGAAGATTCATAATCGCGTTCCTAAACGGAAAGGAGTAGTGCTATGTCGAGGATGATAATACTGATACGTCTGGATAGGCGTGGTAAATTTCGTAGGAACGCGGTTGAGATTTTTTTCAAACAAAACCAGCAATGGTACCATCCCGTAGGGGCGTCATTCATGACGCCCTGCTTACCCCTCGCTCCGCTCTCAGGGCGTCATGAATGACGCCCCTACGAAATCGCCGATTTCGATGCAGAAAATTTATGATCGCGTTCCTAACGGAAAGGAGTAGTGCTATGTCGAGGATGATAGATGAAGAGCAGGTGGAACAGGGACGGGGGGCGCGACGCAAAGCGCGCACCCGCGCCGAACTGTTGACGGCGGCGCGTCAGGTTTTTGCCGAGCGCGGCTTTCACAATGCCAGTATTGCCGAGATCACGAAGGCGGCGGATGTTGGCGTGGGAACCTTTTATCTGCACTTTCGGGACAAAGAAGATATTTTCCATAGCATGCTGGAAGAGGGTGTCGAACACATCCGTGAGCAGGTAGCAGAAGCGGTGGCAAACGCATCACAGAGAGACAAGCTGGAAACGGGGCTGCGTGTTGGCTTTCACCTGGCCTATAAGCACCGCGACCTGTTTCGCGTCATGCTCAACGAAGGTATGCTTTTTCCCGCCTCTTTGCGCGTAGAGATGCCTCTCGTCAACCTCATCAGCGATGGCTTGCAGCAAGCAGCAGAGCAGGGCCAGCTTGAGGGCTATGATCCCGCTTTACTGGCGCGCTTCATGAGCGGCGTTGTGCTACAGGCCATCGCCTGGTGGTTCGACCACGACGAACCAGGTCCCGACAGCATGGCCGAACAGGTTCTGCGCTTCATACGTCACGGCCTGCCGCACGAACGCCCCTAGCGTAAAACGCGATGACCGGCCTGTTCAAGCACCTGGATTGATTGTTCCAGGTCTTTTTCTTGAATCAGCAGATGGTCAGTCTCATAGGTGGAGACCGAGAGGATGCTGATGTTGGCCTCAGCCAGCGGCACTGTAAGGTCTTTATGGATGCCGGTCTGCGAGAAATCGAACGGCCCCTGCACCTTGAGACAATACCAGCCACGCTCGGCCCGTGCATCTTGTGGCACGTTCTCCTGCATGCAGATCACAGAAAGTTCTTCACGGGTGCGTGTCAACGAGACAAAATCGTCACCCAGCAGCGCCCAGGGGGGGATATAGCCATTGGGATCGAGGCGACAGACAGCATATTTATGTGGCAAGAGAAATAACGTCAAACTACGCATGGCTCTTCCTTGCTCCTCAAATTCAGAACTGATGTATGAGAAATCAGGCAAAGAAGCACACCTTCATCAATAGATGGTGCAAGAAGGCATACGTTGCGACGCTGCACGTAGACAGTACCGGTGACAACCTGCACGCCTATAGCCTTACCAGGGTGGATGAAAGAAGGCGGGTGAAACTTCTCACTACTCATCTTACCATATCCAGGCTTAAAGTGGTAGGGATTGCCAGGCGAACAGACAGGGATTGGTTGACACAACCAGGAGTTTTTCCTTATAGTATGAAAAAACTCTTGTATCTATTTGTTTGAAAGCGGGCAAGGCGAGCGCGCACAGGATAAGCAATGAGCACCTGGTTGTCCCTTGACACCATTACGATGCGTCAGTTACGTGCTTTTTGCGCAGTTGTGCGCCATCTCAGCTACACACGGGCCGCCGAAGAACTGGGATGTCAGCAGCCCACCGTCTCGGCGCTGGTGGCCGATTTAGAGCGTATCACCAAATTAACCCTGCTGGAGCAGCGAGGTCGTCACGTGGCACTCACCAGCGAGGGGCGCGAAGTGTTTGCGCAGGCACAACTGATTATCGCCGCTGCCGACGAGATGAAATCGGTCATGGCGGAACTACGAGGCGCTGTTCAAGAGGAACTCGTGCCTCTGCGGGTGGCTGCCGATACAACCTTTGGCACCTACGTATTGCCACATCTGCTCGGTGCATTCCATCACCAGCACCCGCACATAAAGCTTCACCTGCACGTCGCTAACCGGGCCAGCGTGCGAACTTACCTGCTCAACGGCGAAGTTGAACTGGTGGTTGCCGGTCGTCCACCCTCTGTAGAGGAACTGATTACAGAACCATTTCTTGTCAACCAACTCGTGCCGATTGCCGCCCCGACTCACGTCCTGGCCGGGCAAAAACACATCCCTCTGACGCGGTTGGCACAAGAGACATTTTTCTTGCGTGAAAGCGGCTCCGGCACACGCGCCGCCCTGGAAGAATTGTTTGAGATTGCCGGTTTGCCTCTCAAGGTCAGCATGGTACTGGGCCACGTGGAAGCCATCAAACAGGCCGTAGCAGCGGGACTCGGCATCAGCGTCATTTCGCAGGTGGCGGTGAGTCGAGAAGTGCGCTATGGCACGCTGGTTATCCTGGATGCCGAGCAATTTCCCATTCAACGCCGCTGGTATATCGCTTACCCGGCACACCGGCCCCTTACCACCAGCGCAGAGGCGTTCATCGCCTTCCTGCGCACCTACGAGGAGCATTAATTTATAGTATTCGTGTTTGCAGGAGAAAGGCGCGCAGAGCGGCGGCGGCCAGCGATAATCTTCGTTCTTTGAGATGCACGATATACCAGTGACGCAGGAGTGGAAAGCCTTCAACGGGCAAAATCACCAGGTCGCCATGCTCCACCTCTTGCGCCACCGACTCGCGCGAGAGAACAGCGATACCCAGACCGGCCATTACCCCTTCTTTAATGACCTCGATATTATCAAATTCCAACCTGCTATGGAGTTTGATCGCCTTTTGCGCGAAATGCAATTCGGCATCATAGCGCGTCCCGGCTCCGCGTTCGCGCAATAAGACCGTCTCTTCGCGCAGATCATTCAGTGTCAGGGCTGTTGCCCTGGCCAGGGGATGAGTGGGCGCGGCAATGATTACTAACTCGTAAGGTGCCAGGTGTTCAATGACGAAGCGTTCGCGGTGCGCGATAATACTTATCACGGCCAGATCAACCTGATGGGTGAGCAGGGCCTGCTCGATGCTGCGGCGATTCGCCACCGTCAGCGTGATCTGGATACCGGGGTAGCGCGCGTGAAATGCACCTAGCAACGGTGGCACAAGATAGGTGCCTGCACTGGTACTGGCCCCTATCGTCACGCCGCCACGCCTGACGTGGTGAACATCGTGTACCAGAGTAGCCATCTCTGCGAACAGGGCCAATAATTGCTCAGCATGGCGCTGTAGCTCACGTCCGGCGGGCGTCAATGCAATGCCCCGTCCCTGACGCACGAACAGGGCTAGCCCCAACTGCTTTTCCAGGGCCTTGATCTGCTGAGATACCGCTGGTTGCGAGAGATACAGATGTTCAGCCGCGCGCGTGTAGCTCAAATAGCGCGCGACGGTGCGAAATAGTGTTAGTTGATGAAACGTGAGATCGGTAGAGTGGTCGATTTTCTCCATGCCTGGCGCTCCCTCTTCAAGCATAGCACACCCTGATACCCCAGGTAATATCACCACATTTTATAATAAAAAATTCCCCCGTAGGGGCGTGATTCATCACGCCCTGAGAGGGGAGCGACGCACGAATGGCGGACACGCTGGGCGTGATCAATCACTCCCCTACGACGCACGAATGGCGGACACGCTGGGCGTGATCAATCACTCCCCTACGACGCACGAATGGCGGACACGCTGGGCGTGATCAATCACTCCCTGAGAGGGGAGCGACACACGAATGGCGGACACGCTGGGCGTGATCAATCACTCCCCTACGACGGACGAACGGCGGACACGCTGGGCGTGATCAATCACTCCCTGAGAGGGGAGCGACACACGAATGGCGGCACGCTGGGCGTGATCAATCACTCCCCTACGACGCACGAGCGGCGGGCACACTGGGCGTGATCAATCACTCCCCTACGACGCACGAATGGCGGGCACACTGGGCGTGATCAATCACTCCCTGAGAGGGGAGCGACGCACGAGCGGCGAACACGCCGGGCGTGATCAATCACTCCCTGAGAGGGGAGCGACGCACGAGCGGCGAACACGCCGGGCGTGATCAATCACGCCCCTACGGGATGGACGATTTCGATGATGAAAGTTCATTATAACGTTTAGCCTATGGGCAGGATAGCAAACTGCTACTACTACTAATACGTCAGGCATGCTACACTTCTCTACAGAACATAGTGTCATTCCCCATCACGAGGAGAAAAAGCATGACAACAGAAGCTGCCCCTGAAGTGAAAAGCCGCTGGCAATCGGGTGTTATTCCTTACGCACAAATGGGATATTGGAAGCCGGACTACGAGCCGAAGGACACCGATATCTTATGTGCCTTCCGTCTCGTACCCCAGGAGGGTGTTGACCCCATTGAAGCCGCCGCCGCTGTGGCCGGCGAATCTTCCACTGCGACATGGACGGTGGTCTGGACTGATCGCCTGACGGCCTACGAAAACTATCAGGCCAAAGCCTATCGGGTCGTCCCCGTTCCCGGCACAGACCAGTATATCGCCTACATTGCCTACGATCTTGATCTCTTTGAAGAAGGCTCGATTGCCAACCTGACTTCCAGCATCATCGGCAACGTCTTCGGTTTCAAAGCGCTGAAAAGTTTGCGCCTGGAAGATATGCGTATTCCGCCCCATTATGTTAAGACCTTTCAGGGACCGGCGCACGGCATCGTTATGGAGCGCGAGTACCTGGACAAATATGGGCGTCCTCTGCTGGGAGCAACCACCAAACCCAAGCTCGGCCTGTCCGCGCGCAACTACGGGCGCGTTGTCTATGAGGCCCTGCGCGGTGGCCTGGACTTCGTGAAAGACGACGAAAACATCAATTCGCAGCCTTTCATGCGCTGGCGTGATCGCTTTCTTTACTGCATCGAAGCAGTCAACAAAGCCAGCGCCGAGACCGGCGAAGTGAAGGGGCATTACATGAATGTCACCGCCGCCACGATGGAAGACATGTATGAACGGGCCGAATTCGCTAAAGAGCTAGGTAGTGTCATCATTATGATCGATCTTACGATTGGCTATACAGCTATTCAATCGATGGCAAAATGGGCGCGTAAAAATGGCCTGATTCTACACCTGCACCGAGCCGGACATAGCACCTATACCCGTCAGAAAATACACGGCGTCTCCTTCCGCGTCATTGCCAAGTGGATGCGCCTGGCCGGTGTTGACCACATCCATGCCGGCACCATCGTAGGCAAACTTGAAGGTGATCCGATGACTGTACGCGGCTACTACAAAACGCTGCGTGAGATGAAGTATGACGCCGACGCGACCCTGGGACTCTACTTCGAGCAAGATTGGGCCTCGCTGCCCGCCGTCATGCCGGTGGCTTCAGGCGGCATTCACGCCGGACAAATGCACCTGCTCCTGCACTACCTGGGCGAAGATGTGGTATTGCAATTCGGTGGTGGCACGATTGGACATCCAATGGGCATCGCCGCCGGAGCCACAGCAAACCGCGTCGCCGTCGAGGCTATGATTCAGGCCCGCAATGAGGGGCGCGATATTCTGAGCGAGGGGCCGGAGATTTTAGCGAAGGCCGCCCGATGGTGTGGCCCGTTGCGCGCCGCCCTCGAAGTCTGGAAGGATGTGACCTTCAACTACGCTTCTACCGATACACCGGATGCCACACCTACACCCAGTTACTAACAGCACCAGGAGGGAACACGATGCCTTTCCATCTGACCCAGGGGACCTTCTCGTTCCTGCCACCTCTGACCGACGATGAAATCAGGATGCAAATCCAATATTGTCTGGATCACAACTGGCCGATCAATATTGAGTTCACCGATGATCCACACCCACGCAATACGTACTGGGAGATGTGGGGCCTGCCAATGTTCGACAGCAAGGACCCGGCGGCAATTCTGTATGAGATCAACGAATGCCGCCGTGCCTACCCCAATCACTACATTCGCGTCAGCGCGTATGATCGTAGCAAGGGGAGGCAATCCATTATGCTCTCTTTCATCGTCAATCGCCCCAAACACGATCCAGGTTTTGCGCTCACCCGCCAGGACGCTCATGATCGCGTCATGCGCTACTCTTTGCGCGACTACGCAACCGACAAACCCGCCGGGGAACGATTCACGGATTGATTGTTCAAAGACGATAATATGGATACCCAGAAGAAGGAGTTCGCCGGATGCTTCCATCAATGCGCGATTACAGTGCCGACGGGGCGAGCCATGAAGACCAGCAGATACTCACCTCAACCCAGAATGATACGGTCAATATAGCGAGCGTGCTTGAGGAATCGCAGGTCATGGATGTGCTCCAGAAGCTGAATGAAGACCTGGTGGGTTTGAAAGCGGTGAAGACGCGCATCCACGAAATTGCGGCCCTGCTGGTGATTGATCGGATGCGCCGCAGCATTGGCCTGACGGCTCGACCGCCCTCGCTGCATATGTCGTTCACCGGCCCGCCAGGAACGGGCAAGACGACGGTTGCCATGCGCATGGCAACCATCCTTCATCGCCTTAACTATGTACGCAAAGGTCATCTCGTGGCTGTGACACGAGATGATCTGGTTGGTCAATATATTGGTCATACCGCGCCCAAAACCAAAGAAGTTCTCAAACGCGCCATGGGCGGCGTCCTCTTCATCGACGAAGCATATTACCTCTATCGCCAGGAAAACGAGCGTGATTACGGGCAGGAAGCCATCGAGATACTGCTCCAGGTCATGGAGAATCAACGTGAAGACCTGGTGGTGATTCTCGCAGGATACAAGGATCGCATGGAAACCTTTTTCCAATCTAATCCGGGTGTCAGTTCGCGTATCGCCCACCACCTTGATTTTCCCGACTACACCCTTGAGGAGCTACTGGTTATCGCACAACTTATGCTGGCCGAGCAGATGTATCGTTTCAGCCCTGAGGCCCTCAAAGCCTTTGAAGCCTATCTGGCGAAAAGAATGCGCATGCCGCGCTTTGCTAACGCCCGCAGTGTGCGCAATGCCCTTGATCGCGCCCGCTTGCGCCAGGCCAACCGCCTGTTCGCCAGAGGTGGAGCGATCTCCAGAACAGAGTTGATGACCCTTGAAGCCGAAGATATCCTGGCCAGCCGGGTGTTCACCGACGATGCCTCTCCCCAGGAGCAAGCAGTTCACGGGGAGGCTTAGCTCGGCATGAGCATTGGTAATACCTGCGCTGAATCCCTCAGTTATGTACACATGGAGCAAACAAACAGTTTGGAGTAACACTATGGCAATATCTTATGGAGTCACACCGCGCCCGGTTATTCTGGGCCTTGTGGGCGACAGCGCAGCTGGCAAGACAACTCTCAGTCGTGGCATCGCCCAGATTCTGGGGCCAGAGCGTGTCGCGGTGCTGTGTACCGATGACTACCATCGCTACAATCGCCAGCAACGCAAAGAGCTGGGCATCACCCCTTTACATCCCGATTGTAACTACCTGGATATGTTGGCCCAACACCTGCGCTTATTGCGCGCGGGTGAACCCATCCTTAAGCCACATTATAATCATAAGATCGGCGACTTCGGCCCGCCACAATATATCACCCCACATCCCTTTCTCATCGTTGAAGGGCTGCTTGGCTTCTACTGGCAAGAGATGCGCAACGCTTATAGCGTGCGGGTCTATCTTGAGCCGCCGGAATATCTGCGCCGACGCTGGAAAGTGCGGCGTGATACGACCGAGCGCGGCTACAGCGAGCAAGAGGTGTTGCGAGAACTGGACAAACGCGAAGCAGACTCCGCCGCCTATATCCGCCCCCAGCGTCACCATGCAGACATCGTTGTCTCCTTCTACCCCGATGAGACAAGGCACAATGACGATGCACACCTCAATGTGCGCCTGACACTGCATGGCACGTTGCATCATCCCGACCTGAGCGATATCATCGAGGCCGATCAATCTGGCTGCGTTCGTTCGCGCCTGGGACGCGAGGGTGGGCGGGCCGTTGAGTACCTGGAGATCGACGGCTCGATACCAGAACAACCGGCCCGCGCCCTTGAACAGGGCCTTCTCGATCACCTCGGTACCTGTTGCGACCTTAACACGCTCTCCCGTATCGGCCTGTACACTGGTGCGAAATCCGGTTACAGTCATCCACTGGCTCTGACACAGTTGCTACTCGTCTATCATTTGATGCGGGCCAGACAAACCGACGAAGTAGGGGTTTGAGTACATATCCGTGCGAGGAGAAGAAAAACGATGAGAATAGGTATTAACGGTTTTGGGCGTATTGGCCGCTTAATTCTCCGCTCGGCGCTCGAACGCGGCGTCGATCTGGATATTGTCGCCATCAATGATCGTGGCGATGCGGCCATTAATGCACATCTGCTGCAATACGACTCGACCTATGGCCCCTTGCGCGCAGAGGTTGAGGCCGATGACGAAGCTATCATTGTTAATGGCCGACCCATCGCCATTGTGTCACACCTTAATCCTTGCAATATTCCCTGGCGCGACCTCGGTGTCGAACTGGTGATTGAAGCCACCGGGGCATTCACGACGGCGGAACAGGCGAGTGCGCACCTGCGCGCTGGTGCCAGCCGTGTACTGGTGACTGCCCCTTGCGAAAGGTGCGATGTCACTCTCGTCATGGGCGTGAATGAGCATGATTACAAGCCTGCCGAGCATCAGATCATTTCAGCCGCCTCGTGTACAACCAATTGTCTGGCCCCGCTAGCAAAGGTCTTGCACGACCAGTTTGGTATCAGGCAAGGCGTCATGACGACCATCCACTCTTATACCAACGACCAGCGGATACTTGATCGCAGCCACAAGGACCCGCGCCGCGCCCGCGCTGCCGCCGAAAATATTATCCCCACCACTACAGGAGTAACGAAAGCTCTCGGCCAGATCATCCCTGCTCTGGTCGGAAAATTTCACGGCGTCTCCTATCGCGTCCCCACGATCACCGTTTCGGTCGTTGACCTGCTCGTCGCATTAGAGCGTGAAACGAGCGCGGAAGAGGTCAATCGCCTCTTTGCGCAGGCTGCTGTGGGATCACTACACGGTATTCTCGGCTATTGCCAATTACCACTGGTCTCCAGCGATTTTCGCGGGGATAGCCGTTCCAGCATCGTTGATGGCCTGATGACTACTAAATTACCACAGCACAATATGATGCGCATTGTCGCCTGGTACGATAACGAATGGGGCTACGCCAGTCGCGTAGCAGATGTGGCACACTTTCTCAGTACACGTCATTCCCCAGGAGATCGCCTCGAACAGATTGAACAGATGACACATCCGTAATCTCCTTCCATCCACAGCGGACATGGGGAGCAAGCAGGCAGGGCGAACACTATGTTTCGCCCTACCTTGATTCATTCAGGGATTTGTAAGGTACAGGTCAGGCATTGCAAGGGGACTATCAGGGACGACTACGACAATAGCAGAAGACGCATTATCTATCAAAGGGGATGCTTTTCGTATGAATATAGTACGCCGCATCGCATGGGCCACGGTCGGCTCAGCATATTTATCGGCGGTGCTTCCCGCTACCGGTATTCAAAATATTCATCCTATCTTTCTTGCTATCACCACCATTCTGGGGCTTGCACTGGTCACCAGCACGCTGGTCTGGGGGCGTCAGCAGCGATACATCTTGCTGCCTGCCCTGTTCATCGTGCCGCTCCTGCTGGCCGAATATGCTGCTGGAGCAAACAGGGCGTGGGTGCCTATCACCGCACAAGGAACTATCGGTCTGGCGAGCGCCTTGCTGATCCTTGCTATCGCTTTGACCATCGCCCTGATGGGTGGGGCGGCGACTGCGAACCGCGAGCATCCAGAGCAGACACGCCGCTTCGTCAATCTGGCCGCCGTCAGCGCACTGCTGGTCTACGGTCTGACGCTGACCGGCTCATATGTGATCAGCAAGGGGGCCTCGCAGGCATGCCCCGGCTGGCCGCTCTGTGGCAACGCTCCGGCCTGGGCAGTGCAGTATCACCTGAACGACATCAATATGCTGCATCGCTATGCCGCTATCTTCGTTGGGCTGGTGCTGCTCTGGCTGTGTATTTCAGCATGGCGCAGACGTGAGGTTGCGCCCACACAGATGTGGCTGGCTCTCGCCGCCGGGGTGTTGTTTGTGCTTCAGTCAGGCACCGGCGCATTTGTAACAGTCGATAATGCGCTTGTTTATGCCAATATTCTGCATCTGGCTTGCTCAACCGTCGTATGGGGCAGTCTGGTCGCGCTCACCGTGCTGGCGGCGCAACAACTGAATGCAGAGTCGGTGTATGTGGCGGAGACGCAGAGCAGCACCGTGACGAACGAGATCGCAGTGGCAAACGCAGGGGGTAAGGCCAAAGCAGTCAGTCCCTGGCGACACACCATCTCCAGCTATGTCAATCTGATGAAGCCGCACGTTACCGTTCTGTTGCTCGGCACTACGGCAGCGGCGATGACGATTGCTGGTGGCAAATTCCCCCCCCTCGGCCTGACTATCGCCACGCTACTGGGTGGCGCAATGGCCGCCGGTAGCGCCAACAGCCTGAACTGCTATATTGACCGCGACATTGACCAGATTATGGGCCGCACACAACGCCGCTCGCTGCCCGCAGGCAAGGTGAAACCGCGCAATGCGCTGATCTTCGGCATCGCGCTGGGCGTCGGCTCATTCGTGCTGCTAACCGTGTTTGTCAACCTGCTTAGCGCCGTGCTGGCCTGTTCCGCCATCCTATTCTATGTCCTGATCTATACCATGGGCCTCAAACGCTCGACGGCACAGAACATCGTCATCGGCGGCGCAGCAGGCGCGGTGCCGGTGCTGGTCGGCTGGGCCGCTGTCACCAATAGCCTCAGTCTGCCCGCCATCTGGCTGTTCGCCATCATCTTCTACTGGACGCCGCCGCACTTCTGGGCGCTCTCGCTGCTGATCCAGAAAGATTATGAGAAAGCCAACGTGCCTATGATGCCTGTCGTGATGGGCGAGAAGGAGACGCGCAAACAAATCTTCCTCTACTCGCTATTGTTGCTGGCGGTAACGCTGGTTCTCTTCGCCATGCACGCTATGGGCTACCTGTACCTGGCGGGCGCGCTCATCCTGGGCGGCATCCTTGTCTACATGGCGCTACGCCTGCTGCGCGACCAGAGCAAACACTGGGCGCGCACGCTATTCTGGTACTCTAACTGCTACCTGGCCGCCATCTTCGCCATCATGGTTCTCGACCGGGTATTGCACATCTAGAGTAGGTGAGGAAGCTCCAATGAACTGGCGTCTCGCATCACGCTTATCGGTTATTGTACTGGCGGTGCTGGTCATTATCATCGTGTTGATCTTCCAGCACCACAGCAACAAAAGCTCGCCACCACCACCGCCCTCGCCAACCGGCGGCTCCGGCTTCAACTCCAACGGCTTAGACGGCACAAGCATGGGCGGGACGCCCGCACCTGCCTTTCAACTCACCGACCAGAATGGGCAAACGATTTCACTGGCACAGTTTCGTGGCCAGCCCGTTGTGCTGACCTTCATGTACACCCACTGCCCCGACGAATGTCCCGCCAACGCCGGTAAATTGCACGCCGCTCATAGCATCTCACCTTATTTGTCATCTTCCCCCCATATGCGCTATGCTTATCTCAGACAAATTATCGCGAACACAAAGCAAGAGCAGGAGTCACCATGGCGGAAACATTTGCCGAACTTTACTCACAGCATACAAAAGAGGTTTTTCTGGAATATGCGCGCCAGCAGATGGCCCAGGGTAATGACGGTCTGACCAGCGCCCGTCACTACGCCGACCTGGGCAAACCCGATTTCACGCTCGCCTTCCTGCTGCTGAGCGAGGGCGCAGAGGATGTCAAACGCGAGATTTTAGCACACGCTTATGAGCAACGCGCGAAGTTCTCCGAGGAAAAGGCTGAGAGCTTCGATAAACAGTTTCATCGTCCCTTCCCGATGATTAAAGTTGAGGCTCAGAAAGATCGTACCACGGCCCGTCAGGTGCGTGAGGGGCGACGTATTCGGCGCGAGGTCAAGATACGCCTCAACCTCAATTAGGCCATCTCGTAGGGGCGTGATTCATCACGCCCAGAGAGGGGAGCGACGGGCGAGCAGGGCGTGATTCATCACGCCCCTACGAGAGCGCGGGTTTCGGGTTGAAAAATTCATAATCGCGTCCCTATGGTATTACTCATCATTGGGATCATTTGCCTCGTTCATCTCCGGCTGCTCCAGCTTTTTGCCATTGGTGGTTGCTACGGCTACTACAGTATCGCCATCGGCTACGTGCATGAGCGTGACGCCTTGCGTGGCGCGGCTTGCGCGTTTGATGTCGTTGACGTCCTGGCGGATCACGATGCCACCGGCGGAGATAATCATAAGATCATTGTCGTGGTCGGTAATGACACGCGCCGCCGCGACCTTGCCCGTTTTGTCCGTTACGCGCGCGGTGAGGACGCCACTACCGCCGCGACTATGGCGAGGATACTCGTCAATCGGGGTACGTTTGCCATAGCCGTATTCAGTGACGACCAGCAATTCGCTACCGGGTGAGGCGATGCTGAGCGAGACGACTGTATCGCCTTCGGCCAGACGAATGCCACGCACACCGCCGCTGGTACGCGAGGCGGAACGCAGTTCCTCGACGCTAAACCGAATGGCTTGACCATACGCGGTCACTAGCAGCACATCGTCATCTGCATGCGCCAGCCTGGCTCCGATCAATTCATCGTCTGGTTCCAGGTTCATGGCAATCAGGCCGGAGCGGCGCACGACCTCGAACTCTTCCATGGCCGTCTTCTTGACCTCACCCTTGCGTGTCGCAACGATCATGAAGTCGCGGCTGACACCCTTCGGTACGTAGACCACTGCCGTCACGCGCTCACTTTGCTCAATCGAGATCAGGTTGATGATATGCTCGCCTTTGGCAGTGCGCCCCACTTCGGGCAACTCATGCACACGCAACTGGAAGACGCGACCCCGGTCAGTGAAGAAGAGCAGGCTGTCATGTGTGTGTGCAACGACCAGATGGCGCACGGTGTCATCCTCGCGCGTTGCCATGCCAGTCACGCCACGCCCACCACGCCGCTGAGCGCGATACGTGCTGGAAGGTAGACGCTTGATATAGCCCTTCTCCGTCAGCGTGACCACGACCTCTTCATTGGGAATGAGATCCTCGGCGCGAAACTCGCCAACTTCAGAGGCTTGAATCTCTGTGCGCCTCGCATCGCCGTATTTCTCTTTTAGCTCAATCAGGTCCTGTTTAATCAGCTTGCGGATCTCATTGATGTCGCTGAGCAGCAGATGATAGTAATCGATATGTTGCAGCACATCCTTGAGTTCGTCTTCAATCTTCTGGCGCTCCAACGCCGCCAGGCGGGCCAGGCGCAGGTCTAGCACAGCTTTGGCCTGGGCCTCGGAGAAGCCAAACTGCTGCTGCAACTCTTCGGCCAGACCGGCGGTATCGCGGCGCGACTGGCGAATGGTATTAATGACAGCGTCCAGGTTATCTAGCGCGATCTTCAAACCATCCAGGATATGCTTGCGCTCCTCGGCCTTGCGCAGTTCGTAACGTGTGCGCCTCGTCAACACAATCTCGCGGTGATTGATGTAGTGTTGCAAGAAACTCTTGAGAGTCAGCGTGCGCGGCTGGCGATCCACCAGGGCCAGCATGTTGGCGTTGAACGCGCTCTGCATAGCCGTATATTTGAACAGCGAGTTCAGCACGCTATCGGGATTGGCGTCGCGTTTGAGATCGATCACGACACGCATACCCTGACGGTCCGACTCGTCGCGCACTTCGGAGATGCCGTCGATTTTCTTATCGCGCGCCAATTCAGCGATTTTCTTCACCAGTTCCGCCTTGTTGACCTGGTACGGTAACTCGGTGACGACGATGCTCATACGACCACGCTCGGCTTCTTCAAAGTGCGTGCGGGCGCGCAGCACGATACGTCCACGCCCATTGACATAGGTATTGCGAATACCTTCGTGGCCCTGAATAATACCGCCGGTCGGGAAGTCAGGGCCATGAACAATATGCAGTAGGTCCTCGGTGGTCGCATCGGGATGTTCGAGCAGATAGGCAATGCCGTCGCAAACCTCGTTCAGATTGTGCGGTGGAATGTTGGTCGCCATTCCAACGGCAATACCGGTAGAGCCATTAATCAGTAGATTTGGGAGGCGCGCGGGCAAAACAGTTGGTTCTTCAGTCTGGTTATCATAGTTAGGAACAAAATCTACTGTTTCTTTATCTATATCGCGTAATAATTCATCGGTGATGGCCGCCATTTTAGCTTCAGTATAGCGCATAGCAGCCGGGGGATCATCATCTTGCGAACCAAAATTGCCCTGACCCATCACCAGCGGATAGCGCATCGACCAGGGCTGCGCCATGCGAACCAGCGAGTCATACACCGCCACGTCGCCATGTGGATGATAATTTTTCAGGACTTCACCGACCGTACCGGCGCATTTGCGATACTGTTTGGTCGATTGCAGGCCCATTTGATCCATAGCATAAAGAATGCGACGGTGAACGGGTTTCAGACCGTCGCGCACATCAGGAAGGGCGCGCGCTACGATCACACTCATCGAGTAATCGAGATACGCACCCATCATCTGTTCAACAATATCAACAGGCTTAATGTTGCCCAGTTCCATAAAACACGTCCTCACCAAAACGCCAGACACTAGCCGCAAGGCATATCAGTAGCGTGATTTTTTCAGCACGGAGAAGGTTAAGAATATATGTCCTACCTTGTCTATTATAGCACAAAAGGGGGATACAGGACGAATCAGCTACCCTTTCAGGCTAACCGCATGCCTGGTCTGCTTGCCACACACCACGCAAACATCTAGTATGCTCTCATGGGCTGGCCTTGCCTTGCCAGCCCTCGTGTAATCAGGTACACTATGATTGATCAATGAGCTAGAATGAGAAGTTACGCAGCTTATGTAAGCCAGGGAAGGAATGCATGACGATGTCGATGGCTACGCCCGGATGCTTGCAGGTGGCACACCAGCACCACCTTTATATCACATCATTGGTTGTATCGTGAATAAAGCGAGAAGAAAGGAACGAGGTCATGCTCTCACGCCCCCAGCAACTTAAAATAAGCGTTGCGGAATATATGGAACTCAATAGGAAGAGCGAACAACGTTACGAATATATTGATGGCTATGCCTATATGCTTGCAGGAGGTAATCTCGCTCATGCTCGTATCGCTTCTCATCTAGTGCGTGAAATTGGCAGGCATTTGCTCGATGGGCCATGTGATGTCTATGGCTCCGACGCTCAGGTACTGCTGGCGGAAGAGCGCATCGTTTTTCCAGATGTTACCGTGAGTTGTGACGAACAAGATAGGAGTGAAGGCGCTTTAGTTATTCGTAATCCCCGTCTGGTCATAGAAGTTCTTTCACCCGGCACAGAGGCATATGATCGCAGTGATAAATTTGCCTATTATCGGGAATGCCCAAGCATTGAGGAATATGTGCTGGTAAATACACGCCGACGTGCGGTAGAGGTATATCGCAGAACGAACGGTCGGCTATGGATTCTTCATCCCTTTGAATCCGATGACATAGTAAAATTCTCCAGTATCGATCTGCTGCTACCAATGGATATTATCTATTATAATGTTCCCCTTACCAAAGATAAGTGAAGGATGTCATCTTCGCCCATAACGAGTAAAGAGGGCGGGCCATGAGTACACGGCTGAAAATCATCATTATCAGCGCCTTGCTGGTACTGGCAATTGCAAGCGTGGTACTGGCGGCGGCCAGCACTGTGCGGGCATTTCATGCCTTTCAGCAGCAACGTACACTGGTCAAGGTGGGCGATGTGAGAGCCATCCATGATTGGATGACCGTGCCCTACATCGCGCGTGTCTATCATGTGCCCCAGAGTACGCTATATACCGCCCTTCATCTTGCCCCGACGAAGTCCGATGCTCATATGACATTGAACGAAATCGCGCAACGCCGCCACGTTCCAGTCACAAAGATTATTCAACTTGTGCAGCAGACGATTCTTCAGTATCGTCGGCAACATCCCCAGACACCTACCCCTACGCCGAAGCATACGCTCATCAGGCAGGCAGCGTATGTGCTGTCGGAATATTCAGTTTGAGCGAGGGAAATAGTATTTAAGTAGTTATCTACGCCCGCAGCAAGCAGTTCCGCGCTGATAGCACGGCGAAGTAGCGATTCGTTGCTACCTTAGACCCTCTCGCGCGTATATACATACGCATACTGTGACGGCTGGCAGGCAAAGTATAGACAATTCATCGACGAGCCATGAACAAGCCGTAGACAGGCAGGCAGCACGTTGTGGCCAGATATTACACGCGGGCCAAAAAAGGCCGCGCGAGGACTAGAATCAATGGAGGTCTTGCGTTATAATTAGAACAGGAATATTTTCCGGCCTGGCTATGTTTTCTTACAGAGGAAACAAATTGCACATCATTGATTCCTCCCACTCGGCACTTGGACAACATGTCCCAGCGAAGGTTCGCTTTCCCTGAGTGTAGGACACAACCGAAAAACATATATCTTGCTGCTTGAGATATTAACTTTTCATGGAGGGCGCAGAATGATTGACATGGAGCGTGCCATGACGGGAACAACGCTTACCTTAAACGACAAACAGACACCCACAGATCTTCAAGAGCCACTCGACCTCGTTGAGCAACTCTTGGGCAAGGATCTCGATTATACAACAGAGGATGAGGTGGGGGAAGGGCATAACACGGATTCTTTAGAAGAAATAGTAGAGGAGGGAGGAAACGGTGCAGAGGATATAGAGGATGCTGCGGCAATTGAGGAGGAAGAATCTTTAACGGGCCTCGATACTGGACCCCTGGAGTTAGAGGATATGACGGACCTCCACGAGCTACACGACAACCTGACCCACGCGGCGTCAGACCTGGAAGCAACCGCCCTGCTCACCATTCCCCCACTGGCAACCGGACATGAAGCACCCGCACGTCGTCCCGCTATGCGCCGCCGCCGTTCAGAAGATGGCGATGAGCATACACTCAGCGACTCCGACTCTGGGGAGTCCGATGCCGTGATGACTTATCTACGCGAAATAGGCCGCGTGCCAATGATTACGCATGAGCGCGAGATCGAACTGGCGCAACGCATTGAAGCTGGCGACCGCGAAGCCATGAAGCAGTTCATTCTGGCCAACCTGCGCCTCGTCGTCAGTATCGCCAAGCGCTATGTCGGGCGCGGCCTGACGCTGCTCGATCTTATTCAAGAGGGCAACATTGGCCTGATCCGCGCGGTGCAGCGCTATGATTGGCGGCGCGGGCACCGCTTTTCCACCCATGCTACCTGGTGGATTCGTCAGGCCATCAGCCGGGCCGTCGCGGACAAAGGCCGCACGATTCGCCTGCCAGTCTACGTCAATACGGCGCTCAACCGCATCCGTCGTGAGCGTCAGCGCCTGTTGCAAGAACTGGGCCGCGAGCCAACCGACCTGGAACTGGCCGAAGCCACCGGCCTTGACCCCATTCGCATGGTCGAGTTACAATCAGCCCCTGGCGCGCCCGTCTCGCTAGAATTGCCAGTCGGCGAGGACGAGGAGCAGGAGTTGGGCGATGTGCTGGCCGATACCGAATCGGCTTCGCCAGAAGATATCGCCACCACGCAAACGCTGAAGGATGAGGTACAGCGCGTGCTGGAGTCGGTACTCACGCCACGCGAACAACTGGTGCTGCAACTGCGCTTCGGCCTCGGCAACAGCCAGGCCCATCCGTTAGAGCAGGTCGGGCGCGAACTGGGTATCACACGCGAGCGGGTACGCCAGATCGAGGCCGGGGCGCTGGCAAAACTGCGCCAACCTCCCGTGCTAGAGCGCCTGCGCGGTTAAGCACTCCCACAAAAAAGCGGTCAGCTTAGAGCATGACCGCTTTTTTCGTTGCTTCTACATAGCCGAAGCCCTTACGTGCGTTTACCCAGGTTGCGTTTCACGTGCATGACATCTTTGACACGTCCCAGACGCGCGAAGAGGCGTTCCAGTTGCGCAAGGCCATCGATCTCCAGCGTCGCGGTGATGATGACGGTTTCGCGGTCGCTGTGCATGCGCGTGTTGACAGCGGTCATGTTAACGCCGACATCGGAGACGATGGTAGCAATGTCGCGTAGCAGGCCGGGGCGATCATGGGCCGAGATGACAATGGGGGCCAGGTAACGCGGCTGACTCATGCTGACCCAGTTGACGTTAATCAGACGCTCACGGTCGCGGTCACGATGGCGGCGAATGTTCTGGCAATCGGCACGATGCACTACCACGCCTTTGCCACGACTGACAAAACCAACAATCTCGTCTCCTGGCAACGGGCAACAGCAATTCGCCAGCTTTGTCAGCAGGCCGCTGACGCCGGCCACCTGCAACTGCGCGGACGAGGTAGATTTGGCGCTAGGTGCTGAGGTGGGCAACAGGCCCTGCTCATCGTCCTTCGTCTCTTTGAACTCCTTGCCCTCGCGCTGCCAGTGTTCGACCAGCTTGACGGCGACGGCGTGGGGACGAATATCGTCTGCACCGATGGCCGAGAGCAGATCTTCAATGTCTTCCAGGCGATACTCTTCGCACAACCAGCGCTCGGCATCCTCGTTAATTGCCTCAATACCACGTGAGCCGAGCAACAGCTTGAGTTCACGATCCAGGCGCTCGCGTCCGATCTGAATATTGATATGCCGCTCGTGCGTCTTCAAATAGCGGCGTATCTTGCTTCTGGCGGCAGCGGTACGCACAAAATTGAGCCAGTCGCGCGTTGGGTGCGCGGTGCGGCTCGTGACGATTTCGACAATCTCGCCGCTCTTGAGTTCGTAATCCAGTGGTACCATGCGCGTGACGAGACGGCTCCCAAAGCCCTCTCCGGCCTCAGTGATGATGCGCGCACCCGCGCATTTATCGCCAAGTTTGGTGTGGACGCGATAGGCGAAATCCAGCGGTGTTGAGCCGACGGGCAGGTCTTTGACCTCGCCCTTTGGAGTGAAGACAAAGATCTGTTCCTGGAAAATATCGTCCTTGACCGCATCGGCAAACTCGGTATCGCTGGTCGAGGTTGAACGCAGATCATGTTGCCACTCATTTAACTGGCGCAGCCAGGAGAGCAATTCGCGCGCAGAGGGTGAAGCGGCATCGCCCACGTCTTTATAGTGCCAGTGCATAGCAACGCCATACTCGGCCATCTCGTGCATCTTATGCGTGCGAATTTGAATCTCGACGAGGTGGTCGTCCAGGCAGAAGACAGTGGTGTGCAGCGCGCTATAGCCGTTGGGCTTGGGATTGGCGATAAAGTCCTTGATGCGTCCCTCTTTTGGTCGCCACAGGCTATGCACGTGACCCAGCGCTAAGTAACAATCCTGTGTGGTGTCAACCAGAATGCGGAAAGCGATCAGGTCATGAATCTGGCCAATCTCTACCACCGATTTGACATCCTTCAGTTCGCCGACATCCTTGCCACTGCGCTGGAGCTTCTTATAAAAGCTATAGAGATGCTTGACGCGCCCGGATACCTCGGCGTTGACGCCAATGGAGGCCATTTCGCGGCGCAAGATGTCGCACACGCGCTCCACGTAGGAGCGCCACTGGTTACTCTCTTCCTCGACGATGCTGCGCACCCAGGCATACTTATCCGGCTCCAGAATCTGGAAAGCCAGGTCTTCTAGCTCGCTCTCCATGCGTGCCATGCCCAGTCGTCCGGCCAGGGGTGCATAAATCTCGCGCGTTTCCTGCGCCATGCGGTAGCGTTCCTGCGGCTCGCTCGCATAGGTAGGCTGTGTCAGCATGCGCATCGCGTGCAAACGGTAGGCCAGTTTGAGCAACACCACACGCGGGTCGTCGGCCATGGCCACGAACATCTTGCGTACCGTCTCGGATTGCTGGCGGCGTAACATCTCACGCGCGCGCCCCTTTTTGCTTTCGTTAGAGGTAACAACCGTATTCTCGCGTGCTGCCTCTTCCGGCGCGGCTTGAGAAGAAACCTGTCGCTTGGTGCGTTCCAGGATGTTCAGGCGCAGCATACTGCCGATGACGCGCGCGGTCGGCAGGCCCAATAATTGCTCAACCTGGCTCAGCTCCAGCAGGTCGGCATCAACGGCTTCAAACAAGAGACCGGCGGAGACACCGATGGCATCAATATGCATATCAGCCAGAATAGTAGCTACCGCCAGCGCATGCTCTAGCGGTGGAATCGGGCGCAGACCGATCACACCCTGGCAACGCTCACGCGCCAGGCGTAACGCCTTCGCCACCAGTTCCCTCTCCGGGGGTGACATATAACGATACGTCAGTGAAAGCAGGTTCGCAATCTCAGGCTCGAAATCACGCCCAATGATTGATTGTTCCTGTTGTTTATGTTGGTCAACAGCGCCGTCTATCATGTACATATACTTATGCGGAAATCCGTGTAAACTATCCAGCCCACCTGCTATCAGCATAATCTGAGGTCGAGCTTAAAGCAATACTTTTACTATGTAATAGCAAATTTGTCTCTCGCTGGTCTCTCGTTCTATTTTCTGAATCCCTGATTTTTTATTTCGTCGTCAGAGCGCGCTCCACACTGACCACGTTTTTTACCTGCCGTAGACGACGGAAGATGCGTTCGATCTGATCGTGGATACCATCAATTGCCGCGATTTCCAGGGTGACGGTAATCACTGCTTTCTGCAAAGAAACATTGGTCGAAGAGGTTACAGAAGTCATATTAATACCGGCATCGGCCACCACTGCCGCCACATCGCGCAACAGACCCGCGCGATCATGAGCAACAATCACAACAGGAACCCGATACGATTCAGGTTCAATCTGCAACCAGTTGACCTCGACCAGGGCCTTTGAGTTCTTGCGATAGCGCTGCAGCGAGCGGCAATCGGCCCGATGCACCAGCATACCCTTGCTCGGATTGAGGACTCCTACAATGGCATCGCCCGGAATGGGACAACAGCATGAGGCCAGTTTCACTAGGCCCCCATTCAAGCTTTCCTCTCGACCGGCAATGTGAGCATGTTTTTTTGCGCCTGCCCCTTCCTTATCCACTGGCGGCAAAAGCGCTTGCAGATGCGGCATCAGCAGCTTCATGAGTTGCTCTATCGGCAGGTCCTCACGTCCCAACGCGACGTAGAGATCATCAAAATTGGTGTACTTCTTTAACGAATGAGCAGCCTCCTGCATATACACCTGTTGAATCACGGTCTCTATTTCGTCCGTCAGGCCGCCCAGACCGACGGCTTTCAGCGCCAGATCCAGGCGCTCACGCCCCAGTTGTAAATTGATCTCGCGCTCATACGTCTTTAGATAGCGGCGAATCTTATTGCGAGCCGCTGCTGTGCGTGCGAACGAGAGCCAGTCGCGCGTCGGGTGGACGGTGCGATTCACCATGATATCTACGATTTCGCCGCCCTTAAGTTCGTAATCCAGTGGCACCAATCGTGTAACCAGCCGCCCCGTGTCATCCTGATTAGTAATGATGCGCGCACCGGCACAATGATCGCCAATATCGGTATGGATGCGATAGGCCATATCTAGCGGGGTTGAACCGCGCGGCAGGTCTTTGACCTCGCCTTTGGGGGTGAACACGAAAATCTGCTCCTGGAAGAGATCGCCCTTGACCGCCTCGACAAATTCATCGGCGCTCTGCTGAGGCAATTCGCGCTGCCACTGGCGCAACTGCTCAATCCAGGATACCATCTCGCGGTATGAGAGCCGCCAGCTATTGACCGTCGTCTCATCCTTGCCCACGCGCTCCTTGAGATACCAGTAGCTGGCAATGCCATAATCGGCGGTACGTTGCATCTCGTGCGTGCGAATCTGAATATCCGCCAGGCGATTCTCCAGGCAGAAGACTGTCGTATGCAACGACTGATAACCGTTGAGTTTAGGTGTTGCGATAAAGTCCTTAATGCGCCCATCCTTTGGACGCCAGAGGGCGTGGATATGGCCGAGCGCGAGATAACATTCGTGATCGGAATCGACCAGGATGCGGAAAGAGACGAGATCGTGTACCTGGCTGATCTCATTTTCACTCTGGCGCGGCATTTCTTCTAACTTGCGATTAATGCTCGCCACGTGCTTCTGCCAGGCGTGTACCTCGGCATGGATACCGGCGCGCGCCATCTCTTCCTGCAAAATGCGGCAGACCTGCTCAATATAGGGACGACGCCGTTCGACTTCAAGCTCGATCTCACGGGCCAGCTTGCGGTAGCGTTCCGGTTCCAGGTAGCTCAGGGCCAGGTCTTCCAGTTCGGCCTGCACCAGTGCCATGCCCAGACGACGGGCCAGCGGCACATAAATCTCACGTGTCTCACGGGCAGTATTCTGCTGCTGCTGCGGAGACATCGCGCTCAATGTGCGCATATTATGCAAGCGATCCGCTAATTTTAGCACGACCACGCGCGGGTCTTCGGCCATCGCCATCAGCATCTTGCGTACCGTCTCGATGCGCTGACGTCGTTTATCAAGCACCTGTCGCTGCTGCTCCTCGACGTTTCCTGTCGAAGAGGCGGCAACATCAACAATAGCCTCAGCAATGCCTTCTTCGGCAGCCACTGCTCTCACGGCCTGCGCAGCTTTCGTCGGCACTTTACCGGCCAGGGCATCAAACTTCGTTACGCCATCGACAATCGTCGCCACCGCAGTACCAAACTGGGCACGCAGGTCATCCAGCGAGTATTCGGTATCCTCGACGACATCGTGCAGCAGGGCAGCCACAATGCCATCGGCGTCGATACGCATACCTGCCAGCAAGAACGCCACTGCCAACGGGTGCTGAATATACGGCTCGCCTGATCGCCGCAGCACCCCACTATGGGCCTTACGCGCCAGTTCATAGGCCGCACGCACCTTCTCGATGTCTTGCTCTGTCAGATATTGGCGTATTTCCGCCAATAAATCTTCCAGCGTCATATTCGACGGGGAAAGACTGCTATCTAGCACCGTCACTTTCTGAATTGTCAACACCGATGAACTAGCGGCCTGATTAAACTCGGTGGTCATCATTCTGCACCTGCCTGCCCGCTGGTAGACAACAGGCTCACCGGGCTGTCCACCAGTGGGAAAAGAGTTCTTTCCCTCACCTCCGATACCTCCACTTATAATAACCTATCGAAGATGTATAACATTTCCACCACGCGCGTAGCCACATGTTCGCTAACACGTGAGTACAATGCCGAGTAAATGTTATTCCTTTTATTATAAGACGCAATCGATGTCTGTCAAGGAAAATAACGAACCATCGCAGCCATTGGACACATGGGTGAGCGCTGTGAGGATAAAACCGCCCCGGCAACCCAGGCCGGGTCGGAAGCATGGGTAGTATATAGAGGGAAACAGGAGAAGTAGCCACCTTATTCCATTTTTACATTACACAAGAAATAGCAAAACAGAGAACCAACCTCTGCTTTGCTAGAAGATTGCTTTGGATGGAGATCATCCGCACCAGACGGCGGGGCGGCGCAACTCCGCAGGGGGTGACTGATCACACCCCACCCACGACCAGGGAGTTAGCCACGGCTAACGCGGACCTTGTCGTAGCAGGAGCTGCAATAGACCGGACGATCATTCTTGGGAAAGAATGGAACCTGGGTCTCAGTGCCGCATTCAGCACAAATGACGGTGTGCATCTCGCGGGGGGCGCGCTCAGAACGATTGCTCGCGCTACCAGCCGAGGCGCGGCGCGCGGCGCGACAGGATGGGCAGCGAGCAGGCTGATTCATCAGCCCTTTCTGCTGGTAGAACTCTTGTTCACCTGCGGTAAAAACGAAATCGTTCCCGCAGTCACGGCATTTTAGAGTTTTGTCAACGAAGCTCAAACTAGGGACCTCCTTATGATATGTTGGTAATCCTCCGGGTCCATATCTAGCAGGTGTCACCAGTTTTTCTTCTCCCGCTACCAGCGTGGGATATGATACCTGGACGAGCACTGTATGCGAGACCGAGATTGGATACCGCAAGACAGCATACACTATCCCGTGTGGGTTTTCAAGGGCTTTGCATACGATTTTCACACTGATAGCGATTTCTTAATGGATTTTTTATACGTTGCCACAATCGACAGCTTGAGTATCAAGCCATCATTACCGTCCATCGAGCGGTTCGGCAAAAAGTAAAGTATGACACTTGTTAATCCACATCATCACGCCTTACGTATAGCGGGCCAGTTTTTCCAGGAGAACTTCGATTTTGAAAGGCTTGGTCATAAAATCGTCGGCACCCGCTGCCGGGGCTTCCTTGCTTAGACTGGGGTGGGCGGAAAACATGATGATGGGAATATGGCGGGTTTGCTCCTGGCTTTTTAACTGGCGTGTGATCGCGCGCCCATCTTTGCCAGAAAGCAACATATCCAGCAAAATGATGTCCGGCGGGTTGGTGGCGAGAACCTTTTCTACCTCTTCCCCTCGATCCAGCAATGTTACGGCATAGCCCTCCTCTTCCAGCAACAGTCGCATAGCGTAGATGATGCCTGGGTCGTCATCGACTACCAGGACTTTTTTCTTGCTCCCCTCGCTATACTGGCACACTTTGTCCTCCTCCTATACCTGACCCATACAAGGGCAACATAAAACTGAATGTGGAACCCTCTCCCTTGTGGCTCTCGACCCACATTTTCCCGTGATGGCATTTAATGATCTCATTGGAGATGTAGAGGCCGATGCCCAGGCCGGGGAAGGTCTTTTCGACCGGCCCCGTGACCTGGTAAAAGCGTTCAAAAATCTTTTGCTGGTCGGCCTCATCAATGCCGATGCCGAAATCCTGTACACTCACGAGAGCATACTCTCCGGTGGTAGAGAGCTGGACAATGACCTCACTACCCGGTGGCGAATACTTAACAGCATTGGTAAGTAAATTAATCAGCACCTGGCCGATACGATAGCGGTCGGCGAAGACCTGCACCTCTGTTGAAGACTCGTAGCGAATGGTGTGTGTTGTTTGCACACCGCCCAGATTATCGATAGTCTCCCGTATCAACATGCTTAGCTCGAAATGCCCTTTGCGCAGAAGGAGCTTGCCAAGCTGGATACGCGAGACATCCAGCATATCATTAATCAACTCGGTGAGCGTGTTGAGTTGCGTTTCAATTTTGCTTAGATATTCCAGATACTGGTCTTCACCATTCTTGCGGAAACGCCGTTGCAAAACACCCATGAAAATCTTCAAGCTGGTGAGCGGCGTCTTCAACTCGTGGCTGGCCATGGCAATAAACTCATCCTTACGCCGCTCCATCTCTTTCTGCTCGGTCAGATCATGAATGATGGTGATGGCAAAGAGAACCTTGCCATGCGCATCTAATACGGGGCGCGACTGCACGATGGCCCAGTGCTGAGCGCCGGTCACTCTGCTGGTCGAGTGAATAATAGCCCTCGCTTCCCGTTCTCCGGCCAGAACACGGCAACCGGGTAGACTACCTGGCCCCAGCACCTGCCCCTTCTCATCGACCATCTCGAACTGTCCCAGTATCTCCTCCCACGATTTGTCCAGCAACTGCTCGACACTCTCATAGTCCAGCACATCAGCGGCGGCCTTGTTGGCATAGAGCAGTTGGCCGTTCTCATCCTGTACCATGATGCCGTCGGCGACACTTTGCAAAATGGCCTCCAGTTTATCTTTTGCGACCCGCAGCTCTTGCTCATTTTGCACAATCTTTGTGATGTCACGGTAGTTGGCAATCACCGCCTGCACATCAGGATCGTGCAGATAGTTGGCGGCATGAATATCAATCCAAAGCCACGAGCCATCGCTACGCACCATGCGCCCCTGGAGGGTACGGATGCCTCCCGGCTGTTGCACAAAGTCTTGAAAATCCTGCTTTAGAAAGGCTACATCCTCCGGGTACACCAGTTCAAAGACGTTATGCCCGATGCACTGCTGAGGCCGATAGCCCAGCAACGTTTCAATAGAGGGGCTGATATAGCGTATAATCCCTTCTGCATCAAGCATCACAATGACATCGGAGCTTCTCTCAATGAGCAGACGAAAACGCTTTTCACTTTCCTGGAGGCGCTGCTCCGCCTGTTTCCACTCCGTAATATTCTCATGCGCAACAATAATGTAATCTCTATCATGTACTGAGAATTTTGAAATATTTACCTGAAACCATAGTGAACCCTTTATGCTGTAACAAGGATAATCGAGCATAAAGTTTGCACGTCTGCCCTCAATCACATTGCGAATACCATGTGCGACCATGCGTGCGGTCAACGCATCAGTGCCCAATGCCCTGTCACATATCTCTAAGTAATTCGAGCCAACGCCGGTATCTTGCGTTTGCATCTGATTCATTTGCGCAAAACGCCGCCACGATTCATTAACCATCAGGATCGCACCCTCTTTATCAAGAACAGCAATGTGGGCCGAGAGAGCATCAATGATGCTTCTCAACAAGCTCAGATTATCAAAAGATAACGTGCATGCTGCTGACTCTGTATCCATCACGGTATGCCTTTCCATAGGTCACCTGGAACGCAATGTTCATGCTCGCCTTGCAATACTTTTATAAGCCAAAGTATGTATAGTATAGCATAGAAAGTTTATAAATAAAAACTGATCTTTATACAAAATATACTCGCTTGCTATCAGATGTTATACTAAGTACAGTTATTTTTTATTCAGGAGACAATTATGCATTATCGGTATGATGCGATTGTGATCGGGGCGGGGCCAAATGGGCTGGCAGCGGCGGCAGTATTGGCCCAGGCCGGATACTCGGTCTGCGTCTTTGAGGCAAAAGAGACGATTGGCGGTGGCGCACGTTCGATGGCGCTGACCCTGCCGGGCTTCCTGCATGATGTCTGTTCCGCTATCCACCCATTGGCTCTGGGTTCGCCCTTCCTGCGCACCTTGCCACTAGAGCAGCACGGCCTGGACTGGATTCAACCTCCTATACCCCTGGCACACCCCACTGAAGAAGGCAGCGCCGTGCTGCTGGCGCGCTCCGTTGAGGAGACGGCGGAGACGCTGGATTGCCGCGAGGATGCACGTGTCTATTGTCGCGTGATGAAGCCGCTGGTGGATGACTGGCCCGTGCTATCCCAGGCATTGCTAGGGCCACTCCGTCCTCAGATGTTGACGCATCCATTGGCGTTGGCACGCTTCGGTTTGAAGGCGTTGCGTTCGACATGTGGGCTGGCGCGGCAGTTATTTAGAGGTGAGAGGGCACGGGCGCTGTTTGCCGGTCTGGCGGCGCATTCGATGTTGCCGTTGGAGCAGATGCCCGGCGCTGCCTTCGGGCTTGTGCTGGCTATCGCGGGTCATGCCCTCGGCTGGCCAGTCGCGCGCGGTGGTTCACAACAGATCGTGGAAGCGCTGGCGGCTTACATACGTTCGCTCGGCGCTGAGATCGTGACCAACGCAGTGATAGAGGATTTACGTCTGTTGCCTTCTTCGCGCGTAGTATTATGCGATGTGACGCCACGCCAGCTTATACGCATGGCAGGTTCCATGTTGCCGGAGTCCTATCAACGCGCCCTGGAGCGCTATCGCTACGGGCCAGGGGCGTTCAAAATCGATTACGCGCTGGATGGAGCGGTGCCCTGGAAGGCTGCGGAATGTTTGCGTGCAGGCACCGTTCACCTGGGCTGGTCGCTGGAAGAGATCGCGCTATCGGAGCGTCAGTGCGGGCGAGGTGAGCCGCCGACGCGCCCTTATGTCCTGCTGGCCCAGCAGAGCCTTTTTGACGCGACGCGCGCCCCGGCAGGCAAGCAGACCGTGTGGGCCTATTGCCACGTGCCGAACGGCAGCAGTTTTGACATGACAGAGCGTATCGAGGAGCAGATCGAGCGTTTCGCGCCCGGCTTCCGTGAGCGCGTTCTGGCCCGGCACGTGACCTCACCCGCGCAACTGGAAGCCTACAATGCCAACTATATCGGCGGCGATATTAATGGCGGTTCGGCTGATCTCCTTCAGCTTTTTACCCGCCCCTTGCCCCGTCTCGTACCCTACAGCACACCCAACCCGCGTCTCTATCTCTGCTCGTCCTCGACCCCACCAGGGGGCGGTGTGCATGGCATGTGCGGCTATTATGCCGCGCATGCCGCGCTACGCTACTTAGCTGACATAGAGAAAAGATCACGCTGACCTCATCAATACCAGGGTGGCAAGAGTGCGCACACCAACGCCGGTGCCACCCTTCTCCTGGTAGGCTTTTTTATCCTCAATATAGCTGGTGCCCGCGATATCGAGGTGTGCCCACTGTGTACTTTGAGCGTCGCCGACAAAGTTTTCCAGTATCTTGGCAGCAGTGACGGAGGAAGCTGGTCTGCCACCCGTTTGCTTGATGTCGGCAATCTCGCTCTTGATCTGCTCGCGGTACTCGTCATCGAGCGGCATGGGCCAGTATTTCTCGCCCGCCAGTTGTCCGGCGCGCAGTATCTGCTGTGTCAACTGCTCGTTATTGCAGAACAGGCCGGTCATGACGGTGCCGAGCGCGACGACGATGCCGCCGGTCAGGGTAGCAAGATCAATGATGGGCGATAGGCCCTCCCTGGTGGCATAGGAGAGCGCGTCGGCCAGGATCAGGCGGCCTTCGGCATCGGTGTTGACGATCTCGATGGTTTTGCCGTTCATGATGCGCAGAATATCGCCGGGATGGTAGGACGCGCCATCGGGCATATTCTCACAGGTAGGCACGAGGCCGGTGACGTTGATGTGCGGCTTGAGCAGCGCAATGGCACGCATGGCCCCGATGACGGCGGCAGCGCCCCCCATGTCACCTTTCATCTCGTCCATACCGGCGGCAGGCTTGATGGAGATGCCACCGCTATCGAAGGTGATGCCCTTGCCGACCAGCGCCATACCTTTGTTGCCCTGTTCCGGCGCGCCGCGATAGCGCAGGACGATAAAGCGTGGTGGCTCCGCGCTGCCGCGTGTGACGCCGAGCAGGCCGCCCATCTGTAGTTCTTCAATTTTGGCGCGGTCGAAGACCTCGCATTCCAGACCGACCTCGCGGGCCATTGCGCTGGCCCGGTTCGCCAGTTCGGTCGGCGTGAGGATGTTGGGCGGCTCATTGACCAGGTCACGCGCGAGATTAGTGGCTTCGGCCATAATGCGCCCGCGAGAGATCGCCTGCTCCACCTCGTCCTGGTTGAGACCATCGCTGAACAGTTGCAGGCGCGTAACGCCCTGAGCAGGTTCGTCGCGGTGCTGATAGTGGCGGAAGGTATAGAGGCCCAGTAAAGCCCCTTCTACCTGCGCTTGCATGCTCTGCAAAGCGCTAATCTCGCCACCGCTCCACTGCATTGCCAGCACGATATGCCTGGCACCGGTCGCTTGCAGGTGGCGCGCGGCAGTGGCGGCGCTCCGTTGCAGCGTCTGGATCGTGATTCGTTCCCTATCTCCCAGACCGACGACGACAACCCGTTTGGCCGGTATACGTCCCATTGGGTGCAACGTCAGCAGTTCGCCCACCGCGCCCTTAAATTCGCCATCGGCGACGAGTTCATCGAGCAAGCCATTCAGTACGTCATTAATGGCGATGGCCACCGATGAGAATTGCAGACCATGTCCTTTATCTTGTGCCGCGCTGACAATCAGAGCGTCGCACTGAATTTGCGGTGCAGCTTGCGTTGTAATTTGAATATCCATATCCTTCTCCCACTTCTCTAACATAGAGTAATAATAATCCCACAGGGACCTGGTTTACGCATCCACTGCGCGATTTATCGCCTGAACCACCGTATCTTCCATTCCCCATTGACCCATCATTGATCACATTCAAACCATTATGTGTTGGGTAGTAGCCGCTCTACAAGCTCAAGCAACTGGCGTGGCTTGAAGGGCTTGGTCAGGTATTCGGTGCAGCCAATGTTGCGTGCCGCCTCACCTTCGTCATTTAAGGCGAAGGCGGTCACGGCTACGATGGGCACATCGGCCATGCCGGGACGAGCGCGGATGAGCTGTGTGGTGCGATAGCCATCAAGGACAGGCATGGAGAGGTCGGTAAGGATCAAGTCAACGCGCTCGCGATCTAAGAGGTCAAGCGCCTCACGACCGTTGGAGGCGGAAAGACAGCGATAGCCGCGTGTAGAGAGGACACGCTCAATCAAAATACGGTTCGAGACTTCATTCTCAACAATGAGAATGGTTTTCTGCCTGGTGGTTGTGTTCATCCTTTTCCTCTTTCGAGTGCGATTGTACGCCTATGAGCATGGGTGCCAGCGCTACGGGCAAGGTAAAGGAGAAAGTTGAACCCTGACCCACAACGCTTTCCACAGCGACCTCACCGCCCTGTAGTTCAACCAGTTTTTTGGCAATCGTCAGGCCGAGGCCGGTGCCACCGAAGCGGCGTGTTGTGCTGCCGTCGGCCTGGCGGAACGCCTCAAAAATATAGTTCAGTGCTGCCGGTGAGATGCCTATACCTGTATCACGAACGGCAATTCGCACAGTATCATCGCGGTGTAAGAGCGTAGCACTAATAGTCACGCCTCCCTGCTCGGTAAACTTGAGCGCGTTGGAGACCAGATTGAGCAAGATTTGTCGGCAGCGCTGACCGTCGGCCAACACTTTTGGCAGATTCTCTTCGATGTCGAGCATCAAGCACAGGTGCTTACTATCCGCAATGGGCTTGAGCTGGCTGACCACATCGCGCAGACTTTGCGTCAGGTCGATTGGCTCCAGTTTGATCTCGATGCGGTCGGCCTCGATCTTGGAGAGATCCAGCATATCGTTGACCAGGTGGGCCAGGTCTTCGGCGCTACGCACCATGAAGCGAATATTCTCTTCCTGTTCCGTCGTCAATTCGCCGTCCAGGTAGCCGTCGAGCATCAATTCGCCATAACTGATGATGCTGTGCAAGGGCGTGCGTAGCTCGTGCGTAACATTAGCCAGAAATTGTGATTTGAGCCGGTCAGCGCGTTCCAGCGCGGCGTTCTTATCTTTCACCTCTGCGAAGAGCAGGGCATTCTGAATCGCCATTGAAGCCTGAATGGCGGCGGTACTCAGCAGGAAAGTATCGCGGCTACTGTACAGACGCGGCTGGTCATCATAAAGGATAAATGCGCCGATAGCCTGATCTTGCAATAAAAGCGGCACAGCGATTACGGAGTGATAGCCCGCGTCCCGCGCCATGCACGCCCAGGTCTCCTTGCGCTCTTGATAGACGTCTTCGATATTCTCGGCATAAGCGATTTTCTTGCGCTGGATGACCATGCGCGCCAGAATCATATCCAGGTCGCGCAGCGCGGGACGCGGGATGCGCGTCTGGGATCGATCCGGCAGTGGTGGTGTCGATTGCTTATTCGGCTTAAGCGCGCTGCCCTTACCGCTAGAACTTGAGAGACGTTGCGCAGGCACAGAGGCCAATTTAGTTGTGGGTGCCATCGTAATATCGTCTTTAAAGTCGGCATGTACGGTGACTGCGCCGAGCGTAGGGATGCCAGGATTTGTCGCAGGTGTCCTGGGTGTAGCCAGCGAGGGCAACGACGGGTTACTCTCACTCTGCGGCATTGTGGATGGCTGATCTGACCATTGCGCAACGGCCCAGGGGGACGACATTTCGCGTCCATAGAGCAGCAAAGAAACATGTCTGGCCTGCATAATATTGCCAAGCCGCGCGACAATCTCACCCAGCAGATGCTCCAGGTTAAGCGTTGAAACCAGCGCATCGCTGAGAACCAGCAGACTGCCCATCTGCTCAATCATGGCCTGATTCTCGTTCTCCAGCGATTCGGCAAGCAAGTTAAAGGAGCGCGAGAGCGTACTTAATTCATCGGGTGGGGATACGCCCGTCGTCTCGATACCGTTGCTGACAACCAGAGAGCGGACTTTTGCTTCCAATTGTCGTAAAGGACGAATAAAGAGCATTTGTGCGAAGAGTGAATAGAGCGAGATGCCCAGGCCGACAATGAAAAAGCCACTCCCCAGGATGATGAGCGCCAGGTGCAGACGAATGCTCTGGCTAAGACTGCTCTGCTCCATATCTACGATGACCAGAGAGGGCGTACTGGCTACCTGATGCGCCGCCTGTACACTCGCCGATGCGCGTGCATAGCGAATGGAAAGGTCTATCTCATCGTTGCTATTGGGCTGACAGATGTGCGCAATGGTGGCAGACGCCGCGCTCAAAATAGTTTGCTTGAGTGCGCTACCCGCGATCAGTTGATTGCCGACGCACAATAGCACGTTCTGATTGCTGTCATGTACCATGCTATCCGCAAAAATATCGTTGATCTGTTGCCCAACCAGCAGGACGCCGCCGGGCGTCGCAGAGGGAGTCGGCGAGGCGATAGGGACGGCGACCGCAAGCATCCATTGGTCACGGGGCGTGGACTGGCTATTGGCGACCGATACGCGGAGCAGAGATGAGACAGGCCCCTGCACCGCCTGAGCGATCAGCGCGTTCACGTTGGAAGCAGGTACCAGTTGTGCCGACGTACCGCTCTCAACGCTGGCAAGTAGCGTGTGGTCACTGGTGAAAATAGAGAGCGTCCAGAGGTTGGGATGCGCAAGCAGCAGCGAGGCCAGAGTGGCCTGGGGCGATGATGTTGGTGAGGAAGACAGCGACTCCGGTTGAGTCGCTGAAGAGGATAGCAGAGTGACGACACGCTCATCGGCAGCGATAGCCTTTGCCTGCTGAATGAGTTGTACGCTATCCGCCCGGTAGCTTTCTTTTAAGGACAGAAGATGCTGAGCAGCGTTGCTCTGCGCAACATGGGTTTCATAAAAGGCCAGGGCGGCCCAGGCAAGCGAGATTAACAGAAACATGCACACCAGGAACGTCAGAGCCGTAACGAAGATCAGTTTTCCTCCTAATGAACGGATTGTGAAGTGCATGTTGTCCTTCCACCGTGTAGGAGCATGATTGATCACGCCCCGGATTCATCACGCCCTATAATATATACCATCCTTATCATGAAAATATGGCTGTGCTGAATAATCCCCATAGAAAAAGTAAGGAGGGGACGGGGTGCCAGCTCGTCCCCCCCATACCACGCGCATACGTACTAAAAGCAGCATGCGCGAAACTCTGAATGGTGCGCGTGCTAACCCCATGGGGAAAAGGTTGCACGGGTAGTCCAGATGCACGCTACAAGCTGCTCGTCGAGGTGGTGTGCTTGCTCACGTACATCCCGCTCTCCATTACAGGCCTATGTATTATAACGCATAAGCAAGCAAAATGTCAGCACTTTCTGTAACAAATTTCTAACAATTTTAGAAATTCGTTGCGCATTGCGTTATGCAGCCAGTTATATTTTTCGTTGTCCGATATACTCGGCGTATCCAAGCTTCAAGAGACGAATCAGGCTGTGTGTAACCTCCAATTCGCTGCGGTGAAGCAGGCGCGCGATGTCAGGGATGGTGCGTTGACCGTTGAGCAGCATAAGGACGATGCGTTCTCGCCGCTCAATACTGCGCAAGGTCTCTGGTGTGGTCGCTTTGCTGTGAATACAAAAGAGCGCTTTGCCGCCCAGAGGCGCTATCTCCTCCGTATGAAGATCACGTTGAGCGGGCGACGTAGCGGTGGATCGAATACTTGCGAAAGCTGCCGGTGATGTTGCCATACACTTCCTCCTTTATGACACACATATACCCCACACAAGCAACGGCACCTCTCATGGATGCCTCTTCCACTATACCGGCCCGACATGAAAATGCCGTAAAAATACCGATGAGATGAGTGAAATTGTTGTGAAGATTGATAGATTTGCTGGATACGCGATAAGCAAGAAAGGCCGACGTCGAAAGGCACTCGTGCGGTTGCCTTTTGACGCCGACCTTTCTTGCTTATCACATATTCAATCGGAATAAGCTTAATCCAGGTATTTGTAGGCCGGCAAGGTCAGGAACTCGGTGAACTCATCGTTGAGAATGATCTCGTCGAGGATTTTCACCGCAATATCAAACTTACGTCTGGCAAACTCCTCTTCACCGAGGGACTCTCTCAGCTTGCGTAGCTCATCGGCCTGCAAAGCCTTGTAGAGTTCGGGAGTGAATTTGCGACCATCGTTCAGGATGCCCTTTGGATGATGGAGCCACTGCCAGAGCTGAGAGCGCGCGATCTCGACGGTGGCGGCATCTTCCATCAGATTAAAGATCGGTACGCAGCCGATGCCGCGCAGCCACGACTCCAGGTATTGCAAGCTCACGCTGATATTGTTGCGCACGCCGCCCTCGGTAATCGTGCCCTGCGGGACGGCTAGCAGGTCTGCCGCCGTCACCGACACGTCCTCGCGCTTGCGGTGAATCTGGTTCGGCGTCTTCATAACGGCATCGAACTCTTCCATTGCTACCGAAACCAGACCGGGATGAGCCACCCAGGTGCCATCGTGTCCGTCGGTAGCCTCACGCCGCTTATCTGCCCGCACGCGCTCCAGCGCCTCCTCATTGGCTTTGGGATCATTCTTAATGGGGATCTGCGCCGCCATGCCGCCCATCGCGTGCGCGTTGCGGCGATGGCAGGTTTTAATCAGCAGCAGGGAGTACGAGCGCATGAAGTGCGTCGTCATCGTGACCTGCGCGCGGTCAGGATAGATGAACTCCGGCAGGTTGCGGAACTTCTTGATGGCGCTGAAGATATAGTCCCAGCGACCACAGTTCAGGCCGGCGGAGTGGTCGCGCAATTCGTAGAGGATTTCATCCATCTCGAAGGTGGCGAGAATGGTCTCGATCAGCACGGTAGCGCGGATGGTGCCGTTGGGGATACCCAGCTCTTGCTGCGCCATGACGAAGATGTCGTTCCAGAGACGCGCTTCCAGATGGCTCTCCATCTTGGGCAAATAGAAGTAAGGGCCGGAGCCTTTGGCGAGCAGGTTTTTGGCGTTATGGAAGAAGTAGAGCGCAAAGTCGAAGATGCCGCCGGAGACGGGCTTGCCATCAACCAGCACGTGCTTCTCATCCAGATGCCAGCCGCGCGGACGCACCAGCAAGGTGGCAATCTTCTCGTTCAGGCGATAGAGCCGACCGTCGGGATTAGTGAAGGTGATGGTGCCATTTACAGCGTCGCGCAGGTTGATCTGCCCCTGAATAGTGCCTTCCCAGGTAGGGGCATGAGAATCCTCAAAGTCAGCCATAAAGACCTTTGCGCCGGAATTGAGCGCGTTAATAATCATCTTACGATCAACCGGGCCGGTAATCTCCACACGGCGATCCAGCAGATCAGGCGGAATGGGGGCAACCGTCCACTCGCTCTCGCGGATATGTGCGGTTTCCGGCAAGAAATCGGGAAGCTTGCCCGCGTCGATCTCGGCCTGACGCTGTGCGCGGCGGGCCAGCAGTTCCTCGCGGCGGCCCTCGAAGGCGCGCGAGAGTTTGGCGACGAGGTTCATAGCCTCCGGCGTCAAAATCTCGGCGAACTCCGGTGTGATGGGGGCGTTAATCTCGATGCCCTCGGCGTAGTGCGTCTGTGCTTGCGTGGTCATGCTGCGTTCGTCCTTTCGATATTCCACAATGTAGAAAGGCAAATTCCAACCGTCATTATTATAGCATAAAAATGGAGATGAACGCATGGTTTTGTGTATGTTAGCCCGCTTAATGCTCATGCGAGCATAGTGAACGGAGTAAAGCCATATGATATACTAAATAGGACAAAACTGAAAGGATAATTTCATTCAGTATGGAACAAGGAACTCCGGCTCTTACAGGTGGTAAGGAACAGGGGAGCGATAGTATTTTGTGGGTGGAACATCTCGGCAAAACCTATCCCTTGCCCAACGGCAAATTGGAAATTCTGCGTGATGTCAATTTAGTGGTCAGGCGTGGCGAGTTTGTCGCCATCACCGGCCCATCAGGGACAGGCAAGACCACGCTACTGGCTCTGTTGGGCGCACTTGATGCACCTACAGAAGGTGAAATCTGGCTGGACGGAATAGCAGTGCATAAGCTGCGCGGCCCTGCGGCTGCCGATTTCCGGCGCGAAAAGATCGGCTTTATCTTCCAACTCTTCTACCTGTTGCCCAACCTGACGGCGCTGGAGAACGTGATGGCCCCCTTGCTACCCTATCGTCGCCAGCTCACGTTTGATCTCAAACAGCGCGCCAGCGAATTGCTACGGCGCGTTGGGCTGGGTGAGCGCCTGGGCCACGCGCCCGCGCGCCTCTCCGGCGGTGAGCAACAGCGCGTCGCCATTGCCCGTGCTCTCATCAATCGGCCCACTGTCGTGCTGGCTGACGAGCCGACCGGCAATTTGGACCTCGCAACTGGCACAGAAGTGTTGGTACTCTTGCGTGAGTTGCAGCAAAGCGGCGAACAGACGCTTATTATGGTCACACATGACCAGCAGATTGCCGCTAGCGCCGACCGCGTTATTCGCCTTGAGGCAATGAGTAAAACAGGCACGAAGCATGCTTGATAATCAAAGTGGCTCCTGCGGTCTTACGCGGGTAGTTTTTTGGGGAGCCATCGGGCGTTGGGGAACGCTGGGTAACTACAAGATTGGAGTTTAGACTAATTTTCCGTGAATCGGCCTGGGAAGCCACTGGAGCAATTTTCGCAAGAATGTGTCTCATCCCGCTCTACAGGCCGTTCTATGAGAAATTAGTCTAAACATCAATACAAGAGAACACCTCTACAATAAAAGCAGCTTCGCACTTTTTGTAGAGGCGTTCTCTTTATGGACACCCTGCTAGATCATGACCCGTGACACTATCATCTGCTCTATCATGACCTGTGCAGTTTTCTATCACTTGCAGGTTATTTCCTGGCTAATGCCTCGTGTGTAGGCAGGTGTGGCCTGTGATAAGATTGATACGATGAATGATCTACTGGCCGAACCTTGTAGCTCCACCGTGATAGCAGTTTGTGCATCAAGCGTGCCACTTGATGGTACAAGCTGTGCTGATGTAACATCATTGTTATTGTCTATATAATAGAGCCTGCTTGTCCATTTTAGGGTTTGCTGGCTAGAATTATTCAGGGTAAACGACTGGTGCAGATGGGAACAGTCGAGCGTGAGGCCTCCATCCGGCGTGACGGCAACAAACGCGGTAGCCTGTGCTGTCGGGCTGCTTGTCGGATGGGGCGTATTCGTCGCCGAAATCGTGGAAGGGGGGTTAGTGGCCCCGCTACATCCAGCAAGCAGGACGAGCAGAAGAATAAGCAACAGTGAAGGGATGGTTAGACGTTGCATAATGATGTTTCTCCTTTGAAGAACTGGTAAAACATTTCTCTAAAGTGAAAGAGGACAAGTTTCAGGGTTCGATGCTCAAGATGAGCGCAGTGCTGAAACGAGCGGTATCCGGCTAACCAGGTGGATGGCCGGAAGCGTTGCCCCCATCACTAAGAGGATGAGTAACAGCATAATAGCCAGCGCTGGTGCGAGCAACGCGAGGCTGAATGTCGCGTGGTAGAGGAACAGCAAGCTACACGCGACAAGAACGCCGGGGAATGCACTGACCAGCGTAAGCAAAATGCCTTCGCGCAGGAATTGCCGTTGTAGCAGGCTTACGCGCCAACCAACAGCCTGCATCAATGCCAGTTCGCATTGCCGTTCCCGTACCTGCAACAACAGCACGTCAGTGACGCAGGTGAAGGTCAAAGCTAGAGCGGTCGTACCACCTGCAAGCTGGAGCAGCCCGGTTTGGAGCAGGATATAATTACCTAACAGCGTCCCCTGCAACGATTGGTAGAAACTGAGCAGGCTGTAGGCCATTGTGGTCAGCAAGAGGGCGGAGCAGAAGAAACAAGCTAGTACTAATAGCATCCGAGCTTGGAAGTGAATGCCCCATCGGTAGAACATGCCTGATGTGGCTTGTCTCCTGTTACGTGGTAATGCCTGTCCTGAGCGCAACACTTCAGCGGGACGCAACCGGTAGAGTTGCCAGGTGGGATAGGCCACGCAGAGCAGTGTCAGGCAGAAAAGCATAGGGAATGTGAGCATGACAACAGGCCAGAAGGGCGTGGTGCCGGTCGCGTGAACGATCAGCAGCGCCAGCATGACGCCGGGGATGCCGCCCGCAATAGCCATCAGGATGGCATGCGCGAGAAAGAAGCCGAGCAGTTGTTGGGGTCTCCAGCCCAAAGCGCTCAAAATCGTGATATCGCGCTGCTGACTGGCAAACTGCGCGTTAAACATGACGCAGAAATAGCCCAGGCAAACTAGCAACACGCAGCCCAGCAGTATCCACTGGATAGTTGCCGAACGTTGTCCATAAACAAGACTGGCACCCACGTGAATCCAGCGTTCCTCGACCCAGCCGGAGACATTGGCTGCTTGCGTGGTGCCGACTGTTCCAGGCACATACACCAGCGTTGGCTGAGGCGAAGATCCCGCTGTGACAATCACCTGTAGACCCAAACGTTGTCGGATCTCTTGCGCTACTTGTGAAATGTGCAGCCAGCCCTGTTGATCGGCCCTGATGGAGCCGCTTAGCCGCACGCGGATCATGCTAATGCAGTTATTACCTTTCAACTGCTGGGCTACTGTGAGCGTCGTTAAAGCCAGCGGTGGTTGTAACAAGAAACCGGCGTCATTGGTAGTGGGCAGGAGTTGCACAGGCTTTACCGCCTGCCCGCTCGTATCATAGCGCAGAATAGTTGGCGCTGCGGCGTAGGTGCTATCCGGTAGCCAGTTCAGAGCATTGCTAAATTGTGTTGCCAGTTCCTCTCCATTATACGTGCCCACTGGTTGAATGAAATAATAGGGGGGAATACTCCCTTGCCCAATGCTGGCAAAGGGGTAGGGATGAATCGTGCGAAAGACTGGCTCGTTGCCTTGCGCAGCAACCGGGACAAGTGTATAGGCCGGTTCATTGGTGCCCGTGGGACTCCTCGTGGCTTGATACGTCAGGCCAGAGGGAGTATAGGTGAGCAATGAACCGGCATAGCCGGGTGGTGGACTGGCTGTGGCCTGCCAGGATGTGCCGTTCCAGTCCAACGCGTGGCCTGTGAAATTGTGCGGATCGTTCTGACTCACCGGGATGGTGCCATGAAAGATCGTCTGCTCTGGCATCCCTTTGAGATAGGCTACGCCTCCTTGCGCGGCAACATTGCTGTTCTGGGGCGTTTCAACGCGCGACAGGTGTGCCTGGAGCATGATTCGCCCTGGCAGGTGGCTATTAACGAGGATAGGGACATTGTACATCGGTTGATTCACGGAACTGCCTGCTCTGGCGCTTATTGATTGACCTGGTGCCAGCATGCCACCTTGCGTATAGTTCTTGAGGTGAACAAGCTGGTTTTCTTCTGTGGGGTCTATGGCGGCCAGCAAAAATGTTCCTGTATTAAGCAGATAAGGGCTGGCATATGTCTGAGATTGTTGAGAAGACATGGCCCCTTGAAAAACCGGCGAATTGCCACACAGAAGATTGATGGTTGCGCTATTCATGATGGTTGCGCCTGATGGGGCACATTCTGATGGAGTGACCTGGTGAAAAAAAACCTGTTGCTGCTGCTCGACGATGTTGTGCTGTCCATCGAAAGACGTAAGTGTCCAGTCTAGCTGATAGTAGCCTGGGGGAAGGGGATGGCCATCTGGTTGAAAGAAAATACTGGGTACCGGCAATTGCACATAACCCAGAAAAGCTACGGGGGCGGCAACGGCGATGCCAGATAATTTACGTAACTGCTGATATTGGCTAATACTGATGCCCCCGTTATACGCCTCGAATGTATCAGGAGCAATAACCAGGCCGGTACCGATTTTAGCCTGAGCGGGTAGCACCAGCAAATCATAAGCCGGTCGCCAGTTCTGATTGATCTCCTGCTGCACACGCACGCCGGTAGTCAGCGTCGTGGCGCTCAGAAGTATTAACGCGCAGGCGACCAGCAAGAATCCGCCACTAATCAATGCACTACGCACCTTTTGCCGTTTTGTCTGTGTAAAGAGATAAAACCACATTGATTTTCCTTCCCTTGCTTCCAGGCACCCTACCAGATGTTTGCGTCTATGAGACTGCTGTTTTGCTAAAGATCGCTCTCTTAGCAAAGAAACGTAATATTCGCAAGGCTGCCAAACAATATTATATGTCTGGCACTGGTTTATCACCAATGCCAGATCTCTCATCTCCTCAATTGGACGATAGAGTGAGAATCAATCTATCATGTACTTGTGTGCCTGGACAATCTTATTGTTAGAGATTGCCTGCTACTTTTAGCCACTCCAATCTCCACGGACTCCATGACTCCTGATAGCCGTAATCGGTCGTTACACAGTAATTACTGAGATAGGTATAATCGCCATAGGCGATCTGGCGTGTTACCCCATAGGTGACACCGATACTCTTGCCAGGAGGTATGTTGTACGTGACTGAATCAGTGTAGGTACCTGTGATACTGAATTGCACACCTGCATTGACCTGAGCTTTTACACCAGCCAATACAGCATTTAAATCACCGCTGGCTTGCCCTGTGGCACTGATTGTTACTGAGACGGAGATGGTTGATGTCCAGGTTTTTGTCACTGTCACCGATGTGTTATTGTTATAGTAAAACTCTGGACTCGTTTGAACACGATCAGTACCCCAGTTAGACACATTGGTGTAGGCATAGCCAGGTATGCATCCCTTTGGATATGGCCCCGGACCTGATGATGCGCTGGCGGCTGGCACAAACGCAAATAGGGTTGCCAGCAGCGTAAAGGCGAGAACCAGTGGTAGCAGCATAGCTTTCTTCATGAATACCTGTTTCCTTTCTTAAACTAAGGTATCGCATGTTTCTCAGATGCTACATATTCAAGGGAGAAATGTAACGCTGAGAGCTTACCAGCGCAAGAGAATATTATTAACGTACTTTCCCTCATCCATAGGGTGTTCTCTTGCTTCACTGCTCCTAGCATACCTGACCTTTTTAAGACTATCCCAAGAATTCTACAAGAATACCCCAAGAATGGGAAAGCGTGAAAAAATCATTCCTTCCCCTTCTCTTTCAGGACGTATCCGACTCCCCGCACAGTCTGGATGAGACGAGGCTCTCCATGCGCTTCTAATTTAGCTCTCAGATACCCAATGTAAACTTCTACCACAGCAGTAGTGCCAACAAAATCAGCCCCCCAAACACATTGCAGAATCATCTCATGCGTGAACACCTGATGAGGTCTACGGAGGAATAACACCAGAAGTTCGTATTCTGTAGGAGATAGTTCTATTTCGTGTGTTCCTCTACGCACAACCCGTGTTAAGGTATCTAGTTGAACATCACTATAACTCAATACTTCATGACATATATGTGTCGTTCTTCTCAAAAGGGCTTTTAAGCGGGCTACCAGTTCTTGAGAAGATAAAGGCATCACCAGATACTCATCAATCCCGCTCTCAAGGTACTTTACGATATCGGTAGAAGAAGTATGTCTCGTCAACACGACGACAGGCACTTGCTGGGCACTCACGCAAACCTGTTCTACAACTTGCAGGTGGGCAGGTGTGAGTGATGGGGTATAAAAGAGAATAAGATCAATGTCGCGTGGCAAAACGTTTTTGCGGACATCCATCTTTAGTGGGATAGCAACCACCTCGTAGCCCTCTTGCATGAGTAGGCGTTTGAGTGAAGTGATCTCGTCCTGGACATCGTGGATGATGACGATCCTGACGTTCATGAGCATTCCCCCAAATGTATTCTTTGGCACAGTAAGTAGTGATAGTAGGAAATACCTTTCGACATAAGGCAATTGTCACAGCGCACATCTCAACAATACATGATTTTTTATGCAGTGTCAAGATTTTAGGAATATAACAAGGGGTAGGCGAGCGCGAGGCTCGCCCCTACCATACGGATATACACGTTTTTGTATTTCGTATATGGTAGGGACAAGCCTCGCGCTCGCCCTGCTTTCTACAAGACTCTGCTCAAATTGCTTGATGAGCTATCTCTAGTGGAACTGCGCCGCCTCGGTGGAACCGGCCAGGGCGGTGGTGGAGGCGGTGCCACCGGTGATGACCTGCGCCACCTCGTCGAAGTAGCCGGTGCCCACCTCGCGCTGATGCTTCGTGGCTGTGTAGCCGTACTGCTCGGCGGCGAACTCCTTCTGCTGTAATTCGGAGTAGGCCGTCATGCCGCGCTCTTTATAGTCACGCGCCAGTTCGAACATAGCGTAGTTGAGGGCGTGGAAACCGGCCAGAGTGATGAACTGGAAGGCATAACCCATCTTGCCAATAGTCTCCTGGAAAGTAGCGATGGCTTCGGGCGAAAGCTTCTTACGCCAGTTGAACGAAGGCGAGCAGTTGTAGGCCAGCAACTTGCCCGGATAGTGCGCGTGAATGGCTTCGGCGAAGCGACGCGCCTCATCCAGATTCGGCTCCGAGGTTTCGCACCAGATCAGGTCGCAGTAGGGAGCATAGGAGAGGCCACGTGCGATGGCCGCGTCCAGTCCGCCGCGAATGCGGAAGAAGCCCTCCGGTGTGCGTTCGCCTGTCAGGAACGGGCGATCAACCGGGTCGATGTCGCTGGTGAGCAGGAAAGCTCCGTTGGCATCAGTACGCGCAATGAGGATAGTAGGTACGCCCATCACGTCGGCAGCAAGACGTGCTGAGATAAGATGGCGGATAGCGGATTGAGTGGGAATAAGCACCTTGCCCCCCATGTGACCACATTTCTTCTCAGACGAGAGTTGATCCTCGAAATGCACGCCGGCCGCACCGGCCTCAATCATAGCTTTCATGATCTCGAAGACGTTGAGCGGACCGCCAAAGCCGGCTTCGGCGTCGGCGACGATGGGGGCGAACCAGTAGGTGCCTTTCTTGCCCTCGGCATGCTCGATCTGGTCGGCCCGTTGCAGCGCCTGGTTGATGCGCTTTACTACGTGTGGCACACTATTAGAAGGATAGAGGCTCTGGTCGGGGTACATCTGTCCGGCCAGGTTTGCATCCGCCGCTACCTGCCAGCCACTGAGATAGATGGCTTTGAGGCCCGCCTTCACCTGCTGCACGGCCTGGTTGCCCGTCAAAGCACCGAGCGCCGCCACGTAAGGCTCGCTATGGAGCAGATCCCAGAGGCGCTCGGCCCCCAGGCGCGCCAGCGTGTACTCAATCTGAATAGAGCCGCGCAAACGCAACACATCCTCAGCGCTATACGGACGTTTAATCCCTTGCCAGCGTGGATTGGTTTCCCACTGCATTCTCAACTCGGTTGCCTCGTGATGGCCGTTCATCATGATGTGCATTCTCCTTTCACCGCGATGATTCTTGCTCGTTTGTTGTCTGATCTGCTTGATTAAGTGGAGGGTTATAGGTCACTCCATTCCTTACAGCAAGGGTAACATGAAAAGATATGCAACGTCTAGCTTTTTGCTTCATCGCTTGTGATATTTTCCATAAGTAGGAGATTATATTATGCACATTGCCTTAGTGATATGCCCTTGCGCTTGCGCAAATATTCTGGCATACTCTATCGTAGGCACAAGAGACCGATTATTTCAGACTATCGTCTGTCTATTAAGGTTGTTACAGCATGGCACTATTATGGAAGGTTGATGAAGGCACGCATGTCAACCTGAAGGATTATGACCCGGACTATACCGATAAGCACGCGAATCAGCACGAGGCGAAAGAGGAGTTGGAGCAACTGAGCGATGAGTTGAGCGAATTGCAGGAACTGATGGCAGCGGCAAAGCAGCATAGCCTGTTGATGATCTTGCAAGGTATGGACACCAGCGGCAAGGACGGCACTATTCGTCATGTGTTGTCCCACGTCAATCCGCAAGGCTGCGAGGTGCATTCTTTTAAGCAGCCAACCGAAGAGGAACTGGCGCATGATTTCCTCTGGCGCGTCCACAAGGTAACGCCGCCGAAGGGCTTCATGGGCATCTTTAATCGCTCGCATTACGAGGATGTGCTGGTTGTGCGCGTGCATAACCTTGTGCCGGAGGACGTGTGGGAGCATCGCTACAAAGAGATCAAGCACTTCGAGAAACTGCTGGCGTGCAATGGCACGATTATTCTCAAGTTTTTTCTGCATATCAGCTTTGAAGAGCAGGCGGAGCGTTTGAGGGCGCGTGAAGATGATAAGGATAAAGCCTGGAAGCTCTCGGTCAGCGATTGGACAGAGCGCAAATACTGGGAAGACTACCAGCGTGCCTACGAGGATGCGCTCAGCAAGTGCAGCATCGACGAAGCTCCCTGGTACATTGTGCCCTCTAATCACAAATGGTACCGCAACCTGGCTATCGCACATACGCTGGTAGAAGTCATGCGTCAATACCGTGACGGGTGGAAAGCTTCGCTAGAAAAGCGCGGACGCGAGGAACTGGAAGCCATACAGCGCTTTCGTGAACAAAACGAGAAACAGGGATGATGCCTTTTCATAAAGCATCATCCCAACTGGCGCGTCATCCTGCCGCGTGAGAGCGACGGAGGGGGATAATAAGGCGGCAAGGTAGCAATGATGTCACCGACGCGCAATTGCACCTGTTTGTAGCGGTAATGCGAACGGTGGTAGTGTGCAAAGAGCATCAAACCCTGGTGCGCGATTACGTCTGCTGCATCTGTATGTCGCTGGAGCATAAGCTGGCCGCCGGTCGTCTCCTCAAGCGCTGCCGCACCCTCTGTATTCTCGACTGCTTCATGCATGGTCAGTTTGCGTGTCTCGCGTCGCGTGGTATTGCCCGGCCACAGAATCAGGGCGATGGATTTCCCTTTCAGGCGCTGCTCGATCAGGCGCGCGCTGAGATGATCGGCCAGTTTGCGAATGGCGGCACAGACCTCATCAGCATCGGCCTCGTGCTGGAAACGCATGCGCGCGTTCTGGCTGGGCGGGGGCGCATCCGGCACGACCAGGCTGGTATCAATCCCACAAGCGATCTGATAAACCCAACCTCCTAGCTGGCCCAGGCGACGAATCAGCCCCTCCTCCGTCAAGGTAGCCACCTGGGCAAATGTTGTGATGCCGAAGTCGCGCAGGTGAGCAATCAGTTCGGCCATCGCCACCACGTCGAACGTTTCCCCCTTGCTTTCTATCTCCGGGGAATGTAACCCGCCTGTGTCCGGCCCATCGCCCAGGTCTGGCAGATTGGCGGCACTGGCGATACCGGCGCTGCGCAGTTGGAGCAGCATGGAGAGCGGCAATGTCTGAACAAAGGATGCTTCGCGGCCAGGGGGAATGTATAAGACGCCCTGGCGTCCATCGCGGCGACTCATCAATGCGGCCAGCTCGGCGATGGTTTTCCCATTCGCAACACCGATCTGGGCCGTCAGCCCCAGTTCGGCAATCTCAGCGCAAAGCCGCTCGGCCAGTGCAACAGGCGACTCGAAGGGATGCTCACTGCCACTCAGGTCAATGAAGGCGTCGGCGTAGGGCAACGATTCGATGATGCGGGAATAGGCACGATAGCGCTCTTTGAGCTTTTGCTGCATGGGTAGGTAGCGATCATAGGACGCGGGCATGAAGCGGGTGCGCGGTGCCAGGCGGTGTGCACGCCGCAGAGGCATGCCGGGGCTGATACCCAGGCGCACGGCGGCGGGCGAGGCATCGATGACACGCCCCGGCTCATTGGGGCGTCCCATGCCTGTGCCAATCACAAAAGGCTGGCCACGTAACGAGGGATCAAACATCTCTTCGAGCGTACAGTAGAAATGGCGAATGCGCACATACATAATGCCCTGGCGCACGTAGGGCCGTTCCATTCCGCGTATGCCTTCCTGCATCACCATATTCGGTTCACTCACTCCACCCGATGTTCCCTTTGTCGTCCTTGCCATCCCTGCCGGTGCTTGCTCTGCGGTTAATCCATCCGCCTGCTGGGACGGAGAATGGAGATTGAGTTGCTGCATAGAGTCATCTTCTATCTATTATTAGTCCCTTACACGAGACATTCCCGGTAAGCATTCTGTTTGTTGTACGATCTGGCAAGCATTTCAGACCAATCGACCAATCCTGATAGTTAAAAGTTACTCTCGCACAGCGTTTTCGCAGCAATTGGGCGCTTACTGGCGAATTTCTTGCTTGCCAGACACTCCTTCATTTAGAACAACGTGCGTTATCGGTGCCGTTCGCGTATCGCCGTGAGAACTTTTTCCTACCTATTGTATCTAAAAAAGCTCGACTGTCAAGCGGGCAGCCGGGTGCTGTGCAGTCCACCTCTTGTTTTGCGCATAGCCTGCGCGGCCCACAGCGCGATTATGTAGCGACTGTACAATGATAAGAGAAGACTGAACGATAGTTCGGTGTTTCATCCTTTGTATGACCGGTGTCGGGTGGAGGGGAAAGAAGCATATGAAACGACAATCTTTTAAAGATGATATGTCTGTTACCGATCAACACAACAAGCGTAAAGAGCAAAGAGGGGAAAACACATTTATGGCGCGGCCAAACAATACCGCCTTCCCGTCGATGCTTGACGATTATCCCTGGCTGACGCTGGTGCTGTCCCGACTCGCTCTCTGCTATGGCCCACACATCGCGGCTACCGACCTGGAGATGCTGGCCCTGAGCCTTCGACATCTCTTTCAACAGCTTGAGACGCTGTATACCAGCGTGCTGCCCGCGCTAGAGATGGATGAACAGACGCAGATGGCACACGTTTATCCAGCATCGGCTCACCAGCATCATCAATATCATCTCTGGAATCAACTTCGACAGGCGTTGCGCACGTTGGAGCGCATAGAAGTGCTTTGTCATCTGCTCAACGTCACGGTGATGAGCATGCTGCAAACACTGGATCATGATACAGCGGAACAGCAGGAAGCCGGTGCGATTGCCGACCAGGCGTGGCTGATCGCCGACGATCATGAGAAGGCATGGCAAGAGGCAATCAGCTCACTGAAGGCCCATCTGCGCCACTGGCAACAGAGCTATGCCGCCACGCCCCCTCTGGCCTTTGCCTGTGCCGATGCTGTTGTATCCACGCTGCCCCTGGAAGTTCTGGATGAAGCTTTCCAGCGTATACTGGAGCGCGCGCTGGTACTCTTTGAGGATATTCTTCCCAGCCTGTATACATTAAAAGCCGAAGAGAACGAGGCTCTTTCAATCTACCTACTCGATCTGCTGCAACAGAACGATGATATACTCATTCGCATCGACACGCTGATAGAGCCGCTCGACCGGCTGATCAGCTATTATAGTGCAACAGGATACCCGCCCCCCACTTCATGAAGCCGGTTTATTGATCTTAACCACAAAGGGCGGGTCTTAATGGATATGCAACTGTATTCACGCCCCTTTTCTCATCATTCCGCCCTTACAATATATACAGCGTGAGCAGATACACTCACAATAATTTAGAGAGGTCGCACCGTGGGGAACGACAACATATCACGAGCCAGCTTGCAACAGACGTTGCAGACATGGGATATTCAGCCTTACAAATATATTGAATCTACCACCGCTATTGTAGAAATGATGCATGCGCTGACCACCATCGGCATTGAACAGATGTCGCTGGTCACGATCACGCTTCAGTTCAATCTGAGCGAGCGCACTCAACGGCCCGCGCTGAAGCAACAGATAGAACAAAGTACCATACACTTTTTGGAATATCTACGCTCACTCGTGCGTAAAACCGATATTGTCTTTATTCGGCTCGCTCAGCCCACCACATTCTATTTCTTGTTGATCGACGCCGCATTAGAGGGGGCCGAAATCGTGCAGACGCGCCTGTGGGATGCACTGCTCTGGCGCATGCATAGTACGGGCGATTTGAAGATAGTGCGTCCTGATCGCGTCCAGTTGGGGTACAGTGCCACGACGGCACCTTGTACTTCCTTCCAGTCCTGCATTGAAGCTGCAATCGCTCCGCAACGCACCTTCGAGCAAGAGGCGGAGAGGGCTATTCGTAAAGCTTCTACTCGCCAGTATAACGCTACAACGCAAGAGTATGATTTGCAGCAAACGGCGCGCAAACTTGGTATGCCCTATCTCTCGCTCCTGCCACGTAAATTACCGACCCAGGTCTTGCGGCTGGTCGATCCGAAATTGGCCCAGGAACTGCGCTGCTATCCACTTGGTCGCAACAAGGATGCCCTGACCGTTGCGATTGCTAATCCCCAGGATCGTTCGTCCCTGCAACGGCTGGAACAGATCACGGGGATGCGCATCTTTCCGGTGCTTGCGTCCCCACTCGAACTTCAGGCCGCGCTGGAACAGTTGATTTGATATTCCTGACAGCGCTTGTTATAATGCCTCCTGGGTTCTTCCAACAGATTAACGAAGAGAAACTTTAGAGAGGGATTGGCTTTCTATGCGCATACTTGTAACTGGTGGAGCGGGCTTTATCGGTTCGCACATCGTCGATCAATGCGTTGCCGCCGGACATAGCGTAGCTGTGGTGGACAGTTTATGGAATGAAGGCGGCGGCAAACTCGCAAATCTGAATCCACAGGCACAATTCTATCGCGCGGATATTACCGACGAGGCCGGGTTGGCAAGCATCTTCGATGAGGTAAAGCCAGAGGTCGTCAGCCACCAGGCAGCGCAGCACAGCGTCGCCGTCTCCACGAAATATCCTATGCTCGATGCGCGTGTCAATGTGCTTGGTCTGCTCAACGTGTTGAGCAACTGCACGCGCGTGGGCACCCGTAAGATTATTTTTGCCTCGTCCGGTGCCACCTATGGTACTCCTGCCCGCTTACCGATTGACGAAGAGGTAGTGCAGCGTCCTGAATCACCTTACGGCATTTCCAAGATGGTCGGGGAATACTACCTGCGCTACTGGCAGCAGGCCAATGGCCTGACCTATACCGCACTGCGCTATGGCAACGTCTACGGGCCGCGTCAGGACCCCAACGGCGAGGCGGGCGTCATAGCGATCTTTGCCAAACGTTTCCTCAATCATGAGGGGGTACGCATCGACTGGGATGGCGAGCAGCGCAAGGATTACGTGTTTGTCGAGGATGTAGCACGAGCAAACCTGCTGGCGCTTGAACGAGGCGACAACGAGAGCTTCTGCATCGGCACGGGCCGTCCCGTCTCCGTCAACGAGATCTACGAAGAACTGGCACAGTTGACCGGCTACCGACCGGAGATTACGCGCGCACCCAGGCGTCCCGGCGATATCTACCTGTCCTATTTCAACTGTAGCAAGGCCGGGCGTCTCCTGGGCTGGCAGCCCAGCGTTAGCTTCGAGGATGGCGTCAAAGCCACGCTGGAATACTTCAAATAGAAGTTTTATTCTGGCGCATTGCTTCAATGAGGACTTTCGCCACCTCCGGGCGAGAAAACTCGCGTGGTGGAATCTCGCCCGCGCGTAGCATCTGGCGCACCTTTGTCCCGCTCAGCACCACATGCTGGTCGCTGTTATGTGGGCAGGTCTTAGTAGAGGCCATACTGTCACAGGCACGGCAGAAGAAGGTGTGGTCGAAGAACATGGGCGTGATACCTAGCTTAGCCGGGTCAAAGTTAGCGAAGATGTGATGAGCATCATAAGTACCGTAGTAGTTGCCGACACCGGCATGGTCGCGGCCTACGATGAAGTGCGAGCAACCGTAGTTCTTGCGCATCAGCGCGTGGAAGACGGCTTCGCGCGGGCCGGCGTAGCGCATGGCGGCAGGCAGCACGCCCAGAATCACGCGCTCGCTCGGATAGTAGTTTTCCAGCAGCACCTCGTAGCAGCGCATGCGTACAGCGGCGGGGATGTCGTCGCCCTTCGTGTCACCGACCAGCGGGTGCAGGTAGAGGCCATCGACCGTCTCCAACGCGCATTTCTGGATGTATTCATGGGCGCGATGAACAGGGTTGCGCGTCTGGAAGGCGACAATACGCTTCCAACCACGCTCGGCGAACAACCGGCGCGACTGTGTGGGCGTGTAGCGATAAACAGCGAATTGTTGCGGCTGCAAGGCGATGACACGCACGGGGCCACCCAGCAGCACCTCGCCCTGCTGATACAGTACGCTGACACCCGGATGGGCCTCGTCTTCCGTGCGATAGACCTGACGTGCCTCAAGCTGCTTGTCGTAGCGATACTTTTCCTCGATGCTCAGCACAGCTTGTGGTTCGCCGTTACTGTTGACCAATGCTACCTGCTCACCCTCGCGCAATTGCGCTGCCTGTTCGGCGGAGACGGCCAGCGTAATCGGGATCGACCAGGGCAGGCCGCTGGCGAGATGCATCTGGTTGACAACACTGAGGTAGTCGTCGCGGCGCATGAAGCCACGTAACGGGCTATACGCGCCGTTGGCCAGCATCTCCAGGTCGGCAAGCTGGCGCGAGCCAATGACAATCTGGGGAAGCGTCTGCGCGCGCTGCTGCAATTCGGCGCGTTCCGCTTCGTCGGCCATATTCAAGATCAGTTCGCCCCCATGCGGGGCAATCAGTCCATCTGTCATGTTTCTATCCTTCTCTTAGAGATAGCCCAGCGCGGACAGGCGGTTCGTCACAATCACAGTTTCATCCTCTTCGGCTTCCTCCGGCTCCAGGTAGCCCAGTTCTACCAGTTTAGCGAAGATGCGGTTGACGCTCTCTTCAACCGTCTCTTTGTCGGTTTCGATCACCAGTTCGGGATGCTCCGGCTCTTCATAGGGGTCATCGACGCCGGTAAAATTCTTGATCTTGCCCTCATCGACCAGCTTGTAGAGACCCTTGACATCGCGCTGACGGCAAACCTCGATGGGACATTTGACATAGACCTCGACAAAGTTACCGATCTCCCGTCGTGCCCACGCGCGCGCCTCGCGGTAGGGCGAAATGGCCGCCGAGATACAGACTACGCCGTTGCGCGTGAGCAAGCTACATACGAAGGCGATACGTTTGATATTCGTATCGCGATCCTCGCGGCTAAAGCCCAGCCCTTTGCTGAGATGCGTGCGCACGATGTCGCCATCGAGGATCTCGACATTGCGACCGCGCGCGCCCAGTCGCGCTCGCACCGCCTCGGAGAGCGTGCTTTTGCCCGCACCGGAGAGGCCAGTAAACCAGATGGTGAAGCCTGTTGTGTTCATCGAGGTGTATCTCCTATCTAAGCTAGAAAATCTTGCCCTGCATGTCGTTCGGTACGGGAACCCCCAGTTGCGTTAAAATGGTGGGAGCCATATCCATCAACTGCAAGCCGTGCAACTCGCGGCCTCCCCTATTCCCGGATGCAGCAGGATCGTGTTTGATGACAATGCCGAACTGAGCATGGTTGCAATCATCCGGCCCGGTATCATTGTCGAAAGTGTAGATGGAGTCATATCCCACGCTACCAACCGAACGCCAGAACAGGTCTCCAAAGTACACGATCAAATCGGGCGGTACGCCGTTGCACTCCCGGTAAATCTCCTGTGGCTTAAACACCTTTGTTCCGATGTTGACGCCCTGCGGATCGACGATGGCCTCGAATCTGGCCTTGAGTTCGTCGCGCAGCGCCTCTACCTCACCTGGCTTGACAATGCCCTGTGGCTCGCGGCCCTCGACATTGAGGAAGATACGCGCATAGTAGCCCCCATCGCCCCAGACCTTCGTCCGGCTCCAATCAATCTCGCACCTGTCGATGGGTGTGAGCGCGGTGGGTCGCGTCTTGAGAGTCAGATATCCTTCGCGCATCAGCCATTCATTAACGCAGATGCCGCCGTCCATTTTCTTCGCCCCATGATCAGAAACGATAAAAACGGTCGTTTCATTATCGACCAGTTTCAGAATCTGGCCGATCTCATCGTCGAGATAGCGGTAATAGTCGTAAATGCTACGGTTATAGACCGGGTGTACTTCGTACTTGCGATGAGTAGGATCGTGATATTTCCACATACCATGGTGGATGCGGTCGGTACCCATCTCTACAAACATGAAGAAATCCCAGTCCTTCTCCACCAGCCAGCGCTTAACCAGCTTGAAACGCTTCTCGGTCATAGCGTAAATCTGGCGCAGCAGATAATCCTTATCGTTGGTGCGGAAATCTGGTACATCGACCAGATAATCGCCAACGATATCCTGAATCTCACTCATAGCTGTGGCGGGGAAAGTGTAGGGGCGCGCCGTATTGTTCGTCACCGGCGTCAGAAAACAACCGACCTGGATACCGTTCACCGGCCTGGGCGGATAGGTCTGTGGTACGCCAATAGTGATAACACGCTTGCCCGCGCGCGAAAGAATATCCCACACGCGATCAGTCTTGACTGCGGTGGCGTTTGCCAGCACGTGCTTGCTGTAGGAGTAATCGCCACGATTGCGGAAACCATAGAAACCGAGAGTGCCGGGGTCCTTGCTTGCCATCATGGAACTCCAGGCAGGAACCGTGATAGCAGGGATGCAGCTTTCCAGTCTTCCCCAGACGCCATTGTCCATCACCTGACGAATATTCGGTAGTTCATCGCGCCATTGCTCAAAGACTAGTTCCGGCGGCGCGCAGTCCAGACCAATCACCAGGACTTTCTTTCTTCGACTCATATACGACGTACCTTCTTCCTGCTACGAACCTTACGGTTTTTGTCATTGTAACATATGTTGCAATTACTGTGAACACCCGGCACAATTACTCTGTTATTTTTCGCCTATCATCACCCCAAACGGGCTATAGCAGTGCCAAAAAAGCAACGGCTGTCACAATTCGGGTCTGCCTTTATGACAAGAATGCACCCCCCAACCAACGCAGCAAATAGTTGAGCAGTTCACGGCGGGAATGTGGGTAGAGACATAGCGATCAATCACCAAATGAGGGTATAGTATAGATGGATCAAGTGGCATAGCCTGGTAGCATGGATTGAGGCGGTAGAAGTGCCACAGTGATGAAGAAAAAAGTAGTACGACAATTAAAAGGAGTGGCGTCTATGCCAACGGGCAAAAAAGTACGTGTTGCCATTATCGGAGTAGGAAACTGCGCCAGTTCTCTGGTGCAGGGCGTCCACTACTACCGTGAGGCAAAAGCTGAGGATTTCATCCCCGGTTTGATGCATGTTAATCTCGGCGGGTATCATATCAGTGATGTCGAGTTCACCGCCGCGTTCGATATTGATACCAACAAGGTGGGCAAGGATCTCAGTGAGGCGATTTACACCAGCCCAAATAATACCTATCGCTTTGCGAATGTCCCCTTCCTCAACGCAAAGGTCTATCGTGGCATGACTCACGACGGCCTGGGCAAATACCTCTCACGGGTGATTACCAAAGCGCCCGGCTCGACCGCTGACATTGTGCATATTCTCAAGGATACCGGCACAGATGTTGTGATTAACTATCTGCCCGTCGGCTCGGAAACGGCCACCAAATGGTACGTGGAGCAGGTGTTACAGGCAGGTGTCGGTTTCGTCAACTGCATACCGGTTTTCATCGCGCGCGAGCCATACTGGCAGCAGCGCTTCAAAGAGGCCAATGTGCCGATCATCGGCGATGACATCAAGAGCCAGGTAGGAGCAACGATTGTACATCGTGTGCTGGCGCGCCTGTTCCGCGAGCGTGGCGTCAAGCTGGAGCGCACCATGCAACTCAACGTTGGCGGCAACACGGATTTCTACAACATGCTGGAACGCGAGCGCCTGGAGTCCAAGAAGATCAGCAAAACTAATGCCGTCACCAGCCAGCTTGACTACGACCTGGGCGCGGAGAACGTCCACATCGGCCCCTCGGACTACGTGGCGTGGCTCACGGATCGCAAGTGGGCCTATATTCGCCTGGAAGGTCGCACCTTCGGCGACGTGCCACTCAACCTGGAACTCAAGCTAGAGGTATGGGATTCACCGAACTCGGCAGGCGTGGTCATTGATGCCGTGCGCCTGGTCAAGCTGGCAATGGATCGCGGCATCAGCGGCGCACTGGAAGGCCCCAGCTCGTACCTGATGAAATCCCCGCCCATCCAGTACCACGATGACGAAGCCCGCGAAATGGTCGAAAACTTTATCGCTGCCTCTACCGCCCCGCAACCAGATGAAAGCAGCACGCAGGCCAACGGGTATCGTGCCGGAGTGCAGGCAGAGTAACAGGCGAGATTACTGAAACGCGAAGCGGTCGCAAGAAACTTGCGACCGCCTCCAGGTATCAGGCCCCGTATGCGAAATGCCATACAGACAAAGGCACGTTACTCGTGTTCATCCTGTATGCCGTCCGAATAAGAGGACTTTTCTGCCTGAAGCGTATGCAACAACTCTTCGCGCACAATGCTGACATCGGGCGGAGCATTGATGCCGATTTTGACGCGCTCTCCCTCAACCGCTAAGATAGAAATGTTGATGACTCCGGCCAGGATGATACTCTCTCCGACTTTTCGTCGCAATACAAGCATGCAAAGCTCCCTTCCCAGAAGCTGTAGTTTCAGGCGTCCCTGCGCTGCGACAGGCACCTTGAACGGGCGCTTCCTTACTATTTAGATGATCATTTAGTCAATATACGAATGTAAGATTCGACTATCAGACGCTCTACTGAAAAGAAACGGGTACCCTGTCGCTGTCTCGCCCCCCACTAAGCTCTGCATAGCTGTTCTGGCTATTCAGCGCCTGCCAGCTTTGACCGCTGTAGGCACCGGTTGAGGGACAGCGGCATCCTGTTCAGGCTTATGGACAGTATTCGCACTATTGAGTAGCGCACGTAGTCGTGTGACGGCCTGCGCGTGTAGTTGACAGACACGCGACTCCGAGACGGCCAGCCGACGACTGATCTCGCGCATCGTCTGTTTCTCCCAATAGTACCACGCGAGCAGCAAACGCTCACGTTTGGGGAGTCGTAACAATTCTGTCTGGAGCAACTCCATCAGTTCGCGCCGCTCTAGCCAGTGTTCTGGCTCAGGCGTAGCGCAATCTTCGAGCATATCGACCAGTGAGATTTGATCTTCTTCGTGCGCCATCGTACCAGGAGGCGTTTCGAGCGAATAAACGGTTGTGCTAATATCCTGCATTGTTTGCCAGTACTGCTCAAGCGAGATACCCAGCGCGTTAGCAATCTCTGCGCCACTGGCCGAGCGCCCCAACTGCTGCTCCAGCGCCGCCGTGACACCCTCAATCTGGCGAACGCGCGTCAATACCGAGCGCGGCACCCAACTCAACGAGCGCAACTGGTCAATCACTGCACCGCGAATACGCTGGCAGGCAAACGTTTCAAAGCAGACGCCGCGCGTAGCATCAAAACGATCTATTGCGTTAATAAGCCCGATAACGCCATAACTGATCAAATCATCCGTCTCCAACTGACTTGTCTCAGGGATACCCAGACGATGAACGATTATTCGTACCAGGGGAAGATAGGCAGTAATTAGTTCGGCACGTAGACGTGGATCGCGCGTTTTTATAAATTCAGCCCACGTTTCCTCTATTGTTAGAACTCTATGCATAAATGACACACTCCTTATATGGCATATAGTGTGTGTCCTTTACCCCTTCCATGCTTTAGAGTGTAGAATGTGCAGGCTTGAAATGATATTGACGCAAGTCCCTATCTCACGCCGCAAAAGTCCCTGCTAGAGAGGCAGCGGGTATCATCGCGCAATAAGCTGCCGATAGAGGAAAGTAATCAACACGCTATGCGCTACAGATAGTGAGGAGGAATCTTTTCAATGGCACATCAAACGAACACGCCTTTTTTTGACATACCCGACCCATATGAACCTTTCAGGCCGCAGGTTGATACAGAAATCGCCGTCGGCGGCGTGGACGAGCGACAGGGCATGCTGGACTCCCTGCTGGATAAGGGCTTCTGGCGAGAAGAAGCCTTGAAGTTGATCTGTCTGCGCACTCACCTGGATGAAAATACGGAGGTGCATGAGCGCTTCCTCAGCGACTATCGCCTGCATTTCGCGCGCTGGCTCTACGAGCAGGGCCTGCTAAACGAAGACGACACCACCCTGTAGGAACCCGGTTTGATTTTCCTGTCTTCGCTTGTGAGTGGTCGCTTCGCGTGGGATAATAAGGGGGATACTATGATGTTGCTTGATGGGAGCATAGTCACATGGACTACAACTTACCGGACGGAATTTATCCCCCTGTCCCCACCTTTTTTGACGAGCAGGAAGAACTCGACCTTGCCACCTTGCGCCGACACATGCAGCGCATCGCTGATAGCGGCATCGCCGGTTACGTCCTGATGGGGTCGAACGGCGAGGCGGTGCATCTCAGCGCAGAGGAACGGGCGCAGGTGATTCGCACCGCGCGCGAGGTTGTCGGTCACAATACCCGTATGCCATTGATTGCCGGATGTGGCGATCACTCGACACGAGCCACTATTGCCCATTGTCGGCAGGCCGCCGACAATGGTGCAGACATCGCGCTGATTTTGCCCCCCGCATACTATAAAAGCAATATGCAGCGCGCAGCTTTGTTGGCCCACTATCGCGCAGTGGCCGACGCCAGCCCATTGCCCATACTGATCTACAATATGCCCGCCAGCACCGGCGGACTGGACCTGGATGCAGAAACGATCACCCTGCTGGCCAGGCATCCACGCATTATCGGCCTGAAAGATAGCTCCGCCAACGTGACGAAGTTAGCTCAGGTAGTGGACGCTGTCAGGCCCTCATTTCGTGTCTTCGCCGGTAGCGCCAGCTTTCTGCTGCCAGCGCTGGCAGTAGGGGCGGTGGGAGCGGTAGCGGCGCTGGCCAATGTCCTGCCACGCGAGGTCTGCGCAGTGCAGACACTGTTCACCAACAATCAACTTGCCGAGGCACGTCGCCTGCAAGCCGCGCTGATTGCACCCAATAACGCCGTCACCACCCTCTTTGGCGTGCCGGGCCTCAAAGCCGCACTGGAACAGGTGGCAGGCTATGGCGGTAAACCACGTATGCCGCTACAGCCATTGGGCGAGCAGGAACGGCAGCGCGTGAAAGAAATTTTCAAACCATTTTTAGCACAAAATATGTAGTGACTTGATGCCCTACGATGTTTGTGGCTCTTCGCCCCTCACCACATTCTCTAAAAGCAGCAGGTTGGGCAGAGAGATGGTTTCGCTCTGCCCTGCCGCGTTGACAGTCTCTAATACAGTGTAGGCACCAGCAATGCTGCGAATAGTGCCGCTATAATCACGTAAGGTGACACGCTGACCAGGGCGAAAGTTCTGGCGCACATAGAAACCAGCAATCACGTTGCGAATGGCCTCGCGTGAACCCAGGCCAAAGGTCAGTGCTACGGTGAGACCCACGGCAGCAATGATAATAGTCAGGCTAGTCGTTAGCACTGTCGTATCGAGACCGAGCGTGGAGACCGCCAGCACGATAATGAAGGCCACAATAGCATATTCGATGATTTTGCCCAGTGCCTTGCTGTAGGATAGATTAACTGTATCCGCTACGGCGCTCACCGTGTTGCCGAGGAAACGTGCCAGCATCGATCCGAAAAGGATAAGGATGGCGGCACTAATGGCCTTAGGCACAAAGTTGAGAATACTATTTAGCAGGTCCGCGACAGTAGACAGGCCCATCAAACGTACTGCCGAGGTAGCAAAACTGAGTATCAGGAAGAAAAAAACGATCTGTGCAATGATTTCAGAGAGAGGCGCGCGAATGCCCAGACTGCGTAGCGCACTCACGATGCCGACACGATCCGCCAGCTCTTGCAGATGGATATGTTGCAGCACGAAGCGAATGAGCCAGCGGATCAGCGCGCTGATGAGATAGCCGACGATCAGAATAAGTAAGCCGTTGATAAAACGAGGTAAGAAATTAAGTATTTGCAGTAATATCTGCATCAGCGAATTAAGTACAGGTTGAAAGCTCATAGCTTATCGTTCCCCTTTATGAGGCTGTTTGCGGACGCATGGTTTGCCCTTGCCATGAGTCATCGGCACCGAGGAGACCGCCAATCAGTTTAATGAGTTCAAGCAGCCAGTCCGCGAAGGCACGTGAGGAGAGATCAAGTAATTCCAATTGTGAACTCTGCCGCTTGACACGCTCGATCAAACGACGCTCAAAATCGGCGGATACGCGAAACTGCTCATTCTCCTCTTGCAACTGTATCAGGAAGGCGCGAACCTGACTTGCCAGCACATACTCGCGCTGGCAATCTGGGCAAGCCGGTAGAGCTGCCTCGGCCTCCAGACGCATCTGTTCCGGCAGGATGCCATCAATCAAATCAGGTAGAAGCTGCCTCAACTGTTCACAATCCATCCTATGCTCCTTCTTTTCGAGATCCGGTGCCCCCCTTGTAAAAGGGTAAATTTTTGCCCAGGTATTCCTTTCCGCAGGTCTGACTAAACAATTCTTGAAAGGAAAGGCGCGCGCGGTGAATACGCATTTTGACAGCGCTCAATTTCACCTTGAGGACACTGGCAATCTCGTCATAGCTGAGATCATCAAAATCGCGCATTATCAGCAGGCGACACTGCTGACGATCAAGCTTACTCAGCACTCTACTGATACACTCGCGTAACTCTTTACGCAATGTCAACTCTTCCGGCTCGATGCCCTGCGCCGGATAGCGATTGAGCACATCGTTCTCTTCATCATCTCCATTAGAGTGCATATCTTGTGAAACATGAGTGGCATGCTTCTGCTGTCGCTTGAGCTTATCCAGACCATCAAGAGCGCTATTGGTAGCAATACGATAGAGCCAACTGGCAAACGATGCTTGCTGCTCAAATTTCTTGAGGCCATGAAAAACCTTCACGAAGACCTCTTGAGTGATGTCTTCTGCCTCCTCTTTATTACATATAATACGATATACAACGCTATAAACGCGATTCATATGACGTTGCACCAGTATCTCATAACTGCGTGTATCGTGCGGTAATTCACGTTTACAGCGCTCGACCAGCTCTTCATCCGTCAATGTTTCAATATCGGCGCATGCTACCATATCACTCCAATACTCCCAGAGACTTAGAGCGTGCAAATGATTTGATAGGACAATGTGACCACCAGAAAGTGTGCCTCACATAACGAGGATAAGCAAACCAGCATTCCTGAATATTCTTCCCGTTGATAACCACACTGCATCCTTGCGTCGATATAGCTCACTTGCCAGTTACCTCGTCGTCATTTAGGAGCCGTCCTGATATTACATGCACGTCTGTTGTGGTATCTGCGTGTATTATACTGATAGTGTAGCATTTTGTCTAGCAGCAGAGCTAAGATGGGACATCTTGAGGTTGGATAATGTGGCCGATATGCCATTTCATTGCCTATTCGGCTTTACCCTTCGCCAATTCTGTCAACACTTAGTAAAGAAGAGGACGGAAGAAAGGCGAGCTTTCTTCCGTCCTCGTATCCAGAACTACTATATGGTTGCATCATTAGAGGAAGGTACACTGCGCGTCACATCGAGAGGCGGTTCAGCAACAGGCGCGGTTAATCCCGCTGTGCTGCGATTGAGAAAGCGTCGCGCCGCGTCCTGTCCACCAATACCAAAAGCCAGACCGAAGGCCAGCGCGGCAGCCCCAATTGTGGCCGTGAACAGAATATTCAGCAAGGCAGGGGCGATCTGGAGTTGCTCCAGGGCGATCAAGCCGGTAAAGGCGATAATCGCATAGCGTGCAATAGCAGCAAACAGCCGGGGATTCCCCACACGTGTCGTGGCTGTTGATCCCTGAACGATATCGGCGACAAAGTTAGCTGCCAGAATGCCCAGAAACAGGATAATGATCGCAACAAACACATTCGGGATATAGGCAATGAGCGAATTCAAAATGCTGCTCACGCTCGCTAACCCCAAAGCGTCAAAGGCGGAAACCAGGAAAATCAGAAAGATGAACCAGTAGACAATGCTTCCCAGAATAGTGACAACGTTGAGCTGCATTCCTGTACTCCGCTCGATGCGATCCAGTCCGATGCGCGCACCGAGCCGTTCAAAACCTACCTTTCTGAGTATAAACATGACAGTTTTGCTCAAAACGCTGGCAATAATCCAGCCAACGAGCAGGATCACCAGAAAGCCAATGAACCTGGGGATAAAGGTGAGTACGAGGCTCAGTGCGTTCGATAGGGATGTCAGGAGCGCCTGGCCTAAATTGCTGACAGTCGGCATAACGTATATCCTCCTTGGATTCGATAACGGTTGATATCGGGCTGGTTGCCCTTATACTTTTCCGTGTGTACATCCGGTTAGACGGCAGCACTGAGAAAAAGTCACGTACACTTATGTACACGTACATCTTAATGATTTGATCATTGTTGCCATTGCTCCATCTAGCAACAATCTACCTGCGCTGACAACACACTGGTTGGCGGAGAGCTTCAGCCTGGGGCAACCAGAGCGGTTAGTTTTTTCTTTTTGGTGAAACCAGGCATAGCATAAGGGTAGAGGATCGGTTCGCTTTGAGAGTTATCCACAAGTTATCCACCATGCGAGGGAAAATTGGTGGATAAGCCTCTTTGCTCAGAGAACCAGGAAGTGTTACAATGGAGTGGGGAGAAGTGGGGAATTGTGGGGCAGCCGTGCAAAAGATGGTGAGAACTGGTAATGTGTGTCCAGGATAGGGGAGAATATCCAGGCACGCTGCCCCATCTCTGCCGTGCGGCCTTCCTGATAAGGAGAAAGCGTTCCTGATGTTTCTCGGTGAGTATGAGCATACAATTGATGCGAAGGGGCGGATGGCGGTGCCGGCACGCTTTCGCATGCAGATAGAGCGTGGGGCGGTCATTAGCAAAGGCATGGGCACCTGTCTCTCAGTGTATCCACTCGCTCGCTGGGAAGAGAAATCGAATGAGCTAACAGCAGGCAAAAGCAGCGACGAGCTACGCGATTTCGAGCGACGTATCTACCCCAGCGCCAGCGAGGTGGAGTTAGATGCGCAAGGTCGCATGGTCATACCGGCCAAGCTACGCGCGTATGCTCATCTGGGCACCGAGGTCACGGTCGCGGGTGTGCGCGACCATTTTGAAATCTGGGATCGCGCCATCTGGCGGGCCTACCAGGAACGACTGGATGCGGAGGGAGGCGGTGTTCCTTTCTAAGCAGAATAATACTGTAGATATAAAATGATGCAAACGCAGCATATACCGGTTATGTTGGAGGAGATGTTGCAGTACCTTCAGCCGCAGCCGGGAGGTTGTTATATTGATGGTACGGTAGGCGGTGGTGGCCACACTGCGGCTATTCTTGAGCGCACTGCTCCCAACGGCAGGGTGCTGGGTATTGATACCGATGCGCAGGCTCTGGCGCGCGTGCGCGAGCGGCTGTCTTCGCAGGTAGAGAGTGGACGCCTGCTGCTGGTGCATGGCAACTTCGCTGACCTGGAACGCATTGTGGCCGAGGTAGGTTTTGGGCCAACGCGCGGTGTACTCCTCGATCTAGGCTTCTCATCCGATCAGATGGAGAATCCGCAACGTGGTTTTTCGTTTAGCATGGAAGGCCCACTGGATATGCGCCTCGATCAGTCGCACACAACAACGGCGGCTGATCTGGTGAATACGCTTGAGGAGCAGGAACTGGCCGACCTCTTCTGGCGTTATGGCGAAGAACGGCATTCACGCGCTATTGCCCGACGCATCGTGCAGGAACGGGCAAAGCATAAGATCACGAGTACGACGCAACTGGCAACTATCGTCTCATCGGTGATCCCGCGCAAACCGGGCCGCGCCGGGGCCATTCACCCGGCAACGCGCGTCTTTCAGGCGCTACGCATTGCCGTCAATGGCGAATTAGAACGTCTGGAACAGGTGTTGCCACAGATACTACATATATTGCTGAACACGTCGGGTGGTGGAGGAAGAATGGTTATTATTGCTTTTCACTCTTTAGAGGATCGCATCGTCAAAGAATTTATGCGACGAGAAGCTACAGATTGTCTCTGTCCGCCGGGTCTACCGATCTGCGTCTGTGGTCACAAAGCGCAATTGCGTCTATTAACGCATAAGCCTGTGATACCTACAGAGCAAGAGATTGAACGCAATCCGCGCGCGCGCAGCGCTCGCCTGCGTGCTGCCGAGACAATTGTCGGTTCGTAGTGCGTTGACCTGATATAGAGGAAATGATTTATGAATAGTCTGAAAGATCATAGTGCAACGCAGGCAAGTGCATCCGCTCAGCCCATTCTGGCGGCGAAACGACGCCGACAACTCTATCCATTTTTCTTCCACATGGGGCCGGTCGCGCTGTGTACGACCAGCGTCCTCTTAATTGGTTTGATGGCCATTGTGTATCTGAGCCAGGTTGGTCAGGCCGTGGCGGCCAATCACCAGTTGCAGGCCCTTCAGGCCCAACAGGCACTTTTGCAACGCCAGGATGAAGACCTGGCCTATCAGATCGCGCAGGAGCAGTCTCCGGAGTATATTGCGGCAGAGGCGGCGAAGATGGGCCTTGTTCCAGTTGACCCAAAAAATGTGCAGATACTGATTGTTAAGCACATGCAAACCATTCCGGCACATAACGACCCGATCCAGCCCTAGCGCAATACCCCCAGCAGATGGTGACACGCGCGAGACCGATGAAACATCATAACCTTATCTGCATACTGGCTGAGTGCCGGTTTTTCTATTATAGAGCGGACAAAACGATTTTTAGCTCAACCATGACTATTCTTGAAGAAGGAGGAGAAAGATGAACGCAGAACTGCAACGCGCCCGTCGGCGACAAATGTTCATCTTTCTGTTCGTCCTTCTGGGCATGGGCGGACTGTTGGCCCGCCTCTACTACTGGCAAATTATCGACGGGCCGAGGCTGGCGGCGCTGGCTAACGCGGAGCATACTGAGGTGCAGATTGTGAATGCGCCACGCGGCCTGATTTATGATGACCAGGGCCACCTGCTTGCTACAAATGTGATCCGTGATGACGTTTATATAGAACCGATTCAGTTCTTTACTGACTATCCCGATAGTGCGCAGGCGCAGGTGAAACTGGCGACTATCGTGCAAAAATTGCACGCAATCTTAAACATTTCGGAGGCAACGCTCGACAAAGATTTCAATTCAGGTTTGCAAACCTATCGCATCGCCGTTAGCATCACGCCACAGCAGACGGCAACGCTGGAGGCATCGCAATTGCCGTATATCTTTTTAGAGCCGCATCCTGTGCGCGTCTACCCTGGTGGCGACCTGGCGGCGCAGGTGCTGGGCTATGTGGCCCCCAACCCGCAGAATCCCGCCAGTTACGAAGGCTTCTACGGCATTGAGCAGCAATATAATGCATTGCTTGCTGGTAAGTCCGGGCAAATCACGGCGGAGACTGACCTGAACGGCAATCCCCTGACGGTGGGGGCCAGTTCCAGTCAACCGGCAGTGCCGGGGGCGAATCTGACGCTGACCATCGATAGCACCATCCAATATGATGTGCAGACAGGACTGGCGCAGACGGTCAAGCAGGCCGAGGCCGAGAGTGGCGCGGTCATCGTGCTGAATGCACGCACGGGCGCGATTGTGGCAATGGCCGGCTATCCGACCTTTGACCCGAATAATTATGGGCAATATGCTAACGACATGGGCTGTGAGGGCACGGAGAGCGTCTACTTTAACCCATTGCTCTATTGTGCCTACGAGCCGGGTTCGACGATGAAAGCGGTGACAATGGCCGCCGCGCTCGACCAGGGACTGATCACGCCGAACACCGCCATTAACGATCCTGGCTATATCTATCTGGGTGATAATATTCCAACGGTGACGAACTGGCAGAGTGAGGCCTGGGGCCATGAAACGATGACGCAGGTTCTAGAGCATTCCGCCAACGTCGGCGCGGCCTGGGTCGCCTATAAGGTACTGGGGCCAGGTCGCTACTACCCGTATCTGGCGAAGTTCAACTTTGGGCAGCGTTACGGGCTGGCGGTGCCCGCGCAGGAGGCGACCGGATTTTATGATACTCCGTCCTCGCCACAATGGTCGCCCAGCGACCTGGCGCGACAAGGTTTTGGACAGGCGATTAGCGCGACCCCGCTCCAGGTTGCAATGGTGTATCAAACTATCGCTAACGGCGGTGTGATGATGCGCCCCTATCTGGTTTCGTCCATTGATCAAAATGGGCATGTGACGAAAATCCAGCCCCAGGTGATGCGGCGTGTGATCAGTCAGCAGGCGGCCCAGTTGTTGTCGGGCATGCTGGCACAGGATACCGTTTATGGCCTGGATACGCCGGTGGCCATCCCCGGCTATACAGTCGCGGCCAAGACTGGTACCTCGACGACACAGGGCCTGGCGATGGATCAGACGGAGGCATCGGTCGCGGGTTTCCTGCCGGCCTCGAATCCGCAATTCGTTATTCTGGTAAAGATTGATCGACCACAGGCGACGATCTATGGCATCACTGCCGCAGGCCCGCTGTGGAAGAGTATCGCGGAAGACCTGATCTGGCATTATGCCATTCCGCCTGACAAGCCTTTCTAAGGCCTTATAGCGGAGGATACGGACGATATCTATGCAACAAGAAAACGATCAAACATCGGATATGTCAACTACGAATAACATGCTCAGTGAGGTCTGGCAACAATTATTAGGGAATCGACCACTCAATGCCGATACACTGGCGGCTCTGCGTGAGTCGATTCCGACGCTTGCCAGCGACCCCTGGAGCGCGTTGTTACAGGCAAAAGGTGTCGAGGTCGTTGATCTCGAACAACTGCATTTTCACCTGAGCGATCAGGACCTGGAGCAGATGCTCCAACTGATGCAAGAGCAGACAGGGGCCGGTCAAAATGGCCCGGACAGCGCCGCCAATGGCTAGCGTCACGCACTGCCTACCTGTAAGTGTAGTAGAAAAAATGTTCTATGTCAAGCGATATCCGTAATTTTCTTCCATGATTAGTGATATCTATATGAAGTGATACCCCTGGTGAGTATCATGAGAATGGACAAGCATGTTAGGGAATAGACCTGGACAAGAGAAAGGCGAGAATCGAAAGCGGGTACGACGGGAATTGCCCCCTATCGGGCGTTCACCCGCGCTGGACGCGCTGGATCAACGGCACGGGATAGCTCGCAACGCGCGCGCTTCACGGACCGGTGGACGGCGTATCAGCTATGCGGCGGAAGAACGACCGGCGGCTCGTGTGCGCAAGAACCTGCCGCCGCGTAACGCGGTCGGCGCGCTGGGCCTGAATAGCAGCCTGCACAGTCGAGCGCGTAGTATGCGTACCGGTATCACTGCCGGTTGGAGACGTCAGGTGCTGCCGGAGAGCGAAGAAGCCGTGCAACCTCTGCAACCGATCAGCGAGGAGGAGCAGAAAAAGCTGGCCGAATTGGAGATGCAATTGCCGCGCGTGGCCGGCCCCATTGACCCCTGGCTGCTGATTATCGTGCTGGCCCTGCTCTGTATCGGCCTGGTGATGGTCTATAGCGCCAGTTCGTTCGTCTCGGCGCAATTGTACGGCGATGCCTCGTACTTCTTCGAGCGGCAGTTGCTATGGACGATCATCGGCATTCCGGTCATGTTGATTGCGATGCGTATTGACTATCGCGTCTGGCGGCGTTTCTCGCTAATCGGCATGATTATTGTGCTGCCGCTGCTGATACTGGTATTGACGCACTTCGGGTCGAGCGCGTATGGCGCGTCGCGCTGGCTGGGTGTTGGCTCGTTCTTCTCGTTTCAGCCGAGTGAGCTGGCAAAGCTGGTGCTGGCGCTGTACATCGCGGACTGGTTGGCGCGCAAAGGCAGGCAGGTCGGCACCTTTCTGTACGGCCTGGCACCATTCATCATTATGATCGGCATTATTCTGGGCCTGGTCCTGCTAGAAAATGATATGGGCACGACAATCATCATTGCCGGTTTCGCGGTGGCAATGTTCTTTACCGCCGGGGCCAATATCGTGCAGTTTTTGCTGGCGATGGCCTGCGGAGGGGTCGTGTTACTGACTCAGGCTTTTAAACCATATCGCTATGCGCGTCTGGTGGGCTTCATGAATCCTTTCGCGCACATTACCAACCTGAACCTGCAACTCTATCAGTCGCTGCTGGCGTTTGGCTCCGGCGGCCTGTTCGGGGTTGGTCTGGGCCAGAGCCGACAGAAGACGGGCTGGCTGCCGTTTCCCTATACGGACTCGATCTTCGCCATTATTGGTGAGGAACTGGGCTACGTCGGATGCGTGCTGGTGATTATGCTCTTCGTCTTCCTGGCCTTTCGCGGTTTCCGCCTGGCGCGCCGCACGCAGGATGTCTACGGGGCACTACTGGCGACGGGCATCACGACCTGGCTGGTGTTGCAGGCCATGATCAATATCGGCGCTTCGACCGGCTCTATTCCCTATACCGGTGTGCCGCTGCCGTTCATCAGCTTCGGCGGCTCCTCGCTGGTCATCTCGATGGCGGCGGTCGGCGTGCTGCTCAATATATCGCGCTATATTCAAGAGCCTGAGAATCCGGCGCTCTCGCGGCGCACGATGACGATGGCATTTAAGCGCAAGAAGGTATCATAACCATGCGTGTGCTGATTTCTGGCGGTGGCACCGGCGGGCACATCTATCCGGCCCTGGCGGTGGCAACCCGGTTACGAGACGACTACCAGGCGGAGATCCTCTACCTGGGTAGCGATGATGGTCTGGAAACTTCGCTAATCCCGGCGGCTGGCTTCCGCTTCGCGGCCATTAAGGCGGGCAAACTGCAACGCTTCGTCTCCTGGCGCACGGTTACGGGCGTAGCTCGTGTGCCGGTGGGGATGGCGCAGGCAGTTGGCATCGTGCGCGCTTTTCGACCGGCGGTGGCTTTTACCAGTGGCGGCTACGTCGCAGTACCCGCCGGACTGGCGGCCCGTGTGAACGGGGTACCCCTGCTGATGCATCAGCAGGATGTGCCGCCCAACCTCTCAAATCGCTTGCTGGCACCGTTAGCGACGCGCATCTCGGTGGCCTTTGCCGACTCACGCGCCTACTTTCCAGCGCACAAGACGTATCACCTGGGCAATCCCGTCCGGCAGGCCATCTTAGATGTGCGTGCGGTCACGCCAGAGGCGGCGCGGACGCGGCTGGGATTAGAAGCTGAACGTCCCCTGCTGCTAGTCACAGGCGGCAGCCAGGGCGCACGCACGCTCAATCAGGCCGTCTGTCACGCCTTGCCAGGATTGTTAGAACGTTGTCAGGTGCTACAGATCAGTGGCCCGAAGCTCTTTGAAGAGACGCGAGCGCTGGCAGAGCAGACACTAGCGAAGCTGGATGATACGACGCGGCGGCAGTATCACCTGGTACCCTATATGGATGCCGAGATGCCGCTGGCGCTGCAAGCTGCAACCCTGGTGGTCTGCCGTTCCGGCGCGGCAACGCTGAGCGAACTGGCCGTTCTGGGCAAACCAGCGGTACTGGTGCCGCTACCACCCGCTATCGGCAGTTCACCGCAAGAGGCCAACGCGGCCATGTTCGGCAGATACGGCGCAGCCGAAGTGTTGCTGAATGATCGTCTGAAACCTGATGCTCTGTTAGAACGTGTAAGTGATATTCTTGCATCTTCTGATATTCAACAGCGCATGAGTATAGCGGTCAGGCAATTGGCAAAAGTTGATGCCACGCAAGAGATTGTGGCAATGGTCGTTCAGATGGCGCGAGAAGCGGGCGCAAATGTTGCGAAACGAGAGGTAATAGGCATTTGAAGCAATCACGTCTACATTTCATAGGTATCGGAGGGCAGGGTATCTCGGCCCTGGCTCAGATGGCACGACAGAGCGGGGAGATTGTCACCGGCTGCGATCAGCACATGTCCGCGACGGTAAAGGCTTTGCAGCAGAGCGGTATTCCGGTGCAGATTGGGCACAGCGCCGAGCATGTACGCGACATCGATATGCTGGTCATCAGTCCGGCGGTACCGGCGCTCGATCCTGAGAATGTGGAACTGGGGGCGGCCAAAGAGCGGGACATCCCTATCGTGACCTGGCAGGAACTGCTGGGTCAGCATATGCGCGATAAATGCGTGCTGTCGGTCAGCGGCGTGCATGGCAAGGGCACGACCACCGCCATGCTCTCCCTGGCGCTTATCGATGCAGGCTTCGATCCGACCTGTGAAATCGGCGCGGTTGTTCCGCGCTTCGGGGCGAATTACCGCCTGGGCAGCAGTCAATACTTTGTGAATGAGGCCGACGAGTTCAATCATAATTTCTGGCACTATCACCCGCGTCTGGTGATCGTGACTTCGATTGAGTTCGAGCATCCTGAGTTTTTCGCCGATTACACGGCCTTCCTGGACGCCTTCGAACACTTTATTCGCGGCATGGATATGCGCCCGCTGTGGTCGTTGCCACCGACGCTGATTATCAATCGCAACAGCCCTGGTTGTCAGGATCTGTGTGAGCGGCTGCAAGGATGGAATGGTCAGGTCATCACTTATGGGGTTGTACATGAACAAATACATGCTGTGACAAAAACGGTTCAGGTTCCGTCTTACCTGTCATATCAAGCCAGCTTTGAGGCGTTTGATGTGCGGGTAGAGGGTGAGACAAGCTTTCGTGTCAGCCTGAACAATCAGATAGATCCGCTTAAAGGCGATAAAATCCATTTGCGGATTCCAGGCGTACATAATATAGAAAACGCTCTGGCAGCGTTCGCAGCAGCTTATACACTGGGAGCGGATGCGTCAACGATTGTGCGCGCGTTAGAGGGTTTTGAAGGCAACCGACGGCGTTTCGAGATTCGCCATCAGGGGTCGCTACCGCTCGCAGAAGGTGAGGCAGATGTCATTCTCGTAGATGACTATGCCCACCATCCCACCGCCATCAAGGCAACACTGGCGGCAGCGCACCAGCGCTATCCGCAGCGTCGCCTGGTCGCGGTCTATCAGCCGCACATGTTTAGTCGCACACGCAGCTTTTTTGAGCAGTTTTCCAGGGCCTTCGATGCAGCGGATGTCGCTATTATCGCCGACATCTTCCCGGCACGCGAACGCGATACCGGTACAATCCACGCGCGCGACCTGGTGGTGGCGCTGGCCTTGCGCCCACATTTCGGCCCGTATGGCGGCGCGCAGGTCATGTATGGCGGCAGCATTGAGAATACCGTCGCGTTGTTAAATAGAACACTGCAATCCGGCGACCTGGTAGTGATAATGGGAGCAGGAGATATCTATACTGTCACCGAGCGGCTCCTCGCTCGATTAGAGGAACACCGATGAGTTTTGATATTGAGACAGCATACAATCTGTTACATGCGCGTCTGGGAGAGCGGGTGCGGCGTCAGGAGCCACTGGCACGGCACTGTACCTTCGGCGTGGGCGGACTTGCAGATGTATGGGTCTCACTTGAGACACGCAAGGAATTGATCGACCTGGTGACGTTGTGCGCGCAGCGGCGCTGGCCACTGCTGCTCGTGGGCAATGGTACCAACGTCTTGTATGCCGACGCGGGTGTACGCGGGATTGTCGCGCGTATTGCTCTTAATAGCTATAGTATTGAAGCTCACAATGATGGGACGGCGCTACTGGTAGCGGAAGCGGGAGTCAGTTGGCCACGTCTGCTGAACGACCTGGTCGCACAGGGATGGGCTGGACTGGAGTTTGGGCCGGGCATACCGGGGACGCTGGGTGGGGGCGTAGTGAGCAATGCGGGGGCGCACAACGGCGAGCTGGGTCAGGTGCTGCAATGGGTCGAGGTGCTGGATGCGCGCTCCTGTGAGCAGGAGGCGTTGATACCGGAAATCGTGTATTATGAGCGCAACGATCTTGATCTGAGCTACCGACACAGCCGTTTCCGCGCCTCACGGCGCGTACAGTTTGACGGGTCTGGTTTTCCTGTCGCCGCAGAACGGCACTTGATTGAACCGGCAGAAATCATTATGCGGATGGGGATTCGGTTGCGGCGCGGCGATGCACGCCAGTTGCGGGCAAAAATTGAGGAGTACAAGCAGCATCGTCGCAGGACACAGCCAGTGCAGCAGAGCGCGGGTTCGGTGTTCAAGAACCCGGTGGGCCATCACGCGGGGCGGTTGATTGAGGAGGCGGGCCTGAAGGGCATGAGGCATGGGGGAGCGCAAATTTCGGAGCGTCATGCGAACTTTATTATCAACGTAGGCGGCGCGAGGGCGGCGGACATTGCGGCCCTTATCAAGGAGGCTCACGACCGCGTGCTAGAGCGGTTTGGGATCGCGTTGGAGATGGAGGTTGAGTTACGCGGTGAGTGGGAGGTGTAGCACACATGACAGAGCGAAGACAACCACGCGAATATGGCCCTCAGCAGATGGCCTACCCGGCGCACACATCGCGGCGGGTGGTGACGATGCCGGAGGCTGATCCGGCGGCGGCCTGGAACACCTTTGCGCAACGGCAAGAGCGGATGCGTAGAGAGCGGGCGCGTTCGCAGCCGCATACTTATGTAAGAATGGCCCCACGTACCTTCGCGCAAACAGGAATGCGGGCCAGTAGCGGGCGCATGAGGGCGGTGCGCCGTCTGCCGCAGGCGCAAAGCTCGCCGATTCCCACGCGCAGCGGGCGCAACGGGCGGCGCGGCTTCTTCTGGCGGCTGCTTGGCCTGCTCTCGATCCTGTTAGCGCTCAGCCTGGCGCTTGGCTTCGCACTCACCGGCAGCGCCTTTCGGATTACACAGGTCAACGTCAGTGGTACGCATAACACGGCGCTTATGGCGTCTATTCAGAATATGGGCATGCAGGGGCAGAACATTTTTCTGCTGAATGTGCAGTCTTTTACCGATCAGATCGAAGAGAATCCCCTGGTAGCCTCGGCGACGCTGAGTCGGCAACTACCAGATCAAATCAATGTGACCGTTGTTGAGCGCCAGCCGGTGCTGCTCTGGCAGACGCCCCAGGGCAGCTACAGCGTGGACGCGCATGGAGTGGTGATCGCCCCGGTCGGTCAGAGCGCCGGGGTCAATCACCTGCTAACGGTGGTCGATATGCGCACACCTGCTAAGGGCCAGAAAGCGCAGGTGTTGCATCCCGGTAGCCAGTTGAATGCACAGGACGTCGCCTTCGCGCTGGCCATCTTTCACCAGTTGCCAGCGCTGACGGGAATCACGTCCTTTACCTTGCGCTATCAGAATAGTGCGGCAGGCGATGGCACGGGAACATATACTGTCGTTGGGCCGGGCGGCTGGCTGGCCTATCTTGGCAATGCGCAAGATACCAACCCGTTGCAGAACCGGCTCATCGAATTGCAGGCCATTTTGACGATGGCTAAACAGCAACAACTCGCGCTGGCGACCATCGATGTGCGCTACGGCCTGCATCCTGTCTATACATTAAAATCGTAGGCTTTCTCTTTGTAGTGCGTCTCAACTTACCGCCCAGGAGGAAAGAGAATCGTGCAAGAGCGGGTGATAGTCGGGATCGACGTTGGAACAACAAAAATCTGTGTCCTGGTCGGCGAACTGGACCGCGACGGGAAGCTGAACATTGTTGGCGTCGGTACCTGCCCCTCGCAAGGGTTACGCCGAGGGGTGGTCGTGAACATAGAAGAGACTGTCACTTCCATCGCCGCAGCGCTGGATCGGGCCGAGCGCCTTTCTGGCAAGAAGATCACGTCGGCTTATGTGGGGATCGCGGGTAGCCATATCAGTTCTGAGAATAGCAAGGGGTTTGTCGCCATCTCGCCCAGTCACCGCGATATCGTACAGAATGATATCAGTCGTGCGATTGAGGTGGCGCGCGCCATCGCCATTCCGGCGAACCGCGAGGTTATACATGTGATACCACGTGGCTACGTGGTTGATGGCCAGGAGGGCATCAAGAACCCCATCGGCATGTCCGGTTTCCGCCTGGAGGTAGAGACGCACATCATCACAGGGGCCGTCTCTTCTATTCAGAATCTGATCAAATGTGTCCACAAAGCGCAGGTGGAGATCGAGGATCTGGTATTGGAGCCGCTAGCTTCCAGCGAAGCTGTGCTGGCCGATGGCGAAACTGACCTGGGGGTCGCGCTGGTGGATGTTGGCGGTGGCACGACCGATATCGCCGTCTTTACCGATGGAGCTATCTGGCATACGGTGGTCTTGCCCATTGGCGGCAACCTGATTACCAATGACATCGCCATTGGTTTACGCCTGCCCTTCGGTGTGGCCGAGGAGTTGAAAGTCACCTATGGTCATTGTGACCCGTCGTCGATTGCCGATGATGATATGATCGATCTTTCACAGTTTATGCCCGACACCAATGATCTCGTGCCGCGCAAACTGCTGGCCGAAATCATCCAGGCGCGGGTAGAAGAACTGTTCAGCATGGTACACGAGGAGATCAAGAAATCCGGCTACGACGGGTTGTTGCCCGCAGGCATTGTCCTGACGGGCGGCACCGCCGAACTGCCAGGCATCCTCGATATGGCCGGTCAGATCCTTGATCTACCGGCGCGTATCGGCTCGCCCATCGGCATTTACGGCCTGGCCGACTCGATCAGCCGACCGGCCTATGCCACTGCCGTTGGCCTGCTGCTCTGGGGACTGCGCCACACCTCGTTTCTCATCGACGAGGAGGATATGCAGGATGAGGAGTCGGGCAATATGTTCGCGCGTTTCGTCCGTTGGCTGCGCGCTTTTATTCCGTAGTAATAACTGTTTTTGAGAGGCTCTTATCTATCTCTTCCGTTCGTTATATCTATATAATAGGGAGCAGGAGAACCAGCACTCGAAAGGGAGGCCACGAAATATGTTGCCAATGGGAAATCATCAACTGGAGGGCTTTGCCCAGATTCGCGTGATCGGTGTTGGTGGAGGTGGCAGTAACGCTGTCAATCGTATGATTCAAGCTAATATGATGGGTATTGAGTTCATCGCCATCAATACCGATGCGCAAGCATTGCTCTTGACGGAAGCACCCCACCGTATCCGTATCGGCGATAAGCTGACTCGTGGCCTCGGCGCTGGGGGCAACCCCAGCGTGGGCGCGAAGGCGGCAGAGGAGAGCGCCGAGGAGATCTACGAGGCGCTGAAAGGCTCCGATATGGTCTTCATCACCGCCGGTATGGGCGGCGGCACCGGCACCGGGGCCAGCCCCATCGTAGCACAGATCGCTCGCGAGGTTGGCGCGCTGACCGTTGGCGTCGTGACCAGACCCTTCTCCTTCGAGGGTAAGAAACGCCAGATGGCCGCCGAGGAAGGTATCGCCAATCTCAAACAGCACGTCGATACGCTGATTACCGTCCCGAACGACCGCCTCTTGCAAGTGGCCGACAAGCGCACACCGCTCACGGAGGCTTTTCGCCTGGCCGATGATGTGTTGCGTCAGGGCATTCAGGGCATCAGCGACCTGATTACGGTACCCGGCCTGATCAACCTGGACTTTGCCGATGTGAAGACGATTATGTCCGCCGCCGGCTCGGCGCTGATGGCGATTGGCGAGGCCAGTGGCGAGAATCGCGCCATCGACGCAGCACAGGTGGCGATTGCCAGTCCACTGCTCGATATCGATATTAGCGGCGCGCGCGGCGTGCTGTTCAATATCACGGGCGGTATGGATCTCACGCTCTACGAGGTCAATGAGGCGGCGGACATTATCAGCCAGGCGGCGCATCCAGAGGCCAACATTATCTTTGGGGCGGTGCAGGACCCCAATTATGATGGGCGCGTCAAGATCACCGTCATTGCCACCGGCTTCGACCAGGTACAGTCAGCGCCTTCGCGCCCGCAGGCGATGAGTAGCTACCCCTACGCTCAGGTGCGCCCGGAGTATGATCGCAGCAGGTTGTACCAGGTGTCGCAAGGCAATAGCAATAACGCTATTCGTTCTGCGCAGTACGGCTCCTTGCCGATCACGCCGCCGCCCCTGAACATTGCCAACCATCCAACCGGCCCATTGCGGGGCGAGCGTGGTCAGCAAGCACTGCCTGATACCGGGCGGCAACGCGCGGTCAATATGCCACCGGCAGCCTCTCCTGTGCGCGTGCCCGTTCCCGCCGATGTAGAGGCGGACGAGGAAGCTATCTTTGACGACGAGAACGACAATGCGGAGACCGATGCCCCGCGCCCGTTGCCCACGCCAGAGCCAGAGGCACAGCCGTTGCAGCGGCCCGTGAGCAAGCCGAATCCGACCGCTCGTCCGGTGCGACGTGTAGAGCGTCCGGCAGACCTGTCGCGCGGGCGTAACGCTGCCTCAAGCGACGCCATCGATATTCCGGCCTTCCTGCGCAAACGCTAAAAAAGTTGCGGAAGGCAAAATACGGCCCCCATGCAGCATGGGGGCCGTATTTTGCCTTCCGCAATTATTTGTTACGAGTCTTGCCCAGGTTGCCCGGAATGCTGGTATCGAGGCCGATGTGATTCACCACCACTTTCACGCCCGGTATGCCAAGCATCTCGCGCTCCAGCATGTATTTGGTTTCGCGCTTGGAGACATCGCCGTAGAGATGCAGAATATAGTTCTCCACCAGCACAGAGATATTGCGCGTCCCATCCAGCTTGCCCGCCGCCTCTAGCTGCGCCAGGCGCTCGTTGGCACGATTGAGAATAGCGTCTTCCGCAACGATAAAGTTGAGGACATTTACAACATTGGGCAAGGCACGGATTTTCTCTTCCAGGAGATCGCGCTGAGCCTCAAGTTCCACCTGGCCATAGAGTGCCAGCGTGAGCGCGTTGCCATCAACGCTGTCAAGCTCGACCGAGACGGGATGCGCGCTGTAGGCGGTGCTGCTGACGGTCACCGTTTCCTCAGCGATCTCGCGTGCCATTTCCAGTACCTGGTGCGCGCTGAGGTCCGGTCGCATCTTGGCGTCGCTGGACGGTGCCATCGGGTCCTCCAGCCCCCAGCCGATAATGCCAATTAATACAAAAGGCGCGGCAATAATAGAAATCCAGGGGTTTTGCGGAATAAATAGTAGCCCGGTGATAGTCACAATAATGGCAAAACTCAGGAAAAGCGGCCACCCGCTGGGGCCGGGCAAATGAATGTGATGCTCTTCCTCCGCCTCAGCTTCGGCATGCACCCTATCCAATTCATCTGCGGTCAGATTTGCACTGTGCAGAGTTGTATCCATAGTTTCTCGCTTTCCGTAGGAATAGCAGGCAATCTGCCAGAACATGCTTTGCAAGATAGAGAACTCCTGTTTAAAGCATACCAAATCTCTCACAATCGTGCAAGCTATTCAGCCGTTGCGCGGGTCAGCGTTGGCGGGACCAATGCGACTCCAGAGGCCCAGACGTATCAACTCCTCACGCGCCTCGAAACCGAAGAGTTCGGGGTCCATCAAACGCCCATAACGAATCACGAGGCCGCGCAACATCTCAATCTGCTCGGACTTGGCGGCCTTGTCCTGTTCAAAGGGAATGTGCTGCGCCAGCCGCTCTATCGCCTGCCGGTTATACCACTGCTCCTGTGATTCTGCCATATTTTCTGCAAACCTCTATCGAGCTAGAGAATGATCAGTTATTTAGCATGGTATCACTCCCTTCTCCCGCTGTAAAGATAATCGCTAACAGGCGCATAATCCCCACAAGGGTCATCACTATATATAACATGTGCAGTGATGACCCTTGTGGGGATTATGCGTTGTGCATTTTATTGTTACACGTTCTCGAACATGGCGCTGATGCTTTCGCGGTTATGGATGCGCTTGATGGCCTCAGCGAAGAGTGGGGCTACAGAAACTATCTCGATCTTGTCTGAGAACTGCACCGGCTGGTTCTCTACCGTATCGGTGATGATCAGTTTTTTGATCGGACTCTCGTTAATGCGCTCGACGGAGTTGCCGGTCAGTACGCCGTGCGTCACTACGGCGTAGACGGCCTTCGCGCCGCGCTCCATCAACTGATAGGAGACATCGACCAGTGTGCCGCCGGAGATGGTGAAATCATCGACCACCACCGCCGTCTTATCCTTCACATCCCCGATGATGCTGAGGATATGCGCCTTCTCATCATGCGCGAGTCGCTCCTTATCGGCGATAGCCATTGAGACGCCCAGACATGAGGCATAGCGCCGCGCCTGCTTGGCAAAACCGGCATCTGGTGAAACAATGACTATATCATCCAGCTCCATCTCTTTGATGCGTCGGCACAGCACCGGCAAGGCGTACAGGTTATCCACCGGAATGTGGAAGAAGCCTTGAATCTGCGGCGCGTGCAGGTCCATCGTCACTACGCGGTTCGCGCCCGCGACCTCAATGGCGTCGGCACAGACACGGGCGCGAATGGAGACACGTGGCTCATCCTTCTTATCGCCCTTCGCATAACTGAAGTAGGGAATCACCACTGTTACGGAATCGGTGCCCGCGCGCTTGAATGCATCTATCCAGAAGAGCAGTTCGACAAAGTTGTCGTTGGTCGGAAAAACCGTTTGCTGCACAACATACACACGGCGTCCTCGTACATTTTCCAGAATACGCACAAAGGTATTGCCATCAGAGAAGTGCAGGGTCTCGTTCATGCCCTGCGGAATGTTGAGATACTTACAAATGCGCGCGGTGAGGCGCGGGCTACCGCTGCCCGCAAACACCGCAATGCCATCGGGTTCCATAGTGGTCTTATTCCTCTTCATAGCGCCCGCCAAGATGCTGTGCAAGGAATTTCTCGGCGGCGGCGTAGAACTTGAGCCGATTCTCCGGCTTGGCAAAACCATGCCCTTCATCGGGGAAGAGCATATACTCGTACTGAATGCCCTTGCTCTTCATCGCCTCCACGATCTGCTCTGACTCCGCCTGCTTGACGCGCGGGTCATTAGCCCCCTGTGCAATCAGCATAGGTATCTTGATCTGGTCAACTTTGAAGAGCGGCGAACGGGATTTCAAAAACTCCTCTTCCGTATCGGGATTGCCGACACGCACGTGGAACTGCGATACCATCGTTGTCCAGTAAGGTGGTATCGTCTTAATTAACGTGATCAGGTTACTTGGTCCCACAATATCCACTGCGCAACAGAAGAGATCGGGCGTAAAGGTCGCACCTACCAGCGCTGCGTAGCCGCCGTAGGAACCGCCATAGATGGCAACGCGCTTCGGGTCGGCGATGCCCTGCGCGATGGCCCACTGCACGCCATCAACCAGATCATCGTGCATCTTCGCACCCCACTCCTTGTTGCCCGCGTTCAAAAACTCTTTACCATAGCCCGTCGAGCCACGATAGTTGACTTGCAGACAGGCATAGCCACGATTGGCGAACCATTGCGCCTCTGGATTATAACCCCAGCTATCGCGCGCCCAGGGGCCACCATGTACATTCAACACCATCGGCAGATTCCTCTCCTGCCCTACCGGCAAGGTGAGATAACCATGCAGTGTCAGGCCATCGCGTGCCCGAAAAGTCACGGGCCGCATACGCGCTAATTGATACTTGCTCAACTCTGGCTGATTGACGAAGAGGAAGGTCGCGCTCCGCTCTTTGCGATGATAGACGTAATACGAAACGGGGCCATTATCGGCTGTGAAGGCGATGACCCAATTCTCGTCGGCATCGTCGCGGCTGGTAATCGAGAAATCTCCATCATGAAGCGAGCGAATATAATCGAAGTCGGGCCGAATGGACTCGTCCAGCACTGTCCACTCGCGTCGATCACGATTGAAAGCAACCGCCTGTATCTCATAGGTATCGGGATGAATCATAATGTTATCCACGTCATACTGTGGGTCTTCGGCGATTACCTTGAGTGCCCCGCTTTCCAGGTCTAAACTCACCAGGCGGCTGGCATTGGCATTGCGCGAATCCAGCATATAGAGCGTCCGACCATCCTTGCTGAAACCAACCGGGCCACTGAGCAGCGCATCCTCTGCGCTCCACGTCAGCAGCAGCTTCCACTCGCTCTGCTCATCGTCGCGTATCAATAATTGCTGGCTGCTATCGGGCAACATGGCCTGCGCACCGCGCACCTTCAAATTGGTGTCCGTTACCCAGCCCGCGACATTGCCAGGATTCTTCGCCACCAGTTGCAGTTCACCGCTCACCAGGTCGAGGTGATAGACATCGTGCAACTGCGCATTCTCTTTATTCATGGCAATCAAGAGTTCGTTGGGAAAATGCTTATCGTGGGCGAGAATATGTACCTGCACATCATCATAAGGAGTCAGATCTCGTGTCTCTCTCGTCTCGATATTGGTGGCATACAGGCGGAAATTTTCGTTGCCACCAACATCCTGGATGTACATAATATGCGTATTATCGGCAGCCCAGAAATAAAAGCGTACACCGCGATCTGTGTCGTTTGTCACCGGCTGATAGTTGTCGCTACCCACCTTGCCCACCCAGACGTTCAAGACGCCGTTGACCGGCGCGAGGTAGGCCAGGCGCTGACCATCGGGCGAAATCTTTGGATTAGCCTTCACCGGATTGCCAAAAAGCACACGTCGCGGAATAAGCGCGACATTGGTTGTCGTCGTCATCTATCTAATACTCCTCTTAATATACAAAACGCACATAACAATATCCCATCATGAAATGCACAATTTCCCGTTTGGACATGCCTTATCATGTCCAAACCACTGCCTCGTGTGCTTCACGTGGGGAACAGCGCTTCCTGATAGCATTAACCCGTGCACTTAACACGCTTCACGGGCAGGACAGGATAAATCCCGTCCCTCTGGAGTGTTGCTACTACAAATATCCTACCACATTGATGTCTGAAACGAGAAAAAGTCAGTGCTTCTCTTTTTCATGACGTGGGTGGCGGCTCATTGTTAAAAGAGAGCTATATGTCACCAAAGAGACGGCCTGGACGTGTAATCATCGCAAAATACCAACGTATAGCAGCTATATACTGCTAAGGATTGTTAATGCTATCTGCCAAAACATTTTATAAAATATTACCTGGCATAAATAAAATTGCAGTGGTAAGGGTAAACGGACTGGGGGACTATCTTTTTATTATACCCGCGCTCTACGCGCTGCGGGCCGCCTATCCAGAGGCGGAAATCGTTCTGCTGGGCAAGGAGTGGCATGTCGAATTTCTGACCAGTAGACCAGGGCCGGTGAATCGCGTCATCGTCGTTCCGCCTGTTAGTGGCGTTGGCACACCCCCTGGCTCGGTAGAGGATATGGAACAGAATGAGCAATTTTTCAGGCAGATGCGGCGTGAAAAGTTTGATCTCGCCATCCAGATGCATGGCGGGGGACGCTACTCAAACCCCTTCACCGCGCGTTTAGGGGCCAGGACGACGCTTGGTCTACGCACGCTCGATGCTCCCCCGCTCGATCTGTGGATACCTTATATCATGTACCAGAGCGAGGTGCTACGCTACCTGGAGCTGGTCTCTCTAGTCGGCGCGCCGGTCGTGACGGTCGAGCCGACGATTACCGTCATGCCGAGCGACATAGAAGAATCCTACCGTGTCGTAGCCGAAACGGAGCACCCACTGGTGGCCATCCATCCGGGGGGCACCGACCCGCGTCGCCACTGGCCCACACAGCGCTTCGCTGTCGTTGGTGATGCGCTGGCGGCAGCGGGGGCCAGCGTCGTCGTGATCGGCACAGAGGATGAGGGCTACCTTGTGCGTTCGGTGATCGCGCACATGAAGTATCCGGCGCAGGACCTCAGTGGCAAATTGAGCATCAATGGTCTGACCGGGCTGCTCGCGCGCTGCGTCCTGCTCATTGCCAACGACGCCGACCCGCGCCATCTCGCCGAAGCGGTGGGAACGGCGACTGTTAGTATCTACTGGTGCGGCAACCTGATTACGACTGGCCCTATGAGGCGCACGCGCCATCGGCCTCTCATCGCGTGGCAAATCCATTGTCCCATCTGCGGCATCGATGTCCAGCACGATCAATGCGAGCATCGCGCCTCATTCGTCGCCACCGTTCCCACTGAGGATGTGCTGGAACAGGCTCTCGACCTGTTTACCATGTACGGTGAATGACAATAGGCTTTACAGCAACCCCTTGCTCTGCAAGAACGAGGTAGCAACTTCTTTGACCGCCTCTGTGACAGACATGCCACCGCTCTTCTTGCTGGCTACCTGCTGTTGAAGATCAATGCTGACCTGCGTGGTCAGGTAGGGGGCCAGTTTGTTCAGCGCGGGCGCTATGCCGGGATCGGCCTTGAGAACGCTATCACGCACAATGGGTGCGGGATGGAACTCCGGGAAGCCGTGTTTGTCATCCTGCAAGAAGATGAAGCCTTGCGTTGTGACGGAGCCATCGGTGGTATAGCATTCGTTGACCTGGGCGTCACCACTCTTCACGGCCTGAAAACCGATGGCATAATCGACCTGCTTGATGGCCTTGAAACTGGTGGCACCGAAACCATACGTCGCTTTTAAATCATTAAAGAAAGGGATACCATCGCTCTGTGTCGCCAGTACCAGTTGCGGCACGTGGGGAGCAAGCTGCGAGAGCGTGGTCACTCCCAGCTTCTGCGACTCCGCCTGCGTAGTGCAGAGCGCATAGCCATCGTTCAGTGGCGAATAATCCAGCCACGTGATATGAAACTGTTTCTCGAAGCCCTGCTTGACTGTGTTATAGTCTTGCTGCGGATTAAACGACGACTGGACACCTAGCAGGTTCAGGCCGGTAGCGGTAAACTCCGGGTAGAGGTCTATTGCACCGCTTTTCAGAGCATTGAAGACTACAGGCGTCTGACCCAGTGCCAGCCTGGGTGTCACCTGGTAGCCTGCTTTCTGGAGCAGCAGAATATACATCTCGCCTAACAACTGCCCCTCAACATCCAGCTTACTACCAACCACAATTGGCACCTTTGTTGAGCCGGAACTACCACTGCCACTACTGCCGCCGGACGAGCCACAGGCCGCGAGCAAGAGCATCGGCACGAGCGCCAGCAAGGTTGCCAGCGTAGACCATGATGATCGTTTGAATAAACGCATTAATTCTCTCCTTATGTGATGCATGGAATACAGTACATTGTGTCACGCGCTGACCGCTTCCTGCTCCTGCACTTTGAGACCAACAGGAGTGACGAGGCGTTGTAGCCAGCTCATCAGCAATTCGACCAGGATTGCCAGCACCGCTACAGCAAGGGCACCGGCAATCAGTTCGGTGTAATTGAAGACATTGAGGCCATCGACGATATATTCACCGTAGCCGCCTGCTGCAATGAAGGCGGCAAGTGTGGCCGTAGCGATGATCTGTACCGCCGAGGTACGGATACCTGCGACGACCAGCGGCGTCACCAACGGCGTCTGAATGCGCGTCGCAATCTGCCAGCGATTCATGCCCATGCCTCTAGCGGCATCCAGGATAGCCGGGTCGATAGCGCGCAGGCCAGTGTAGGTATTGAGCAGGATAGGTGGAATACCCAGCACGATTAGAGCAATCACCGTTGGCTTAAAGCCCAGCCCCAGCAAGGGCACGAAGGCAAACAAGATGGCAATGATAGGAATGGCACGGATGAGGCCGCTCAGGTTGACAGCGATGAAGGCCAGGAGCGGATTGCGCGAAACAGCCGCCCCCAGCGCAATACCAATAATAATCGCAACAGCAATGGAGAAGCCGCAGATACGCAGGTAGGCCCACGTCTGCCCGATAAAATCGTTTTGCGGATTGAGAATAAACTGTATGACGGCCATTACACGCTTCTTTCTGTTTCAGGCGGTCATAACCGCGCTACGTCCCCGGCTCAACAACGTTTGTAAGCCCAATAAGAGCGCATCGGCGAACAGAGCGAACAGGGCAATCAAAATCGCTCCGGCCAGGATGGCGTCGAGGTCGAAGGTGGCAATATTCTGAAAGATCAGCGTGCCCAGTCCACCCTGTCCCACCAGCGCCGCCAGTCCGGCGATGCCGATAGTGGTCACAGTCGCCACGCGCACACCCGCAATGATAACCGGCAGCGCCAGCGGGAGACGAACGCGCCAGAGTATCTGCAACGGGTTCATACCCACCGCACGCCCTACCTCTATCAGCAATGGATCGATGCTATTCACCGCCGCGACCGTGTTACGAATCAGCACAAGTTGATTGTAAAGTACCATCGGGATAATGGCGGTGGCGGAACTGAGTTTTGTGATTGGCAGCAGGAGCATAAAGGCCGCGATGCTGGGCACCGTGTAGAGCAGGCCAGAAATGGTGATGATGGGCAGGTATAAACGGCGATGGCGGGCCACGAGCAAGCCGAGCGGGAGCGCAATGAATAGAGAGAGGAACATCGTAATGCTTACCAGAGAAAGATGTTGCAAGAACAGATTGGGAATACTACCTGGATCGGATAGGTCATAATTATAGGGTTGAAATAAGTAATGCATAAAAAATCCTTCAAAACTACTGGCGCGCCTCTACAGAGATGTTTTCCTGTCGTACCTGAGTGATCTCACGGTTAATGCTGGCAAGGCTAATGGTACCGATGGCTTTGTGTGTGTCTTCGTGCTGAATAAGTAAGGCGGGGGCGTTGGTTTCGAGGAGCTTGAGCATAGCAGAGAGCAGGGTAGCATTTGATGAGCAGATCACAGCATCTCCCCAGTGTGCTGACGAAACCGCCTCCGGTCGCTGATCCATAGCAGTAGTGACCGGCAGATACTCTAACTGGCGCAAGATATTATCGGCTCCCACCAGACGGCGCACGAAATCGTTGGCCGGTCTGGCCAGGAGTTCGATAGGCGTACCTAACTGCAAGAGACGCCCCTGATCCATTACAGCGATCTGATCGCCGAGCTTGAGCGCCTCTTCAACATCATGCGAAACAAAGAGGATCGTCTTATGCACGTCGCGCTGAATACGCAGCAATTCGTCCTGCAAACGTGCGCGCGTAATAGCATCCAGCGCGCCAAATGGCTCGTCCATCAGCAGGATAGCTGGATCGGTTGCCAGCGCGCGCGCCAGCCCGACACGCTGCTGTTGCCCACCGGAAAGCTGGCGAGGGTAGCGGCGGCGATACTCAGCGGGTGGCAGACCCACCAGCATCAATAACTCATCGACGCGCTCGCGCAGGCGCTGCTTGCTCCAGCCACCGGTAATTTCAGCCGTGACACGCACGTTCTCTTCAATAGTCATGTGAGGAAACAGTCCAACTTGCTGAATCACGTAGCCAATGCGGCGACGCAAAGCGATAGGGTCTTCGCTCAACACGTTCTTATCATCAATCATGATCTCACCTGACGTTGGCTCAATCAGGCGATTGACCATCCGCAGCAGCGTCGTTTTGCCGGAACCAGAGGTACCCACAAGCATACAGGTGCTACCCTCCGGCACCTCAAAGGTGACGGCATCGACAGCAGGCTGCTTCGCACCGTTATAATATTTGGAAATCTGGTGGAATGCTATTTTTGCCATATATCCTCTTGCTTCCTTATCGCAAAGATCACCCCCTAGTATACTACGTCAGGCAGAGTCAAAGCGTCTCTTAACAAGCCAGTATTGGGCTGAGACAAAATTTGTCAGATAGAGGAAATATGATAGCAGGAATGGGCCTGCCATTCCTTTCTGATATGAAAAAGGTTTATAAACACAATAGCACCAGAAATGACATGCCGTTTCTGGTGCTATTGTGTTTATAAACCTTTTTCTCACGCTGCGGCGAGCGTGGGCGTAGCGACGAACCAGACGCCGACAAGTCCCTGACCATTGGCTTCACCGGCGGTAGTATCGCCGGAGTAGGTATAGAGGAAGTGGCCGTTATACTGTACCTGATTGCCGTTGGCAGAATTCACCACCGTTAGCTTGCCGGGCAGGGTCGCGGCGCTGGTTGGGGTTGCGGAACCGGTCACAAGCAGCGGCGGCCACTTTTGCGCGCAGCTTCCGGTACATACGGCCTTCGTTGGGGTGTCGGGCTTAAAGTAATAGAGCGTGAACCCTGCTGCATTGGTCAACACCGTCATACTCTGCCCCTTCACGGTAATGGTCGCGGTTTTAATCACAACACTGCCGCTCGCGGCGGCTGTCGCGGTAGGAGTTGTGCTACTGCCATAGCCATTACTATAACTGCTACTGCTGGTCGGGGTGCTACTTGTCGTGCTGCTGGATGACGAACCGCTACCGGTGGTCGTGCTGGAACTACCGCAGGCAGCTATGAGGGCAGCTAAAGTCGTAGCTATACATAGAATGAACACCCATCGTGATGTGCGCATGGTGATACCTTTCTTGCTAGAGAACCTATCCAGACCTCACTACAAGAAGATACGCCGCCGGGTTACAGCCCTGTGCTTTCTGGCTAAAACATGCCAAAGCCCGACCACATTGCGTTTATCGTTATATGTCAGACTATCGTTGTATATCAAACTGTCACAGCACGTTTCCTGCCATATCAAGAAACAGTACCGTCTCGACAAGCGGTATATAAGACAACAATATACACGATAGGCAAAAAAAAATTTTTTGTAGTGTATCGTAGTACGTCGATCAATCATCTTTGGAGAACTGCATGCAACGTGGTTTTCGTTATCTAACCGGCAGGATTTCCCTGGCCATCGTGATGCTCGTCATCATCGGTGCAGGCATTTTTAGTATTGCGCTGGTGGCTCGCGCGCAGCACCCCACCGACGCTGATCAGCTTGTACAACTCAAAGGGCAGACGGTGCCACTACTTGGGCGCGCCAGTTTTGTTGGTGCCGCCAGTCCTCAGCAACAGCTAGCTCTTTCCATCGGTTTGCACTGGCGCAATCAGCAGGAGCTAACCAGTTTGCTGGCCGAACTCTACAACCCCCACTCATCGCTGTATCATCACTTTCTCACCCCGCAACAATTCACCACTGAATTCGCGCCAACCGCCGATCAGCAGCGACAGGTAGTCGATTACCTGCACAGCCAGGGCCTGAGCGTGACGCACATCGCCTCAAACGGCCTGCTCATCGATGCCACCGGCACCGTCGCACAGGCCGAGAGTGCCTTCCACGTCACAATCAACAACTATCAGGTTGGCACACGTCATTTTTATGCCAATGCCAGCGCCCCCTCGCTGCCCGCTTCCATCTCTTCTCTTATTACATCAATCGGCGGCCTTGACAACAGTACCACACTTCATCCTCTCTCTCAACTGAGCGTTACTGCTGCTCACATACCCCATAGGAGCAGTAACAAAGGGAAGGTACAGGCTGCCGCCGGGGGATATGGCCCTTCCGATCTGCTCGGCGCATATGATGGTGCCACCTTACAACAGGCGGGCATTACGGGCAGTGGTCAGACCGTAGCGGTCTTTGAACTGGACGGCTACCAGCAGAGCGATATTACACACTATCTGCAAAGCAATAACCTGGGCAATCCCAGCATCACCAATGTGCTGGTCGATGGCTATAATGGCGCGGCCGGAGCGGGGGCTATCGAGGTCGAACTGGACATTGAGGTGGTCGCGGCTATGGCCCCCGGCGCGGCGCAGATCGTCTACGAAGGTCCCAATACCACGCAAGGCGTCAATGACACCTATAATCAGATCGTAACCGACAACAAGGCGCAGGTGATGACGACCAGTTGGGGCGAATGCGAGGCGCAATCCGGCGCGTCCGAACTGCAAACGCTCGATAATATCTTCAAACAGGGGGCGGCGCAAGGCATCGCCTTCTTTGCCGCGTCCGGTGACTCTGGTGCCTATGACTGCAACGATAACACGCTGGCCGTAGACTCGCCTGCCGACGATCCCTATGTGACCGGTGTGGGCGGCACCACCCTGCAAATCAACAATGGCACCTACGGCAGCGAGACCGTCTGGAGCAATCCCAGTGACACGCAGCGCAGCCCTAATGGTGCTGGCGGTGGCGGCGGCATCAGCAACACCTTCGCCGAGCCTACGTGGCAGACCGGTCCCGGCGTGAAGAACCAGTATAGCAACGGCAACCGCGAGGTACCGGATGTCTCGGCAGATGCCGACCCCAATACGGGCTATGCCATCTACTGCACCGTCAGCGCCGCCGGTTGCCCCTCAACGGGCAACGTCGTTGTCGGTGGCACCAGCGCGGCGGCTCCGCTCTGGGCGGGCAGCACGGCGATGATTAATCAGTATCTGCAACAGCAGGGCAAGCCGCGTGTGGGCTTCTTCGATCCACAACTTTACCAACTGGCAAGCACGCAACAGCAGTACGCACCATTCCACGATATCACTACCGGCAATAACCTGTACTATCCGGCGACTGCTGGCTATGATGAGGCCAGTGGTCTCGGCACACCGGACATCTACAATATCGCCCGTGATCTGGCTGGTGGCAGCACACCGCCACCAACGCCGACACCCACTAACACACCCACGCCAACGCCAGTACCAACCAGTACACCCACTCCAACGCCGGTACCAACCGGCACACCCACACCCCCCGGCTCCGGCTCGCTGATCCAGAACGGCGGCTTTGAGAATGGTACCGCGCCCTGGCGGGAGTCTTCTTCGGGTGGCTATGAACTGATCGATACTACCAACCCGCACACTGGCAACTACAGCGCCTATCTATGCGGCTATAGCAGTTGTCAGGATAGCATCGCGCAGAGCTTTACCGTGCCATCCGGCGCGTCAAGCCTTTCTATCACCTACTGGTGGTATGCCGAAACCTACAGCTTTAGCTCATCGTGCGATGATAGCCTGATTGTGCAGGTGCTGGACAGCAATGGAAAGTCCATCGACCAGTTGCAAAAGGTCTGCAACACCAGCGCCAGCGCGAACTGGCAACAGGCCACTTTTGACGCCGCCAGCCTGCTCTCTAAGTATGCCGGTCAGACGGTCACGCTGGTCTTCACAGGCACGACCAGTTCCGGCTTCGCCACAACCTCATTCTTCATTGACGATGTAGCAGTGAATGCTGCATAAATAAGGTTGTTAAAAAAACAACTCGCCGGGTCATTGTTCACAGAACGAGCAATGGCCTGGAAGGTTGTTTTTTTAACAACCTTATTGTAGCTTCTCTCCACAATTGAAACAGTAGCGGAAGTAGGTCGGGCTATGCGCACCACAACGCGCACAGATCAGACCGGTTGCGCCCTCCGGTAGCAGCGCGCTGGCCTCCGGTGGCACGGGTGGTAGAGTGGGTTGCGTTGATGATGAGGGCGTGGTAGCCTGCTCTTCCCCCTTTTTTATCATCTGAAGTATGTCTGCACGCATCTCCTCCATATTGATGCCCTGGCCTTCCAGCACCGCTATTGCAACGCCTCTACCCTCACGGAGTAATCCTAACAAGAGATGTTCGGTGCCAAGCTATGGAGGCCACAAAAACTTGTCCCTAATCTACCGCGCGAATAGCCGGATGCAGCAACCCCAGCGCGATGAGGCTTGTCGCAATGACCCCACCGGCGATAAAGATTGCCGGTGCGCCGAATCGATCAGCGGCGATACCAGCTAAACCAAAGCCGATGGGCAGCAGACCGGTCGAGACAAAAAGATCAATGCTGGCGACGCGCCCCAGCAGGTTCGGCTTCACAAACGTTGGGTCTTGCAGGGTATTCATCCAGGCCAGCCCTAAGGCCGAAAACGCCGCTCCTTGCGTAAAGAAGGCCAGGCAGGCTCCAATGAGGCCAATCGGTAGGCCCATTGCTATCAGCATCAGGCCGCTTAGCGACCATGCGCCGTAGGTGAGCAAGCCGCGCCGTCGCAAGCGTTTGAAGTGCCCCAGCCAGAAGGCGGCGCACACGGAGCCGAGCGCGGAAAGCGTGGTGAAGAGGGCATAGATACCCACCTGCGTCCCAAAGCGTTGCTTCACCAATAAAGGCAGCGCGGCTTCGTAAGGCCCGGACAGGAAAACGGTACTCACGCAGGCAATCACCAGTGTAATCCACAACCAGGGTGAATGCAGCACGGCGCTGATGCCCACGCGCATATCTTGCAGCACGCTCTCTGCTTTCTCCGCTGGCTGCCGCGTGGCCTCCACTCTGGGCAGTGCGACCAGGCAGGCCGCCGAAAGGAAAAAGGAAAGTCCATCTAAAGCAAAGGCGAGCGATGTTCCACCGAATGCGATGATCGCTGCCGCAATGGCCGGGCCAATGAATTGTGCTGCCTGTGTGCTGATACTTCTGAGCGAGTTGGCGCTTGCTAGAAATTCAGCAGGCACCAGGTCAGGAATGAACGCGGTGTAGGCCGGAGAGAAAAATGCTTCAACAACGCCGAAGAAGGCGCTCATAACAAAGATTTGCCACAGTTCAAGCTGATGTTGGAAGGAAAGGTACGCGATCAAAACGACTACGCATCCACACGAGAGATCGGAAACGAGCATCAAGTACACTCTGGGTAGACGATCCACGGCCACACCGCCGAAGAGGAGCAGCAAGAGCATGGGAACGATAGAGCAGATCAGCACGATACCCATTGCCGTTGCCGAGCCGGTTTTCTGTAGCACCCACCAGGCCAGCGCGATGGTAAAGAGACTGTCGCCTAAGCATATCGTTTCTAACAATATTACCTGAGTTTTTGCGGCGCGTCAAGTGGAAGCAAGGCAGCCACGTGGGCGACGCTCACGGCGAACGCGACAAGAATGAACACCTTACATCCGAGTTTTTCAATTTGTATCTTTATGTCGTACAATGCCATCGTGTGTATGTCAGAGAATGTGAGGAAAAGATACGATGACGAAAACGACACAGATGCAACAAGAAAAACATAAACATACTAACCGCCTTATTCACGAGACAAGCCCTTATCTGCTGCAACATGCCCATAATCCTGTTGACTGGTATCCCTGGGGCGAGGAAGCCTTCAAAAAAGCGCAGGCCGAAGATAAACCCATCCTGCTCAGCGTCGGCTACTCCGCCTGCCACTGGTGCCATGTGATGGAGCGCGAGTCTTTTGAGAACGAGCAGATCGCACAACTCATGAATGAGCATTTCGTCTGCATCAAGGTAGACCGCGAGGAGCGCCCGGATATTGATGGCCTCTATATGCGAGCCGTGCAAGCTCTGACCCAGCAGGGTGGCTGGCCCATGACCGTCTTCCTGACCCCCGATGGTCGCCCTTTTTACGCCGGTACGTACTTCCCGCCTAACGACCGGCGCTATGGGCGCGAGATCATGCCCGGCTTCCCGCGCGTGCTGCAAAGCATGGCAATAGCCTACAAAGAACACCGCCAGGAAATTGAAGAGCAGGCCAACGCAGTTGCCGAGTTCTTGCGCCAGAATAGCACCGCCGCGTTGCGCCAGCATACTCATAGCGAGAAAAGCGAGATCGGCCAGCCATTAGCAATACTTAATACTGCCGCCGAGCGCCTGATCGCCGATTTTGACGAAAAGCATGGCGGCTTTGGGCACGCCCCCAAATTTCCCAACACGATGTCGCTGGAGTTCTTGCTGCGCGTCCATCTGCACCGTCAGCGTGGCGAAATGGCGGCCCCCGACCCCCGTCAGAAGCACAGTGAGCTAGCCGTTCTTGAGAAGACGCTGTGGCATATGGCGCACGGCGGCATCTATGACCAGTTGGGCGGCGGCTTCCATCGCTACTCCGTCGATGCCGAGTGGTTGGTACCACATTTCGAGAAGATGCTGTATGATAACGCTCTGCTTAGCCGTCTCTACTTGCATGCCTATCTCGTGACCGGCAACCCGCTCTATCAACGTATCGTCGAAGAGACGCTTAACTATGTCATACGCGAGATGACCGCACCGGAGGGCGGCTTCTACTCAACGCAGGATGCCGATAGTGAGGGGGAAGAGGGCAAGTTCTTCCTGTGGACACAGGCCGAAATTCAACACGCTCTGCCCACCGAGGACGCCCCCATTTTCATGCGCTATTACGATGTCACCCAGCATGGCAATTTTGAGGGCAAAAATATTCTGCACGTCGATTATGAGCCGTTGCAGGTCGCCGATCAATTTCAAATTAGCCTGCCTGAGTTGCAGGCCATTCTGGCACGCGACCGTGAACTGCTCTTCAAGCTGCGCGAGCAGCGCGTCAAGCCTGCCCGCGACGAGAAGATACTGACCTCGTGGAACGGCCTGATGCTGCGCAGCTTTGCCGAAGCCGCGCGCTACCTCGCCCGACCAGACTACTTGCAAGTCGCCATCAACAACGCCACCTTCTTGCTCACCAACCTGCGTCAGCAGAATCGCCTCTTGCGTACCTATAAAGATGGCCGTGCACACCTCAATGGCTACTTAGAGGACTACGCCTTTCTGGCCGATGCGCTGCTGGCGCTCTACGAGGCCAGCTTCGACCCGCGCTGGTTCAATGAGGCGCGCGCCTTGATGGATACCGCCATCGTCCTCTTCGCCGATGAGCAGCACGGCGGTTTCTTCGACACCAGCAGCGATCACGAGCAGCTCATCAGCCGTCCAAAAGATATCATGGATAACGCCATTCCGGCGGGCAATAGCGTGGCCGCCGATGTCCTCTTACGTCTGGCCGCCTTCACCGGTGAGGATGCCTACCGTCAGCGTGCCAACGATTACTTGCAAACCCTGGCCGACTTCATGGTTCAGCATCCGCAAGCCTTCGGCCATGCACTGGGCGCGCTGGACTTCGCCCTTTCAGCCAGCAAGGAGATCGCTATCCTGGGGCAACCAAGAGCCGCAGATACGCGCGCGTTGCTGGAAGTTGTGAATAATCGCTACCTGCCCAACAGCGTGCTGGCCTGTGCCGCGCCAGATGATGCGGTTGCCACGCAGACCGTGCCGCTCTTACGAGATCGTCCGCTCAAGGACGACAAAGCCAGCGCCTACATCTGCCAGCATTTCACCTGCCTTGCGCCCGTCAACACACCAGAAGAGCTAGAAAAACTTTTATAACAGGCAAATGAGTGTACTGTGAAATGACAGGCGGTCACAAGGGAATCCCTCATGACCGCCCGCTATCCTCTTGTGGAGACGAGCGAGTGATTCCCCTTTCTTGCCCATCCGCACTGCCAACTCTTCCTGGGTGATATGCTGCTGCCTACGTCTTTCATCTCGACCTCTGCTGCCGTAGGGGCGTGATTGATCACGCCCTGCGAGCCGTGCGATGGGCGAAAAAGGGCGTGATCAATCTCGCCCCTACGGGTGCCGAGGCCGATGGGCGGAAAGGGCGTGATCAATCTCGCCCTGCGAGCCGTGCGATGCCCGGAAAGGGCGTGATCAATCTCGCCCTGCGAGCCGTGCGATGGGCGAAAAAGGGCGTGATCAATCACGCCCCTACGGGAGTGCCGAGGTCGATGGGCGGAAAGGGCGTGATCAATCACGCCCCTACGGCAGCAGAGGCCGATGGGCGGAAAGGGCGTGATGAATCACGCCCCTACGGGTGCCGAGGTCGATGCCCGGAAAGGGCGTGATCAATCACGCCCCTACGGGTGCCGAGGTCGATGCCCGGAAAGGGCGTGATCAATCACGCCCCTACGGGTGCCGAGGTCGATGCCCGGAAGGGGCGTGATCAATCATGCCCGGAGAGCCGCGCGATGCCCCGAAGGGGCGTGATCAATCATGCCCGGAGAGCCGCGCGATGCCCGGAAAGGGCGTGATCAATCATGCCCGGAGAGCCGCGCGATGGGCAGAAAGGGCGTGATCAATCACGCCCTGCGAGCCGTGCGATGGGCGGAAAGGGCGTGATGAATCACGCCCCTACGGGTGCCGAGGTCGATGCCCGGAAAGGGCATGATCAATCATGCCCCTACGGGAGTGCTGAGGTCGATGCCCGGAAGGGGCGTGATCAATCTCGCCCCTACGGGTGCCGAGGTCGATGCCCGGAAAGGGCGTGATCAATCATGCCCCTACGGGAGTGCCGAGGTCGATGCCCGGAAAGGGCGTGATCAATCTCGCCCCTACGGGTGCAGAGGTCGATGGGCGGAAAGGGCGTGATCAATCTCGCCCCTACGGGTGCAGAGGTCGATGGGCGGAAAGGGCGTGATCAATCTCGCCCCTACGGGTGCAGAGGTCGATGGGTAAAATTCATAATGTTACAAATTTACAAGGGTACTTCCCTGATAGTGTACAATAAAGGCATGCGTAACGAATTATTAGCCTGGTTTGCCCGTGAGGGGCTGTTGCTGACCGATGTCGTGACGTCGGCGAATGACCCGGAGCATGATGAGGTCAAGGTGACGGTCAAGGCCCCCATGCTGGCCTTGAGCAAGGCCGATAACGATTTTCGCGAGTGTCCCGACCCGGTGTTGTTCGGCTACCCGGCGTCGGCGCTGGATATGATGCTGCTTGAGGACATGCATCAGTTTGTGCTGAAATGGTATGAACGCGCCGTCGCGGCAGGCATGGTGCGCTGCTTTGTCTGCAATCAGCAGTTGCACATCGATGACGAGAAACCCTGGGACGCAGTCTTCGTCTCCGAGCAGTTCTATTGCTGGCTGCTCGTCCACTTCGACTGTAAACGCTATCTGGCGCGCGAACTCAAAGGACGTAATCCGTTCGAGGTGACCGCCACCGAACCCGAATTTTTTGATTTGTGCTTGCCGGAAAGTGCCACCGACACACAACAGACATAACTTTTGACGTGGGAATAGTGCAATGAATAAGAATGAGGTTGCTACCCTGCTGGAAGACATTGCCACCCTGCTCTCGCTGAAAGAGGGCAGCAGCGTCTTCGAGGTGCGCGCGTATGAGAATGCCGCCCGCACTATCAATGCGCTCGACGGCGACATAGAGGAAATGGTGCAGCAGGGCCAGCTTAAAGGCTTGCCCGGCATCGGGCCAACGCTGCTCAAACGCATCGAAGAGGCCGTCACGACCGGCCATATCACCTTCTATGACGAGCTACGTGCCAGCACACCGCCGGTCAAGCTGGAGATGATGCGCATTCCCGGCCTGGGGCCGAAAAAGATCAACGCTATCTATGATAACCTGCACGTGACCAGCATTGCCGAGCTTGAGCAAGCGTGCAAGGAAGATCGCGTAGCACATCTGCCCGGCTTTGGCAAGAAGACGCAGGAGAATATTCTGAAGGGTATCGCCCATCTGGCACAACATTCTGAACGCTACCTCTATCCCATTGCCGAACAGGAGGCGGAGCAGATACGGTCTGCGCTGGCAACCTTGCCGCAGATTGTACATCTACAGATCGCCGGTAGCCTGCGCCGCCGCCGCGAGACGGTGAAGGACATCGACATGGTGGCCAGCGTAGCCGATGACGCCGATAGCGAGGCACGCCGCGCGATCATGGACTTTTTTGTCAGCCAGCCCTCTGTTCAGGCCATCACTAACAAGGGAGAGACAAAATCTAGCGTGATCTTGCGTAGCACCATTGCGATGGATCTGCGCGTCGTCAACGATAGTCAGTTTCCTTACACACTGCACCATTTCACCGGCTCCAAAGAGCATCATATCCCTTTGCGCCGCCGCGCCCTGGGTATGAATATCACTATTAATGATTACGGCATCTTTAAAATCGTCAATGGCCAGGAAGAACTGATCCCCTGCCATACCGAGGCCGACATCTACGCCGCTCTCGGCCTGGATTATATCGAGCCGGAATTGCGCGAGGATATGGGCGAGATTGAGGCCGCCGCCACCCATAGCCTGCCTGTTTTGCTAGAAGAACGCGACCTGCGCGGTGTCCTGCACGCTCATTCGACCTGGAGCGATGGACAGGCTACCATTCGTGCGATGGCCGAAGCCTGCATCGCGCGCGGCTACAGCTATCTCGGCATCACCGATCATAGCAAGGTCGCCGCCTACGCCAACGGACTGAGCGAAGAACGCTTACGCAAACAGGGTGAGGAGATCGACCGGCTCAACGAGGAGTTCGCCGGGCGCTTCCGCATTCTCAAAGGCACCGAATGCGACATCCTGCGCGATGGCACTCTCGACTATAACGACGAGGTGCTGGCGAGCCTGGATTTCGTTGTTGCCTCGATCCATAGCAACTTCAATCTCTCGCGCGAAGAGCAGACAGAGCGCATGTTGCGGGCCATCGCCAATCCCTACGTTGATATTATCGGCCATCCCACCGGACGCATTCTGCTTGGCCGCGCAGGCTACGAACTGGACATGGATGCTGTGATCGAGGCCGCCGTCGCCCACAACGTCTGCATCGAGGTCAATGCCCACCCCTCACGGCTGGATATCGACTGGCGCTACCTGCATCACGCGCGCGACAAAGGCATGAAAACGTCGATCAACCCTGACGCACACTCAACTACCGGCATTGACGATATGCGCTACGGTGTTGGTGTCGCGCGCAAAGGCTGGATACGCGCTAGCGACGTTCTCAACGCCATGCCCATTGACGAACTCCTGGCTTACTTGCGCGCGCGCAGACAAGCCTGACCCTTTTCGGAATGACGTCCGTGTTGTATATAATCAATGGTGACTATTCGCGGCATTATATACATAGCAATTGAAAGGAGATCAATCCTATGGCACATATCTCGGAATTAGAAGTTGCCCCACGCACGGTACTGGGAAAAGCCAATAAACGCTTGCGCAAGGCCGGTATCATACCGGCGCATGTTTTTGGACGCGGTGAAGAACCGGAGGCCATTCAGATCGACGCGAAAACCTTCGAACAATTCTTGCGTTCACACGCCGGGACAAATCTCGTTACGCTCAAACTGCCTGGACACATCCAGACGGCGTTGCTACGCCATATCCAGCATGAGCCAACGACAGGAAAAGTGCTGCATGTCGATTTCTTCCGCGTCACGATGGAAGAGCGCGTGCGCGTCAAACTCCCATTGCATTTCGTAGGCGAGGCTCCCGCAGTGAAAAATGAAGGCGGTGTTCTCATCCACCTGTTAGATACGTTGGAGGTCGAATGCCGCGCCTCTGATCTGGTGGAGCACGTGGATGTCGATATCTCATCCTTAAAGGAGATTGACGATGCACTGCACGCCAGAGATATCGTGCTGCCAGAAGGCTATACCATGCTCACCGACCCCGACGAGGTTGTCGTGAAAGTCGTTCCCTCACGTGCCGAACTGGCCGAAGAAGCGGCCACTGCTGCTCCTGCCGCCACTACAACAGCGGCTCCTGCCAGTACACTCAGCAGCACAGGAAGTGCGGCAGAAGCATAAAATCGGAAAGCTGGCATTAGCAACATTCAAGCGAGGAAGCGGTAGTTTATGCGTATTATGATTGTGACCGATCAATACCCCCCGATGGTGGGAGGGGTGCCGACCGTATGTCATGGGCTGGCCGTCGATTTCGCCAATCGCGGTCATCACGTGTGGGTAGTCGCACCCAGTTATAGCAATCGTGATGTACGTCGTCTCGAACAAAATCGCGTCCGTGTCTACCGCTTCTCTTCCTTTGAGTGGCCCACCTACGAAGGGATGCGTATTCCGTTCCTACCCATTATGCCGGTGCGCAATCTGATTAAGCGCGTTGCACCGGATATTATTCACATTCATTCACCGGCGGTACTGGGCAATATCGCACAACTACTGGCAGGTGGGCTACGCAAGCCGGTGATTGTTACCAACCATTACTTGCCTATTAACGTGAGCCGCTCGCTGAGTTCAGACCCTCTGCTGGGCAAATACTTCAGTATCATCACTTATTCGTATCTGGTACACTTCTGTAATCGCTGCGACTACGTGACGGCCCCGACGAAAACCGCGCTCGACTTGCTCTATGAACATGGCCTGCACGCACCCGCGCAGGCTATCTCCAACGGCATCGATCTGCAGAAATTTACGCCGGGGCCACCCGATCCTGCCATCCGGCAACGCTTCAACCTGCCCGCCGACCGTCCACTGATTCTGCACGTGAATCGCCTGAGTGAGGAGAAGCGTATTAATGTGTTGATCGCAGCAGCCACGCACATAACCAGCAATGGGCATGTCGTGCTGGTTGGCACCGGCCCTGCCGAGGCGGAACTGAAAGAGCTGGCCAGAGCGCTCGGCGTCCTGGATAGCCGCGTCAGCTTTCTGGGCTACGTACACGATGACGATCTGCTAGCCCTGCGCCGCTCATCCGCAGTCTTTGCTATTCCCTCCGAGGCCGAGCTACAAAGCATATCGACCATGGAGGCAATGGCCTGCGGTTTACCGGTTGTCGCCGCCGACTCCTACGCCTTGCCGGAACTGGTACATCATGAAGAGAACGGCTTCCTTTTTGAGCCAGGAAACAGCGAGGAACTGGCTTTCTACCTCGATCTCCTGCTTAGCAAGGCCGACCTGCGCGCTCGCATGGGCCAGGAGAGCCTCAAGATCATCGCCAGACATGATCGCATCGAGGTTCTCAACCAGTGGGAGGCGCTCTACAACCGGCTTTCAAAGGAGTTTCTGGAAGCCAAAGAGCGCCAGCAACGCCTGCGCATGATGCGCAAATATCCCGGCGTGCTACCTGCCCCCCTCTACCATTCGCGTATCCGGCGTACCGGCGAACTCGGCTTCGACCGCCCTGCAGCGGGTTCTCGCAAACCTATGGCGCGCTAGTGTCTAGCCGACACATGCATGATGCCGGCAATACCTGTGCCGGTATCATGCACGTCCATATCTATGCTATTCACATTATTCTCGCCGCGCGTTCCACTATTTCCTTGCGCTATGAGACACACTGGAACAAGATAGGACAGGTTTTTCACTTTAAAAATGAAATTCTGCTCCACCATGACTCATGCTGCGGGCAATGGTGGAGCAGAATCCCATTTTTAAACTTTTTAGCCCTCCCTTGACGCCTGTGCGACAATGAAAGATGACTATGGCGAAACCCATGTTACAATTTTTCTACGCACTCATTTGACGGAAGCATGACATTTTTTTCTTTTACTATTGACGCGGAGTGCCCAGACACGTGGGCGCGCGCAGGCACCATCAATACGCCACACGGCAGCATTCGCACGCCTATTTTTATGCCTGTGGGCACACAGGCAACGGTCAAGAGCGTCTCGCCGGAGGAACTACGCGAGGCGGGCGCGCAGATCATTCTTGCCAACACCTATCACCTGATGCTGCGCCCCGGCTCAGCACTGATCCAGGAGTTTGGAGGCCTGCACCGTTTTATGCACTGGGATGGCCCCATTCTCACCGATAGCGGCGGCTTCCAGGTCTGGAGCCTGGGCCACCTGCGCAAGTTGAGCGAGGAGGGCGTCACCTTCAAATCGCACCTGGATGGCTCAACGCATATGCTGACCGCCGAGCGCGTCATGCAGATTGAGGCCGAACTGGGGGCCGACATCATTCTCCCGCTCGACATCTGCGCGCCCTATCCCGGCACACCCGACACGGCCCGCGCCTCCATGGAACGCACACATCGCTGGGAGGAGCGCGCCCTGCGCGCTAAAGAGCGTTACCGCCCGGAGCAGGCACTGTTCGGCATCGTGCAGGGCGCATTCGAGCCGGAGCTACGACGCGAAAGCGCGCGCGTTATTGGCAACATGCCTTTTGCCGGTTTCTCTATCGGCGGCCTCTCCGTCGGTGAGCCAAAGGCGCTGATGTGGGAACTGCTCGCTTACGTAACGCCGGAACTCCCCCGCACTAAGCCACGCCATCTGCTCGGTGTGGGATCGCCGGAGGATCTGGTGATCGGCGTGGGATTGGGCATGGACATGTTCGATTGCGTCTTACCGACGCGCGTGGCCCGTCACGGTGGTCTCTTTACGCACGATGGACGCATCAACATCAAAAGTGCGCGCTACCGCAGCGAGCAGGGGCCGATTGAGGCCGACTGCACCTGTTACACCTGCCGCAACTACAGTGCGGGCTACCTGCGCCATCTCATTCAGGCCAACGAATACCTGTATCTGCGCCTGGGCAGCATCCACAACATCCATTTCATGTTGACTCTGGCCGCGCAGTTGCGACAATCGATCATCGACGGCACCTATGTAACTTTCCGCGACAAGTTTCTGGCACGCTATATTCCCGCCTCCGAGCAGGTACGCGAACAGCAGCGGGAAAAATGGAAACAGGCCCGGCTGCGACCGGTATAACATCTGACGCACAAAGGGGAGAGATATGCAGCAGAGCAAAGCATACCGCTTTCTCAACACGGGGTTCCAGGACACGGCCCTGAATATGGCGATTGACGAGGCCATTTTAACGCATTATCTACGCGGCGAGGCACCGCCGACCTTGCGTGTGTTTCGCTGGAAGCGTACCGCCATCACGCTGGGTCGCTTTCAGGATGTGGAGCGCGAGATCGAGGTGGAACGCTGCCAGCAACAAAGCGTGGAACTCGTGCGCCGTCCTACCGGCGGGCGCGCCGTATACCACCGCGATGAATTCACCTACAGCCTTGTCATCGGCAAACGGGAGGGGGTGCCGGGCGGTGTCGTCGCTGCCTATGCCTATCTGGCACAAGGCTTGATGGCCGCGCTAGACCGGCTGGGCGTGCAATCTGTTCTCAGTGAGGAGCATGTCAGCAAAAACCCTTCGGCGGCCTGCTTTGCCTCCTCTACCCAGGCCGACCTCACCGCCAGCGGCTATAAGATCATCGGCAGTGCACAGGTCTGGAAAGATGACGGACTCCTGCAACAGGGGTCGCTCCCCCTGGAAGATCGCGCCAGCGAATTTTTTGCGCTGCTACGTTTCCCTGATGAAGAGACACGCGCACAGGCACTGGCCCGGTATCGCACCAAAACGACGCCCCTGCATACCTTCAACCCGCAGGCAAGCTGGGATGATGTTGCGCGCGCCTTTCATGAGGGCTTCAACTCCTTCTTGCAACACAACTTCGTACCAGCAGAACTCAGTGCATCAGAATGGGAACTGGCCCGGCAACTGGCAGAGGAGAAATACAGTAAGCTTACCTGGAAGGCGGAAAAGGTGCAGCTCATCACACAGAATACCCAGGTATAACGTTGCACGAATATCCCAGGTGCGGTACAATAGGCGCACGAAGCGATAACCGTCGAGAGATACTAGCTCCGCTTGGAGCGTGTCATTTTCTGCTATCATAGCACATCGTAACAAGCCAGAAGGAGTTGCAGGGCCGTGAGTATGTCGATAGACCTTGCGCGGCGCATACTGGAGGCCAGTAAGCAGCGCGCCAGAGAATTACGCAGTCCCGTGAGCATCGCCATTGTCGATGCCGGAGGGCACCTTGTCCTCTTTGAACGCATGATGTCCCCCTATGGATGGGTCACCGGTAATATCAGTATCGCCAAAGCGTCTACCGCTGTCATGTTCAACCAATCTACCGACGCGGTCGCGCAGTGGGGAGGGGCCATTCCAGGTTTCGCCTCCAGCATGGCAACGATGACCGGGGGCCAGTTTATCATGGCCGCAGGCGGGTGGCCGATTCGCATGGGAGGCGCGACCATCGGCGGCATTGGCGTGAGCGGCGGGAACGCACCGGGACGCGATGATGAGATCGCCCGCGCCGGCTTGAGCGTCGTCGAAGCAATGGCCCCCGCTGCTCCAGCATTTCCAGTTTCCCAGGCAGTTCCGCCAGCGTCACCGGTATCCTACGCGGCCCCACCCCCATCACCGGCACCTGCCGCCAATCGAGCAGTCCCGCAGCCTGAGTTTCCCGGCTCACCTGCAACACACCATCTCCCCTCGCTATCCGAGAATAACGCAGCGGGAGACGATTCCGTTAATCAGTTCGCCAATACAGACCTTTAGGGGGCTTCCATGAGCCAGGAATACACCAACAGTAGAAAACAGCGACGGGCCAGCCGCGCCAACCGTAATCGTCCCGTCCTCGTCACCTCAACCGAGACCAACGAGTCAACCCAGGCCAATGGCAACACAGCGACGGAGCAGCCATCCGCCGCCATCGCCACAGAAACGCCACTCACTACCGACAGCCAGCCTGAAACAAAGACGGCTCCAACTACCGCCACCGCGCCTGCGCCAGCTTCGCGCGCGCGTCGCCTACCCGGTTTCTTCTCCACCGTAGGCAAAAAGGAGGAGGGAATCCAGGAGGATAAAACAAGCATCGCGCAGGCCCGTATCGCTCGCGCCACCCGCGCAAAGGGTATTACCGGCACAACCAACAAAGTCGAGGCCGTGACACCCGAAAGTACTGAAAAAAGCGACAAACGGGCCACAACCACGCAATCGACCGAGAAGACCACGTCCAGACCGACGAGCCGCAATTCAACGAATCGACCAACCACTTTCAAGACGCGCTACATTATTGGCATGGTCGTTTACCTGCTCGCGGCTCAGCTCATCGGTGAGCTCATCACCAGCACATTCACGGCATACAAAATCGATAGTGTTCTGCTTCAATTCCCACTCTTCGGCAGCGTGGCAGTTATCCGCACCTCGACGCTCATCTACCTGGCCATTTTAATCATACTCCTGGCCGTACTGGCCCGCTTCGATCTGCTCCCACGCAGCCTGGGTGCGATGACCAACACCCAGACCGGTCGCAGTAGCAGCAGTAATAGCAGCAGCAACAAAAGTGAAAGCCGCAAACTGCCCACTGTGCGCCAGGGCGTCCAGGGGGCCGATGACGACCTGTACCAGCAATATCGCGCGAATCAGCGTAAAAGGAAATAGCGTATAGAGAATGTTGTGCAAGGCACTGGCGCACTGACACTCCTGTACCCTGCACAACATCTTCTCTCTGGATAAAATTTCTGCCTGCCTTTTGGCTCTCTATCCTTTAGGGGGATGTTGGTGGTCGGTGTAGGGGCGTCATGGATGACGCCCTGTGCGCGCATCGACGGGTGGCCAGAGCGTCATTCATGACGCCCTGTGCGCGCATCGACGGGTGGTCAGGATGTCATGAATGACGCCCTGTGCGCGCATCGACGGGTGGCCAGGATGTCATTCATGACGCCCTGTGCGCGCATCGACGGGTGGTCAGGATGTCATGAATGACGCCCTGTGCGCGCATCGACGGGTGGCCAGAGCGTCATTCATGACGCCCTGTGCGCGCATCGGCGGGTGGCTAGGATGTCATTCATGACGCCCTGTGCGCGCATCGACGGGTGGTCAGGGCGTCATGAATGACGCCCCTACACCGACGGATAGAGAGCCTACCTCTTTTTCCCTCTTGACAATACGGGCCATGAGTCTCTATAATCAACATAGAATAAAGTGAAAGATGGTTCAACGGCAGTTTGCCGGGGAACATCCTGATAAGGGAACGCAGATTTAGAAGTGGTGTGAAGACAATGCTTAGCCTGATTGTCAACCAGCAACTGAATAGCTTTTATTACTGGTTTAGCCCTCCGGCATGTGCGGTGGGCCATTTGGGCTGAGCAAAAACACCACCAGACATGCCGGAAGCAGAGGAAACAACCTCTGCTTTTTTGTTTGTCGAAAAAGTTTTAAACAGGAAAGGACTTCTCATCATGATTATCAGCTTGAATAGTACAGCCAGCAGCGAAGAGCGAGCCGACGTAATGGCACACTTATGTCGCCTTACCGGTAATCAGAAGCCTGTTTCCACAGTCCAGATTGATGGGCAGGAAGTAATTGCTATTGATCAGCAAAGCATAGATGAATACAATGCCACCCTCCTCAAAGATCACCCCGCCGTCGCCACTCTTACCAATGTGAAAACCCCCTACCAGCTTGTCAGTCGCGTCTTCAAATCCACCCGGAGCAGCATCGTGGTCGGTGAAGCTCATAATTGTGATCCCGTCGTCATCGGTGGTGAACATGCCGCCCCTGTCATCATGGCTGGCCCTTGCGCCGTTGAGTCGCGCGAGCAATTACTCTCAACCGCATGTGCAGTCAAAGAGGCAGGAGCGCAAATTTTACGCGGGGGGGCCTTCAAGCCGCGCACCTCACCATACCAGTTCCAGGGTCTTGGCATTGAGGGTTTACAACTGCTGGCCGAGGCACGTGCAGCCACCGGCCTGCCGATCATCACCGAGGTCATGGAACCCGCTATGGTCGATGTAGTTGCGCAATACGCCGACATTCTGCAAATTGGCAGCCGCAACATGCAGAACTTCCCTTTACTACTGGCCGCCGGTCGCCACGCTCAGAAGCGGCCCGTCTTGCTCAAACGAGGCTTCTCCTCCACTATCGACGAATGGCTGCTGGCAGCAGAGTACATCGTTGCGGCGGGCAACCCCAACGTGATTCTGTGCGAGCGCGGCATCCGTAGCTATGACCCGCAGACGCGCAACGTCTTCGACCTGTCCTGCGTGCCCTTGCTGCACGAACTCACCCACCTGCCTGTAATTGTTGATCCCAGTCATGCGACGGGACGCCGCGAACTCGTTCCCCCCATGTCACGGGCCGGTATCGCCGCCGGAGCCGAGGGACTGATCATCGAAACGCATCTCGACCCGAACAGCGCACTCTGCGATGGCCGCCAGTCCATCACGCCTGAACAACTACAGAGTATCGTGCGCACCACACGCCAGCTTGCTCGCCTGCTAAACGAGGAAATGGCGCTCACGCCAGTGGCATAACAAAATCAGCAGGGCATATATGGTAGGGGCGTTGTGGTCGCCCACCGCCTCTCCTGGTGGCTGCCCATCGCCTTTCCACAAGAATTTCAGCTTGCAGCGTTTTTTAAGGCGCACTCTCGACTGAACGTATGCCTTATGGTATACTGCAACCTACGTGGAGAGTATGCTATAGTATTCCATAGGATGTCCGATATTTGTGGGCATCCAGAACATATGGGCTGCGAGGTGAAACACAATGCCTACGAGAGTAATTATCGCGGATGACGAAACCATCCAGCGAATGGACTTACACGACATCTTGACGAAGCAGGGCTATCTTGTGATTGGTGAGGCCGGTGATGGGCAGAGCGCCGTCAATCTGGCACGCGAACTGCGCCCGGACCTCGTAATTATGGACATTCGAATGCCTGATATGGACGGCATTAGCGCTGCTGAGATACTGACACAGGAGAAGATCGCCCCTGTGTTGTTGCTCACAGCGTTCGGCGATCAGCAGTTGGTCGAGCGCGCCAAAGAGGCCGGTGTCGTCAACTACATCGTGAAACCGTTGCGCGAGAGCGAGATTGCCCCCGCCATCGAGGTTGCACTGGCCCGCTATAACGAGTTCCGCGCGATGGAAGAGAAAGCCCGCTCGTTGAGTGAGCAACTTGAGACACGCAAGATCGTGGAACGGGCGAAAGGTCTTTTAATGGAGAAGCAGGGGCTGAGCGAGCAGGAAGCCTTCCGCAAAATTCAGAAGGCCAGCATGAACAATCGCAAGTCCATGCGTGAGGTGGCCGAAGCGATCCTCCTGACCAACGAGATGTAAGCTGAAGCGGTGCAGCAGCGTCGCTGCGCCATCGCTTCTCTACCTGGGAAAGAAGCTATCATGCAGTCGGCGAGCAATACGGCGAACCCTGAAAAAACGGTCATTATAGTTGGTATTCGTTTTCGCCCTGCGGGCCGTATCTACTCTTTTGACCCCCAGGGACAAAGCTATAAAAATGGTCAGTATGTTATTGTTGAGACGGTACGTGGCATCGAGGTGGGTCGTGTAGTAATTAGCTATAAGAAGGTGGCGGAAAGTGAGCTGAGTGAGCCGCTCAAACCTGTGTTGCGCCTGGCAACCGAGGACGAGTTACGCATGATGCTCTCTTTCAAAAGCAAAGAGAAAGATGCGCTGATCCGCTGCGCCGAACGCATTGCCGCCCACCAGCTTCCCATGAAACTGGTAGAGGCTGAATATGCCTTTGATGGTAGCCGTCTGACATTTTACTTCACCGCCGATGAGCGTGTTGATTTCCGTGCCCTGGTACGTGACCTGGCGGCCACCTTCCGCACACGTATCGAGTTGCGTCAAATCGGTGCGCGCGATCAGGCCAAACTCCAGGGCGGCGTCGGTCCATGCGGGAAGGCGCTCTGCTGTAGCTCGTGGATCAGCGAATTTGGCGTTGTTTCTATTAAAATGGCGAAAGAGCAGGGGCTGCCGCTCAATCCCACCAAGATTTCAGGGGTGTGCGGGCGTCTGCTGTGTTGCCTCTCATACGAAAACGATAATTATATTCAGGCCAAGCAGCGTATGCCGCAGATCGGCACCATGCTGCACACGCCCAGCGGCTACGGCAAGGTCATCGGAATCAACGTGCCGCGCAACTCCGTTGAAGTTATGTTGGAGAGCGGCGTCACCATCCAGGTGCCGGTCGATAGCCAGCCGGAGCGCTCATCCTGTGGGGGGGGGGCCTGCTGTAGCACAACAGGCGGTCAGGGATGTAGCTGTGGCCGTGGGGGATGCGGCGGAGCCTGCGGGAATAGTGGTTGCAACTGTGGTACCTGCAAAGCTAACAAACATTTGCGCACGCAAGAAAAAGCGGATTAGAGACTTTATTACCGCCTTTCCATCCCTTATAATAAGGGTAGGAAGCGATATGTCGTGCCTACACGCTGATGTGATCGCGCTCCAGTTATTTTGTGATTGCAGGACAACGTAGGAAAGCAGGTACAGGGCAATGCCATCAGACGGACAGGAAGCCGAGACTTCGCAGCAACAACAGCAGCAGGTACCTTACGCTCAGGCCAGCGCCGGGGATCCACCGGGACAGCTTCCCTTCCCATCAGCTCAACAACAGGCATCATCACCCGCCGATGCCGACGCTTACGCACCTCCTGCGCAGGGGGTGAGCGGTACCACCGCACCAGCAGACAACCAGGCTGAAACCGATCTCCAGGCCGCGCCGGTTCAACAAACACCGCCAGCAGCGGCCCGACCGGCCATCCAGCGCCTGTTTTCGCAATTTCTCTCATTGATTCTCATTCCACTTGTCTTTGGCGCGGTGACGTGCATTATCATTTTGCCGCTGCTCAGCATCGGACGCGCCCATCTGCCATATGCCGCCTTCTGGCCTATTATCCTGGTCGTGCTGGCAATTGCCATTGCGCAGGGATTGGCATTGTATTACTCAGGAGAGAATACCAGCCTATGGATGCTCAGCAATGTGGGAGCTTTTTTCCTCTTCTTGCTCGTCATCACCTTCAGCATTTTTGGCCTGCTACCAGGGATCATTCTTTTTGTCGTCCTGCTTATTACCTCTATCGTTATCATACGCCGCTACAGCGTGCCGGTACCGGAAGGCTTCGTCGCCATTGTCTTTGCTTTTGGCAAATATAGCCGCACCCTCGAGGCCGGTTTCAACCTCATCCTACCCTGGGAGAAGATTGTCCGCGAGTTAAGCATCACGGAGACGACGTGGGACTGCCCGCCACAGCGCATCCAGATGTCGCATACGGAAGATGTGGTGTTGCGCTGCACTATCTCCTATCAGCTTCTGCCGGGTGAAGCTCACCTTGCCATTACTCAGGTCAAGGATTGGGAGACCAGCCTGTACAACGTCTGTTTCACCGCTATCCAGACTATCGCTACCACCTTTTCACCGGATGACCTCATTGTCTGGCAACAGGGTCTACATTCGCGTCCGGCACCAGCCGCCGACCTGGCCGTGCCGCCAGAGAGACAGGCACGCTGGGAGAAGATCAATACCTACCTGTTTGAATATATTCAAGATCGTGTCGCGGACTGGGGCATTCAGATCAACTGGGTGCGCATTCACGACATTGTGTTGACGCCACATGCCGCACCTGTGCTGGAAGAGGCTCTCGTCACCGAATCTAACGGCAGCACTGCCGCCATGCCTGCGGAACCGGTAGTCCAGCAGGCTAATATTCCACCGCAGTCCGCCGCTTTCGGGGCCGGGCCACAGGTCGCATCTGCGCGCTCCCCGATACAGCCCCCTCCTGTAGCGGCAAAGACCGCCCCGCCGCGCGCCCGTGCCTTCGTTCTTCCTCCTACGGTTAAGGACGAAGACCTGGAGAAGCTCCTGGCCAGAGCCTATAAAGAGGTACGCGACGAGCGCATCACCGACCCAGAAACCATCCGCAGCATCGCCAGCACATTTGCCGCCGTCGCGCAAGACCCTGTGAAGAGCCAGTTAGTCAGCTTCGATCTTGACCGCGCCATACGCAATCTGCTCATGCAGGCTGAACGCTGCGAACAACGCTATACCGCCACTGGCATCTACAACGACGATACGCACCCGGACTGGCCCCCTCGTCGCCCCAGTGATGAGAACCTGATGGCCGGTGGCTAACAAAACAAAAGAAGAAACACTAACGGCGCTTGTTCATGTGCGCCGTTAGTGCTTGCGTGGATGAACCACCATATCTAGCTGTTTTCAGGCATTGGAAATCGATTTCGCTTGCTTCTGCTGGATATTCGCCGTCACCAGTTCGGCAACATCTTTCTCCATTGAACGAAGGGCTGCCACCTGTTCATTCGTCAAGACGGTATCGCTCTTGGGATCGAAGACCACATCATCGCGCTTGCAATAGTACAGGCTGCGCCAGACCTCCATCGCCGCGTCCCACGCTGGCATGCGCTCATTGAGAAGAGCATCACCCTTCACCACCTGTTGGAAGGCATAATACGACAGCGCCAGCGCAGTGACAATGCTGATCAGCGTCAGAGCCACAATGATCGCAATACCAACCGTTCCAATATTGCTTTCAGAGCCAATCAGCACAAGAACCAGAAGGATACAAATACCGACAAAAATAGCGCTACCCAGAATATACGGCATCATGGAAACAGTCCTGGTGGGCATATCCGGTGGGGCGCAACGAGCTATACCAGAGTCATAGGCTGCCTGCATCGTCATCACCTGATCCGATTGATGACATACCGGGCAACTCGGTTTCTGGCTTTCAACAGACGACATGAAAAACTCCTCCTTGACAACTCATACGACTCATTAATGTACCTTATAAACAGGCTCATAAGACAGGAAGCGGTGATGCTAGTTCCAATCCTAGCATAACACGTCATTGAATTTTCGACAATGCCATGCATACCGCGCGGCCACTACCCGCCTCCATTTGACGCCGTAGGGGCGTCATTCATGACGCCCTGTGTCCATCGACGCACCCCGTCCCCATCGATAGGCCTGCCCCTATCGACGGAGCAAGGGCATCATTCATAACACCGGGTCTCCATCCTTTAGGGAAATCTTGGTGTAGGGGCGTCATTCATGACGCCCTGTGTCCATCGACGCACCTCGTCCCCATCGATAGGCCTGCCCTTATCGACAGGCCCTGCCCCTATCGACGCAGCAAGGGCGTCATTCATAACACCGGGTCTCCATCCTTTAGAGAATTTTTGGTGTAGGGGCGTCATTCATAACACCGGGTCTCCATCCTTTAGGGAATTTTTGGTGTAGGGGCGTCATTCATAACACCGGGTCTCCATCCTTTAGGGAATTTTTGGTGTAGGGGCGTCATTCATGACGCCCTGGTCGCCCGTCGATGCGCTCACAGGGCGTCATGAATGACGCCCCTACATTTGACATGCCGAGCATGACTCGCTACACTACTACAAAGATTATAGCAGCAGAGAGGACTTTTTTTCATGACCAGTACAGCGGCCATTACCATTCTCGGCCTCGGCCCCGGTCACATCGACGATCTGACCTTGCAAGCACAGACAGTGTTAGCCCAGGCTGCCGAGATGGGCCAGAGCGTTTACTTCCGTACCACTGTCCATCCGACCGTTCCACCCCTGCGGCAACGTCTGCCACAATTACAGATCATCTCCTTCGACTGGCTCTACGAAGAGTCAACCGATTGGAACAGCTTGTATCAGCGCATCGCCGACGAACTCTGCGCCATCGCCGCTCAGCAGCCCATTATCTACGCCGTACCCGGCCATCCTCTAATCGGCGAATCATCTGTACAACTTCTACTCAAACAGGCTCGTGAGCGTCATCTACAAACACGCATTGTGGCCGGTCTGTCGTTTCTCGAACCGGTATGCACCCTGCTTGGCCTCGACCCCCTGGCTCAAGGCACGCAGATTGTCGATGCTACCGACCTGGCGGCGCTGGACAGCAGCGAGGTCGCGGGCAAAATTATTCCTACCATCCCCTTGCTCGTCGGGCAGGTCTACAACCGCCGCGTAGCCAGCGCGGTGAAGCTGGCCCTCGGCGAATGCTATCCCGACGAATGGCCCGTCAAGCTGGTGCGCGCTGCCAGCGTACACGGCCTCGACCTGCCCCGACCAACTCCACCGCTAGCCGTTGAGCCGAATGAGAGAGAAGATGAGCAGAGTCAGCAAGCGCTGGCGGAACAGTTTGAAACTGCACAGGAAGAGGCTGTGATCGAAATGCCCCTCTATGAGTTAGACCGCAACCACTTCGCCAACCATCTCAGCACGCTCTACGTGCCGCCGGTCGATGCCCTGACAGCCTTGCGCGTACCGGAGACGCTGCGCTACATCACCATGCGTCTACGCCGCGAACCAGATGGCTGTCCCTGGGATCGCGCTCAGACGCATCAGACACTGACGCGCTATGTGCTGGAAGAGAGCTACGAGGTGGTTGAGGCCATTGAAGAAGGTGACATGGATCACCTGGCCGAAGAACTGGGCGACCTGCTGCTCCAGGTCTACCTGCATGCCGAGGTGGCCCGCCAGGCCGGAGAATTTACGCTCGGCGACGTTTTTGAGCATGTCAACGCCAAGTTGATTCGCCGCCACCCACACGTCTTTGGCGATGCCGAGGTCAACAGCGCCGCCCAGGTAGTGCGCAACTGGGAAGCCATCAAACAGCAGGAGAAACTGCAAGCCGGTAAGCCACTCAAGCAGGAAAGCCTGCTGGACGGTGTACCACTGGCTTCGCCCGCGCTGACCGTCACACGCGAATATCATAAGGTCGCCACAAAAGTCGGTTTCTATTACAAAAAAATTGAAGACCTGTATAAGAAAGTGCAGGAAGAATTGCAAGAGGTTCACGATGCCACTTCAGAAGAGCATCGCTTTGAGGAAATCGGCGACCTGCTGCTCGTTACCGTCGAACTGGCCCACCACTATGGCATTGATGCTGAAGCTGCGCTCCGCCAGGCCAACCGCAAATTCCGCCGCCGTTTCATGCACATGGAGCAGCAAGCCCAGGCCATGGGCCGCTCAATAGACTCGTTCACTGACGAGGAATGGGACGAATTGTGGAATAAAGCTAAAGAAGCAACAAATATGTCATAGCATGATAATACTGCTTTTTAATTTTAACAGTATTGTCATACTATGACAGAATCATCAATTTAATTGTGTTTGATCATCTGCGCGACATATTTGCCCAGGATATCGCTTTCGATGTTAAGCAACATGCCTGGATGAGCCAGGCCCAGGTTGGTATGTTCGCGGGTATAGGGGATGAGTGCGATAGAGAACCAGTCCGGCATACACTCGATGGTAGTCAGGCTAACGCCATTGAGAGCCACAAAGCCTTTGGGTACCACGTAGGGACGCAGCGCGACAGGCAACGCCACACGCACAGCGAGCGCAATGCCATCCTCCTCGACAGTTAGAATCGGCGTCGTGGCCTCGACATGGCCCTGCACAAAATGTCCTCCAATGCGTCCGTTGGCTGCCAGTGAGCGCTCCAGATTGACCGGCGAGCCACTCTTTAGCTCGCCGAGGCGCGTGCGACGCAGCGTCTCAGGCATGGTATCAACGCGAAACCAGTCCTTGCCCAGCGCAGTGACCGTCAAGCAGGTACCATCGACCGCGATACTATCCTTCACGGCGAGGTCTTGCAACACTGTACTTGCCTGAATCACCAGCCCCGTCGGCTCTATCGCCTTGAGCGTGCCAACCTCTTCGACAATCCCTGTAAACATGACTATTACTCCCCTCTATGGACGCTGCTCAATCGTTGTGGCAGCAAGGCCATCTCAATAGCAGCTTGAGCGCATTCGCGTCCACGCACGACGCGCGCCTCCGCCTGCTGCTGTGTCTCGGCGCAGACTACGCCAAAGATAATCGGCACGCCCGTGTCCAGCGCGACCCGCTGGATGCCCTGTCCGGCGGCATCCGCTACCACAACATCATGGCGCGTCTCACCTTTCATGACACAGCCAAAGCAAATCGCAGCATGACACGACACGTGCTGCAACAGCATCTTCGCGCCAAAAGCCAGTTCATAAGACCCCGGCACCATCAACACGTGGATAGCATCTTGTGCCACACCCTGCGTCAGTAGTTCATCGGTTGCTAGCCGCAGCATCGCCCCCGTGATATGCCAGTTATAGCGCGCTACCACAATGCCGATAGTCAGTCCGGCACCATCCAACCGTGTGACCGGCTCAAGTTCGTAATTTTGTAACATAAGCACTCTCACTCTGTTCAAATCTTATTGGGCAGGTTCTATCAGCACAGCTATCTCGGACATATCCAGCCAGTGGCCCATGCGCTCCTGCTTGGTTGCCAGGTAGCGACTGCTGCTGGCGGTGGGCACGATTTGCAAGGGAACACGCTCGACAGCAATACCACCCTGCGTTACTGCCAACACTTTATCAGGATTATTGGTAAGCAGGCGCGCATGAGTGACCCCCAGGTCGCGCAGGATGGCAATGGCGGCGTGATAGTTGCGCGCATCGACCGGATAGCCCAGCCGTTCGTTGGCCTCTATTGTATCCAGGCCGCGCTCTTGCAACATATACGCCTGGAGTTTACCCGTCAGACCGATGCCGCGCCCCTCCTGCGGTAAATAGAGTAAGGCACCGCGCCCCTCCTGCGCGATCATATCTAAGGCGCGCTGCATCTGGGCCTGGCAATCGCAGCGCTGTGAGCCGAATACGTCGCCAGTCATGCAGGCGGAATGCAGGCGAATCAGCGGGGGTGTGCCATCGGGTATCGCCAGATTGCCGAGCGCCATGACGTGAATATCCTGCCAGGTCGCCAGTTCACGATAGTGCAGCAGGCGAAAGACGGCTCTGGCAGTGGGTAGATGCGTCTCAGCCACGATTTTCACCTTATGTTCACGGCGATAGCGCGCGATGTCATCCACCGTCACAACCGGCAGTTGCCACTCCTGGAGCAAAGCCTGCAATTTCGCCCCTCGTGCCGCTTCGCCATCACGGTCTAAAATCTCGCAGATAGCCGCGCCCGGCTCCAGGCCGGCCAGCAGCATAAGGTCAACCGAAGCTTCAGTATGCCCGCGCCGTTCGAGCGTGCCACCTGGACGCGCACGCAGAGGGAAGACATGTCCCGGTTGCACCAGTTCGTCGGGGCGCGTCGTCGGGTCAATCAAGGTACGAATGGTACGGGCGCGGTCAGCAGCAGAAATACCCGAACTGGTGCCGTAGCGCGCATCGACCGAAGCGGTAAAGGCCGTCCCCTGTAACGGTTCGCCCATGCGCTCGGCTAAGGGCAAACGCAAGGCATCAACGCGCTGACCAGAAAGCGCGACGCAGACTAGCCCGCAGGCCTCATGTACCATAAAGTTCACCGCTGCTGATGTAATGTGCTGTGCAGCAATGCACAGATCGGCCTCGTGTTCGCGCTCCTCGTCGTCGCAAATCACCACCATCTGTCCCTTGCGCACCTGCTGTATGGCATCAATGACACGCTGCTCGCTCTCACGCGCGGACTGACTTACCTGCATTCCTGGTAGCTCCCTTCCATGAATTTACTCAACCTGGCCCGGTCGTCAGGAGTAGTACATACAGATGACCGCTCATTAGTTTGTAATTGATAAAGCAGCGCAGGTATCTTGCCTGCGCTTACACGCAGAACGCGCACAGCCGGTTGAGAACATAAAGCGCCGCGCTGGATGCTTGTTGGCTCGTGGTGCATAACAGTAAGATCATGCATAGAAACCCCGCCTTTGCTAAGACGTTATACCTGTATAACGTTATAAACGGTCATGCCTGCTCAAAAAACGGGGTAATGTGTATAGGAGGAACAACATGCGGATAGTGTGAATCGCAAACCAGGTACGTAGAAGCACCTGTGCAGCACATTCACAGCGAAAACTGGCATGTCTGTCTTCTCCCATCCGGACTATACCGTCGGCCCTGGAACTTCCCCAGATCATGCCCCTAAAGAGGCTCGCGGGCTATACCGCCGATTGGGACTTAGAGAGCGTGCCGAAGCACCCTCTCTTCACCCTACCCCGAAGACAAACAACATATGATAAGTTGTACTAAGATCATAGTGCCGATAGACGCACTTTGTCAAGACCACAAAGCAGGCACGTAGGCAAGACAGCCGACCCTTTATACCTTATGCAGTGTGCCCCCTGTCATCAGCACGCCCAACTGCTCCTCGGTAGCGTCGGGATTGACGATATCGACGATGCGGCCTTCATACATAACGGCGATACGGTCAGAGAGCGAGCGAATCTCGTCCAGTTCGGCGGAGACGAGCAGGACGGCTTTGCCTGCGTCGCGTTGCTCGATCAGGCGGCGATGAATGAACTCAATGGCCCCGATATCGACGCCGCGTGTGGGTTGCGCGGCGATCAGCGCCACCGGATTGCTGGCAAGCTCGCGCGCTACAACCACCTTCTGCTGGTTGCCGCCGGAGAGCGCACGCGCCGGTACTGCCGCCGAGGGCGTGCGCACATCGAAATCTTTGATTAACCGATTGGCCCAGGCTTGAATCTGCTTGAGCAGCAGGACAAAGCCGCGCCAGGAGAATTGCGGCCAGCGCTGCCGACCCAGGATGGTGTTGTCCTCAATCGAATCGGTTAGCACCAGGCCACTGCCACGCCGGTCTTCTGGAATATGCGCCAGGCCAACCCGTCGTACCGCCTGCGCGCCGAGAGTGGTAATATCCTGCTCCACACTTTTGCCACCCTGCATAACCGTCAATGTAACCTTGCCACTCGTGACGGGGCGCATGCCGGTCAGCACCTCAACCAGTTCGCTCTGGCCGTTGCCCTCGACGCCCGCGATTCCCAGAATTTCACCGGCATGCACATCGAAGCTCACATCATGCAACACTTCCAGGTCACGATCTGATCGCGCGTGTAGATGCTCGACATGGAGTACAACGGGACCGGGATGGGCGGGCGTCTTCTCCACGCGCAGCAGCACCTCGCGGCCCACCATCATGCGCGCGATCTCGGCCTGATTCGTTTCCTTTGTAATCAGCCCACCCACATTCTTGCCACGCCGCATCACCGTGACTCTATCGGTCAACTCCAGCACCTCGCGCAACTTGTGAGTAATAAAGATGATGGTCTTGCCTTGTGCCACCAGACCGCGTAGCACGCCAAAGAGTTCATCGGTTTCTTGCGGCGTCAAAACGCCGGTCGGCTCGTCCATGACCAGGATATCTGCGCCGCGATAGAGTACCTTGAGAATCTCAACGCGCTGTTGCAAGCCGACAGAGAGCTTCTCGATACGCAGATCAGGGTCGATGGGCAGGCCATACTGGCGGCTTAGCGCCTGAATATCGGCTCTGGCCTTGCGCACATTGTAGGGTGCGGCCAGCCCACCGGGTTCGCGGCCCAGCACGATATTCTCCGCTACAGTGAGCGGCGGGATGAGCATGAAATGTTGATGTACCATGCCGATGCCGAGCCGGATGGCGTCACGCGGCCCATTGATATGCGCCAGTTGTCCATTAATATAGATTTCGCCACTATCAGGACGTACCAGGCCATAGAGAATATTCATTAGCGTCGTTTTGCCCGCGCCATTCTCGCCCACCAGTGCGTGAATTTCGCCTTTGCGCACGGCAAGATTGACATGATCATTGGCAACCACGCCTGGCCACGCTTTATAGATTTCGCGCATCTCAACGGCTAACGGCGCATCCATGTCGGCAACCAGCGTACTGGCTATCTGTTCTTGCATATGCCTCATCCTTCCTATTCTGTGCCCGGCTCATAGGGAATGCCATCGGCAGCCGGTGGAATGGTGCGACCGACGAGGCCGACGAGGGCGATCAGCGTCAGCAGGTAGGGCAGGATGCTGAGCAAATTAGGGGAGACGCCGGTGCTTTGCAAACGCGGACTTAACGCCTCGCCCAGACCAAAGACTAAACAGGCTCCGGCGGTGCCCCAGGGTGTATATTTGCCGAAGATCATGGCTGCCAGCGCGATAAAGCCCGCCCCCGCCGTCATGTTGGTGACGAAGTTGCCGGAGATGCCCTGCGAGAGATAGGCCCCCGCCAGACCGGAGAGCAGGCCGCTCCCAACCACGCAGCAGTAACGCACCAGACGCACATTGACGCCCGCCGTGTCTGCCGCCTGTGGATGCTCGCCCACGGCGCGAATGCGCAAGCCAACATTGGTGTTAAAGAGCAGAAACTGAATGCCGATCAGAATCAGGATGGCAACATAAAAAACAATGTTCTGCTGAAAGAGGACCGGGCCAAGAAAGGGGATATGGGAGATCGGCCCTAAAGAAACATTGTTGAGACGTAGATTATTATTCAAGTGTGGCACACCCTGGCCAGACTGAAGCGAGAGATAATCCGTCAGGCCCAGCGCCGCCAGGTTGATGGCGATGCCGCTCACAATCTGATCGGCCTTGAAGTTGATAGAGACGATAGCGTGGATCAGCGCCATCAGGCCACCGGCCACCATCGCGCCCAGCACGCCGATGAGCGCATTATGCGCGGACAGCGCGATCACCACACCGGCATAGGCTCCGGTGAGCATCATGCCTTCCATCGCAATATTCACCACGCCACTGCGCTCGGAGATCACACCGCCGAGGGCCGGGAGCAACAAGAGCGCACCAAACTGAAGCGAGGCCGCCCATAAATCGCTGCTCAGTAGAACATGTAGTAACGTTTGAAAGAACATGCTTCACTCCTCTTCACCTGAGATGAGCGTCGCGTCAGCGCCCTGCTCTGCACTTTCGCCAGTTTGCCCGTTCTGCCCATTATCGGCAAGCCCGTTTTCCGGCAAGGGAACGACCGTTGCGCCCATAATGGCCGGCACCAGTGCGGGACGGCGCGAACGCCCCGACCAGCGCGCCCATGCGCGCTGAATGGAAGGCAGGAACTCGGCGGCAATGCTGAACAGGACAAGCGCCTGAATAATGTACACCAGATCGCCGGGGATGTTGGCGTTGATCTGCATGAAAGTACCGCCCTGGCGCAGACCACCGAACAGGAAGGCGGAGATCAACACGCCAATGGCGGTGGTGCGTCCCAGGAGCGCCACCCCAATGGCATCGAAGCCGGTAGGATCGATGCTAAAGGTAGTGGCAATCAACTGATAGGGGAACTGACCCATCAGGTGGATGGCACCGGCCAGGCCGGAGAATGCGCCGGAGATCGCCATCACCAGAACTATGTTGCGTTTTATCGGAATACCGGCATACTTAGCCGCCTTCTGGTTCTGTCCGATGACGCGAATCTCATATCCTAACGTCGTGCGCGTGGTGATGAACCAGTAGACGACGAGGGCCAGCAGCGCCAGGAAGATCGTCATGTCCGCCGGATAAGAAAGCGGGTTGGCGATTTTGGGTAGGAAACCGCCAAACGTCTGGTTATAAAACTGCACGAGTGTGGGAATGGTGGCTTTCGGCGGTAGAGGGGGTGTCTGGTCGGCCTCGTTGGGGGCCTTAAATGGGCCGTCAATCAGGTAATCGGTGAAATAGAAAGCGATCCAGTTGAGCATAATCGTCGTAACGACCTCGTGCGCTCCGCGCCACGCTTTAAGCAAGCCCACAATACCGCCCCAGATTGCGCCCGCTATCATACTGGCGATGAGCATGAACGGGATAAGGATAATGGAAGGCAGGAATGGCATCTTAAAGGCAATAATCCCGGCGGTGGTGGCCCCAACAGCGAGTTGGCCCTCTGCGCCGATGTTGAAGAGACCGGCACGAAAGGCGAGAGCGACCGAGAGACCGGTGAGGATCAATGGGCCAACGCGCACAAGCGTAAACGAGAGGCTCTGCGGATCACCAATGGAGCCTTGCACCAGCGAGGCATAGGCGGCAAAGACAGCATTGAGGCGATCACCCGGCGAGCCTGGGGTAGTGATGATGATAACGATGCCACCAGCGACGATGGCGAGCAGCAAGGCAAAGAGCGGGCGGGCCAGCGCAGAACCAAGCCTGCGCATCCACGCCGTAAACCGTAACGCGACCGGGCGCTGTTCAGACCCCCGGCGCGGTGCTGATGACGCGGCCATAGAACGTTCTCCTTACAGGGGAGCAGACGATACGACGAAATAAGATACCGCAACAGGGTATCCGCGATTTGTTCCCTAGTATACCACAGCCATTCAATCAGATAGCTACTCAAGGGTGTGCGTCAACATTTTGCACAAGCAGCAAGGCGACCGCGAAGGTCGCCTTGCTTGCCGCGCACGATGCAAAAATCTGATGGACACCCACTACTTAAGGATTTTCTGATAGACCGCATCAAACGGGAAGCTGATCCCCAGACTGATCAATTCAACAAGGTCGCCGGGTCGATAGTGGTAGGGCCGCCAGTTTGTTTCACGTCGGTAGATGATGATCTCCTTCGCCTCGCTACCAACCAGGACATATTCTTGCAGCGAAGGAAGAGCCTTATAGGCAGCAAATTTTGCGCCTCGATCACGCTTCTCAGTCGCAGGTGAAAGAACTTCAATGACGACCACCGGATCGGTGAGAATTTTGCCGGTAAGCGGGCCACAGGCCACACTCAGATCAGGGTGAAAGAAGTTCCGCCCAAGGCCGAGCGAAAGTTTGACATCGCTGCTGTAGACGATGCAGGAACTATTGGTGAGGGCTTGATCGAGCATTCCACCGAGACGAATACATAGAGCTGCGTGGGTCGGGCTTCCACCAGCCAGGTCAACGGTAGCATGCTCATCATAGGCTGATGAAGGTGGACGTACCATGACCACATAGCCATCGTAAAACTCATAATTGCCGTCGGTCGCCTCATCCAGCGCAAAGTATTGTTCAACGGTCATGTAGAGTCCAGCGCTCACAATTGATCTATCGGCTGCCATCGGCCTCTCCTTCCCGCTCATTTGCTGACACATCTTTGTCATTGAGGATACCACATCACAATATGTTTTTCCACGCCTGCTTATCTACATAGCCATCACCTTGAATAGTCTGCACAATCCAAAAACCGGCGAGGGCTGAACGCCTATCTTCAGCCCTCGCCGTGTATCTTGTCTTTAATCTTGCGCTTTTGTCGCTATTCCCCTGTTGACATCTGATTCTCTATATAGATGCAAATCATCTAAAAGATTGGTCAGTTGGCGCTTTCTGCGCTATCAACGTGACGCTTATGATAGATGAACCAGATGCGCAGGAGTTTGGTTAGCCCGCCTCCACGGGCACTGCTGCTCGACCTGAATCACCATCCCTAGCAGGCGTACCAATTTCTTGTTTAGGAACATGCCTACCTCCTCCTAGAGAACCAGTGCAAGGGAGAAACCCCTATCGCCTTCTGCTCACTTCCCTCTTCCTATCCCTCTCTGGCTTCACCCATACTATAGCACGTACCATAGCAAACGTCAAGGTTTTTTAGTTTCTATTCCTTCTCATTATAGCAATTGTGATTTTTGTGATAGTGTACATCACATTGCGTCCCGCGCGAGCTTGCGTCACCCCTCTCATTTGTTGTCAAATAAGGAGAAAGGTAGGATTTTCTATATTTTTTCTCGGCAATAGATGAAGGAGCTTGCTTGATGAAGCCAATCAACCTCTTTGACTATGAAGCCCTGGCCCGGCAACGCATTGAACCGGCGAACTGGGACTTCTATCAAGGGGGTAGTGATGATGAGGTTACGCTGCGCGCCAACCGCACGGCCTTTGAACGTATTCGGCTGCGCCCCCGTGTGCTGGTCGATGTCAGCATGATAGATATGCAAACGACGGTGCTGGGCACGCCGATCAGCATGCCAATTATGGTCGCGCCTACGGCCACGCACCGCGCAGCCCATCCAGAGGGCGAACTGGCAACCGTGCGCGGCGTGGGGGCTGCGCGCACGTTAATGGTCGCCAGCACAGTCGCCACTACCTCGCTAGAAGATATCATGGTAGCGGGACGCGCAACGGAATGCCCGCTCTGGTTCCAGCTTTACGTGCAACAAGACCTGAGCATCTCCGAGGGGCTGGTGCGCCGCGCCGAAGCTGCGGGCTATCGCGCCATCGTGCTGACGGTAGACCTGCCGCGCCTGGGCAACCGCGAGAAGGATAAACGCAACCTTTTCATCAACCCCCCGCCCCCGCTACAGGCCGCGAACTTCGCCAGCGAAGCCGAACGACGCATCCCTTTCAGCAGGCAATTGACCTGGGACTCAATTGCCTGGCTGCGCGGCATCACGAAGTTGCCCATCCTGGTCAAAGGCGTGCTGACGGCTGAGGATGCGGAACTGGCAATCAAGCATGGTGTGGATGGCATTATTGTCTCCAATCATGGTGGGCGACAACTGGATGGCGTCCCGGCAACCATCGAGGCATTACCCGAAGTCGTAGAGGCGGTTGGTGGACGTTGCGAGGTCTATGTCGATGGTGGCATCCGGCGCGGCACCGATGTTCTCAAGGCCCTGGCGCTGGGTGCGCGCGCCGTGCTGATCGGACGCCCCATCATCTGGGGTCTGGCCGTAGGCGGCAGCGAGGGTGTTACAGATGTGCTTGAGATTCTGCGTGCCGAGCTAGAACTGGCCATGATGCTCGCCGGGCGTCCCACGCTCGCCAGCATCGACCGCTCGCTCGTAAAAATAATGCCTTACTGAAACAAACAACATCACATACGCTTCGACTTTTCCCGCTTGGAGAATCCGAATTGTATGTGATGTTGTTTGTTTATTTATATTATTATACCAACCCACGTTCAAATGTATAGAATACGGTGCCGCCCCACTCGTAGCCGATACCGGTCAGGCCATCGCGCACCAGCACGAGGTCGGGCGCGTAGACATAGACAAGGCTCACCTCAAGCTCGGCGGCGCGGCGGCGCAGGTCATGGGCAATCAGGCTGATGGACTCGATGGTCATGCCGTCGAGGTAGCCAACGGAGAGCCGCAAGCCGTCGTGTTCCTGGCGCGGCTCGGCAATTGCCAGCCCGTCCAGGCGCTCCCAGCGACGCAGCAGATAGACATGCCGGGCATTGATATGCTCCTCTAGCAGAGTATCGGAGATGGTATAGCCGGTAAAGCCCGCGTAGTAGAGGCCACCGTTAGCAGGAAAGACATTAGAGGCATTGAGATAGTTGATGATGTCGTCCAGATCAGCCGGAGTGGCTATCTCTGTGCGCTCATATTGGTCGCGGCGACCAGGCTCGCGCAGCAGCGGCTCGGCACGGAAAGGCACAAAACCGCCGACCTGGTGCATATGCACATGCGGCATGATACGCAGCGAACCTGTATTCGTCGATTCCGTCACCAGGCGCACCGTCGTTGCGCCGTGCCGCAAGGCCGCCTCTTGCAGAGCCATATTGAGCGCGGTGCCAACACCATGCAGGCGATGCGCCGGATCAACGCGCAGACCCTCCAGCCAGGCGTCGCTGGTATTCAACATACGCATATGTCCTATCGCAATCGGCACGCCTCCACTGGTTGCTACCAATAATTCGCCTTGTGGGTCGTGCAGCCAGTTATCCCAGACATTGGGAATATAGTCGCCCCATTCCCAGGTATGCTCACAAAAAGCAAAGACGGCCTTGCGATCCTCGTCACGCGCCGGACGTATCTCTATGCGCTGCTCCATGTCTTGACAACCTTTCTCGCTACCGGTTTCTCTTCTTTCTTGTTTTGACTATATGCCCCAGGAAAGCGCGCCGTCAAGCTTAGGCTGAACCCATCTCTACCACATGCGACGTATATCATACATAATACTATCTCTAAGGATAGATGCTCTGCAGAGGATGGGAGAATAAGGACAGTATGCCAGAACATCAACCAACACAGCCATTACCGGAGACACTGCAAGGGGGCATTGAGAACGTGGCCCAGCAGGCCCAACAGGAAGTTAGCAGGAGCCGCGTTCCCTGGTACCAGGCTTCACGCCGCGCCCTGTTTTTCATCGCACTCTACTTGATTGAGTTTGTACTCTTCACCTCGCTGGCCGTTTTTGTCCATTTCCATCCCGTAGATTGGGTGGATACCGCCATCACACGCGAATTTCAGGAAAATCATGCCTCCTGGCTGGTCAATTTGATGACCTGGGTCAGCTACCTGGGCTATCACTACCTCATTTTCACGGCACTGATCGCGGTCACAGCGCTGCTCCTCTGGCTGGTACATCTGCGCCTCGAAGCCCTGTACGTGGTTACACTCTCTGCCGTCAGCGAACTACTCAACGTGGCTATCAAGCTCATTGTCAATCGCCCCCGTCCCTCCGCACACCTGGTCGAAGTCTTCCGCCATGCCTCCGGGCAGAGCTTTCCCAGTGGGCATGTCATGTCCAAGGCGGCAAATCCTGAGACGGCAGTTCCTGGAAGAAATTCTCCCTCGCTTGCTCAGGTTGGCGTGGTATTGAACGCCCACCTATGTAGATCAAAGAACTCGTTAAAAAACTCAGTAACAAAGCGACGATCAAGCATAGAATGAACACTATCCGGTTCATTACTTTGGACGCATATAATATAATTACTATATATAAAAATAAAGCAATAACAATGATTTGCCAGTAATATTTTTGTAGACTATCTATCATTGATGAATTTTCTTTATGCATAAATTTTCTTAATATCCTAAATGTCAGTCGATAAGTAAATAATATCAATGCCGCCATAACTACGCCAAAAATGATAGGGATAATAGCCATCTTACATACCTTTCTTGTTCGAACTTTTCTGCTACCTATCGCAGGTCTCAGAATATTGTGATAAATTTCATTTGATAGAGTGAGTTCGTACATGAAAACTGAGAACTCACTCTACTCAAGAAGCTTATCGCCTCTGCTTTACAGCAGCACCTAAATATTCCATTGTGACAAGCCACAACCGCTAGCTATTGAATTGTATGCGTATACAAAAACTCCAATGACACCAGCTATGTACCATATCAGTGCTGCCCAGGCTAACAGTAATCCAATACCAATCTCAGCAGTAGCTGCTGAAAGACCAAATAGGAACATGCCTACAACATCTACAAGCAACAAACCTCCCACAAGGGAAGCAATCGCTGTGATTATCCCGCCGAGGCAGTTGAAGAAACCAGATGTTCCAGCAGGATCAACAACATTGATTGGATCATCGTTGGTATACACATACAGGTCTAGTGAGGTTGGCTCAACAATCTTTCCTCCCTTTGGGTCAGGTTGTGTCCAGCGCCCCACCGTTGGATTGTAGTAGCGCGTGCCGAACTTGTACAGGCCCGTGGTGGCATCCAGGTAGCCTCCAGCAAACTGCCAGGGGTTGACCACGCTCTCCGTCTTGCCCAGGCTGTTGCCCAGCGGGTCATAGCTGTAGCTGTTCTGCACCTTGCCCGTACTATCCGTCACCAGTATCACCGAACCGATGTTGTTGGTCAGGTAGTAGTACGTGCCGGTCGGCGTGCGCTCACTGATCAGCTTGCCCGAACTGTCACGGGTGTAGTACACGCTGCTCCCGCTCGTCGTGGCGCTGCCCAACCCTAACGAACCATACGTATAGCTCGTGTTGTTCGCCTGTACACGGTCGGTCTGATCGGGGCCAGTATAGCTGTAGGTGTCTGTGTAAATAGCATTACTGCTCAATTTCTATTTATCCTTCTGATATAGGAGGACAACCAAAGACATGTCACACCAAGAATAGCCATTAAAATCCAAAAAGCTTCTTGAACTCTATTGGGTATATTGCTGAAGAAAAGAATATATGGAACATAAATACACAGCGCACTAAAAACTCCTAATATTCCTCCAATAAGGAGAAGCAGATATAAAAAACGTTGTTCCATCATCAATACCTCTCTTATATAGCCCTCAATTCCTAGAGGCGTTCCTTTATAACTAAATAACTAGTATACTGATCTATGCTTAACCATACTGGATAACCAGATAAAGTCATCCAGTATGGTTAGCCAGGGCTAGAACTGATATGGTTCTCCGCCCTGACACTCTGCCATTGCATTTGCAAATGCGATGGCAGCTAGTATGACGCCGAGGACAGTTATCGTAACCATAACTAAACTAACAGCAGATAGGATACTGAAGAAGGCATCTAGTCCAGCCTCTATGAATAATGCTTCTCCAGGGAGGGCATTAGCCGAAGCTAACAACAAGATGACAGTAGCAAGAAATGGAACTCCTGCAACTACAGCACCTAGTACAGATAGGGAAATATCTGTTACACAGTCCTTGCCACTTGAATCCGTCAAATTGATTGGATCATTATCAGCGTAGGCATAGCGTGCCAACGAGTTGATATCGGTGATATTGCCCCCTTTCGGGTCAGGTTGTGTCCAGCGCCCCACCGTTGGATTGTAGTAGCGCGTGCCGAACTTGTACAGGCCCGTGGTGGCATCCAGGTAGCCGCCGGCAAACTGCCAGGGGTTGGCCACGTTCTCCGTCTTGCCCAGGCTGTTGCCCAGCGGGTCATAACTGTAGCTGTTCTGCACCTTGCCCGTGCTGTCCGTCACCAATATCACCGAACCGATGTTGTTGGTCAGGTCTATGATAATCGTTAATCATTGGCTGCCCTCTCTTGTCGCCTTAATATAAAACCGTATGAACAAAAAACCAGGCCAAGAAGGAGAAAAAATATGGCACTAAACAGCTCTAAAGGAATGTTCAATATCCTCTCTGAAGTGAAAAACAAAATGAAATAACCAATGCACACACTAATCCAAGCTGCACCAAAAGAGAGGTTTTTATCTTTATACCAATGATGCTCTTCCCCTTTCAGCTTCTTGAATCCTAAGTAAAAGTTATACCCTCCTAACATAAGAAAAAACACAATACATGCTATTTTAAATATATATATAAATAAACCAGAATTATGGGTACTCTGGCTGATAGATACACCTATTGCAATAAGCAAAATAAAAATTATAGATGCAAAAAACTTTAGCGTATCAGCGCATGATAGTCTTCTTGTCCCTCGCATATGTGTCTCCTCATCTTTGCTGGTCTCTCAGCACTCATAGTTTCGTATTCTCGCCTATTTGATTAAATAGGCGAGAACATTACCTGCAACTCTTACTGCCTTTAGTTTGACAAGGTAAAAGTTATTTGGAGTAACTCATCATCCAACTCAAGTCAACTTGCATCATCTAAAAACGATGCAACTGAAAACGACTTCAGAAACCATTGACTTTAACAACTGGCAAGCCACATGCAGGTGCAATCTCCAGATTCCAAACGGTTAAGACAACGGCTACAGCAGCGGTACCGCCATATACTATCAGCAAGAAAAAAGCGGCTATCAGCGTAACCGGATCGGCTATCAGAAGAAGCAGTGCTTGAGCTATGAGGCCAATTACCCATGCGAAAGCGAGGAGTTGTCCAATAACATTAAGTATTGCTATCAAACATTCACCCTGGCCTCGTCCACTGGGATCAGTCACATTCACCGGGTCGTCATCGGCATAAGCATAGCGTGCTAACGAGTTGATATCGGTGATATTGCCCCCTTTCGGGTCAGGTTGTGTCCATCTCCCCACCGTGGGGTTGTAGTAGCGCGTGCCGAACTTGTACAGGCCCGTGGTGGCATCCAGGTAGCCTCCAGCAAACTGCCAGGGGTTGGCCACGTTCTCCGTCTTGCCCAGGCTGTTGCCCAGCGGGTCATAGCTGTAGCTGTTCTGCACCTTGCCCGTGCTGTCCGTCACCAGTATCACCGAACCGATGTTGTTGGTCAGGTAGTAGTACGTGCCGGTCGGCGTGCGTTCGCTAATCAGTTTGCCCGAACTGTCACGGGTGTAGTACACGCTGCTCCCGCTCGTCGTGGCGCTGCCCAACCCTAACGAACCATACGTATAGCTCGTGTTGTTCGCCTGTACACGGTCGGTCTGATCGGGGCCAGTATAGCTGTAGGTGTCTGTGCCGATGCCCGTGGTCTGGTTGGCTGCGTTGTAGATATAGTTCAGCGTGCCATCCGAGGTCAGATTGCCATCGGCGTCGTAGGTGTAATTGATGGTGCTGCTGCCTACGTTGGAGACCAGTTCGTTGGCTGCGTTATAGGTCAATGTGTTAGTGGTCACACCATTGAGCTTGATCGCCAGGATATTGCCCGCGCCATCCAATGGATACTCATATTTGGCCGTCTGCACACCGGAACTATTATCGGTCACCGCCTCCGTCAAACGGTTGAGGGCATCATACGAATAGGTCGTCTTGTTGTTGTTCAGGTCGGTCACGGTCGAAACCAGGTCGCCGTGATAGGTATAGGTGAAACTCATCAGCGAGGTACCGGACGAGTTCTTCGCTACAATCGAGGTGACATGCCGATCATCGTCATAGGTATAACTGGTCGTGATGCCGTTAGGATAAGCAATGCTAGTCATCTTATCCACGTCAGCATCGTAGTTATAGGTTGTTTTGGCCCCGCTGGGGTCGGTGATCGTGGTCGGCAGGTTCACGGCATTGTAGCCATAGGTGACGGTGCCTCCGGCATCGGTATAGGTCAGCAGATTGCCCACCTTGTCATAAGTATAACTGATGGTTGTCCCGTTTGGCAAGCTTTTACCTGTCATACGGTTCAATGCATCATAGGTAAAAGTCGTCGTGCCGGTGCTATCTACCTCCGTTATCAGGTTGTTGTCGGCATCGTAAGTATAGCTGACCGAGGAACCATCGGCATAGGTGATCTTCGTCAGCTTGTTGAGGTTGTTGTAGGTATAGGTCGTTGTCTGCCCTTTGCCGTCGGTACTACTTATTACACGACTCAGGCCATCGTAGGTGAAGGACTCCGAACCGAGCGGCGACGGGGGCGTAACCCCAATCAGGTTGCCCTTGCTATCGTAGGTGTTACGATAGCAAGGGCAAGACCTGTAACCCACATCTCACTATCACCTCTGTGGTATACTGTGTTGACACCGTATGCTAGCACAAGCAGGCTCCGTTTGAGAAAGGAACGCTGTCAAATAGATTATGAGTGATCAGCAAGGATTACCACCGAATTACTTTTACCACCGGTTGCCAAACGGCATGGAGATGGTCGGGCAATATATGCCCAGCCTCAGTTCGATTACATTTGGCTTCCAGCTTGACGCGGCTGTGATTCATGAGCCGGAAGAGAAACTGGGGCTGGCACACCTCTTTGAATATATGCTCCTCCAGGGCACAAAGAACAGGGACGCACGCGCTTTGAACGAAGCCTTTGAGTCGCTGGGCGCACGCAAAGGAGTCAGCACCGGCATGGAGACCACACAAATCTGGTCGCAGATCGTCCATACCAAACTGGATGCGACGCTTGACCTGTTTCACGAGGTACTGCTCACGCCAACTTTCCCACGCGACGAACTGGAGCAGGTACGCAGCATCGTCTTGCAAGAGATTCGCCGCCGCCAGGATGAGCCGATGAGCCGCATCTTCGATCTGGTGCGAGCCAACTACTACAAAGGCACCCCACTGGCCCGCCAGCCATTGGGGACGAGCGAGAGCATACAGGCGCTTCAGCGTCAGGATTTGCAGAACTTCTGGCGTGAACGCTACAAACCAGATAACGTGTTGTTCGCCATCGCGGGCAAATTCGATTGGGATCATGTTGTGACCAGGATGGAGCAACTGTTTAGCGATTGGGAGGGCCACGTTCCACCCACTACACTGCCCGCGCCTCAACCGACCAATATCGTGGCACTGGAACATGAGGAGGGCAAGCAGGAGCATCTCAGCCTGATGTGCCCTTTCCCCAAATATACCGATCCCGATTACTACGCAGCGATGGTATTGAGCGAGGTACTCGGCGGCAACATGGCCTCACGTCTCTTCGTCGAGGTGCGTGAGAAGCGCGGTCTGGTCTACAGCGTCTCGGCCAGCCTGACCAGCAATCGCAATGCCGGAGCCATGCGCATCTACGCCGGTACAACGCCGGAGCAAGGGCGAGAGTGCCTACAGGTCATCGTCAATGAACTGCGCAAACTAGAACAAGAAGGCATCACCGAAGATGAACTGGAACGCGCCAAAGTGCAGCTCAAGAGCGAACAGATCATGCGCAACGAGGGTTCCGGCTCACGCATGGGAGCCATCACGCGCTCGTGGTGGTACGAACGCCGTCTCAGAACTGTGCAGGAGATCAAAGAGCGCATTGACGCAGTGACGCGAGAACAGGTGCTGGCCGTTTTGCAACGCTACTCGCCGCTCAATCCGCTCACCGTGGCCGCCATCGGCCCCCTGAATCATGACGAACTGGTCGGCGATACCCTTCCTTTCTAATATAGAACACCGTAGAGGCGTGAGGTAAGAGTAGTATGCCGGATGTCCACATCCGTCTTCGCAATGACTTTTTATGGTTGATTCTGAACAGGCCGCCGTTGAATAAATTGACGGTCTCAATGGTGGATGAGTGTGCCGCCGCGCTGGAGCAGGCACACCAGCATCCACCGCGCCTGCTGGTCATTACCGGTACCGGTGAGCAGGCGTTTTGCGGTGGTATTGAAATGTCGGAGTCACAAAAAGTCCAGAAGATGCTGGATGAGCCAGGGATGCTCAACACGCAACTGGCCCAGGCGGCGAAACGCTGCGAAAAAGCATTGGCTGAACTGCGCTCGTTACAGGTGCCTACGGTAGCGCTGGTCAAGGGGCAGGCTTTCGATGCAGGCTGCGAGCTGGCCGCCCTCTGCGATACCATTATTGCCCATGAACAGGCCACCTTCCGTTTGCCCACGCCCGCCAGAAGCCTTTTCCCCAGTGCGCGTTCCACCTGTTTACCTGTCGCCATCGGTAAAACGACGATGGATAAACTGAGCAAGAATGAGCAGGTACTCAGCGCGTGGGAAGCGTTTCATCTCGGTCTGGTGCATCAAGTATTACCTGCGCGGCGTTTTCTGCTCGACGCCGAGGAACTCCTGCTGATGCTCTCCCTGTCTTCATTTCCGGCAGCAGACTAGAGTGGGATGGAAGCGGGAACTTTTTGTGGTGATATAGCGTCTTGACAGTGAAAGATACAGCAGTCTGTATCCCATACCGTAAAGAGCGTGCAACCGCTGTTACATGATCGGGCATACAGTTTAGAAGTTCATCTTGTATTGAGATGCAATGAAGGAGTTACGCTATGTCATCCAGATCGTTGAAGAATTACGTAAAGTCACCTTTCACGCTCCTTGTATCTGCCTTCATGCTCGTCTTCCTGCTGGCGGCATGTGGAGCCGGTAGCACAAATACGGGCGCGGGCGGCCCTCCGGCCAGCCCAACCGGTGGTCAGAGTAACGGTACCGCCTACGGCTGTCCTACTAACATTGTGAACAACAATCCAAAAACCGCTGATGTGATTATTGAGCCATCGCAGACTCATAGCATTGTCAATGCCCAGGTTGGCAATATCATCGAGGTGCGTCTACCCTTTGGCAGCAAATGGTCTGGTCCCACCACATCGCAAGGCAACCTGCAACTGCTTAACCCCGCCGGTTTCGCCGACCAATCAGTTAAAGCCTGCATCTGGCAGTTTAGCGCGCAGAGCGCCGGTACCGTCAAACTAACTTTCCAGAAGGCAGCGTTGTGCAAGCCGGGCCAGATGTGTGCGCAATACATTATGAACCTTCCCTTCACCATTGATGTACATTAATTAATTTATCAGGGAGCCGGTTTACCGCATGATGGACGCAGTAAACCGGCTCCTTACGAATCAATGTACAATCTGGTAGGTGATGCTCTGCCAGCTTTGCCCACTATCGCTTGTACTCCACAGCAGTGGCGTCGAGCTAGTATTTGTGCCAATGGCCCAGCCATGCAGATCATCGATAAAGCTCAATGTACCAACGGGCTGTGGAAGCGTAGAAAGCTGCTGCCAGCTCTTCCCACCATTGCTAGTTGCATACACAACGGTCGCATTAGAAGCTGTCGTGGTAGTTGCCCAGGCATGCTGCGGATCAACCACGTAAACGTTCTGGCTGTTGATGCCGGTATATTGAGTCGGTGTCCAGCTTTGGCCGCCGTTGTTCGTTACGTAGAGGTCGATGCCCCCATGTTGGACAAAGAGCAGCACAGGCATGATGCCGGTCGAGCCGAAGAAGACCGGCGGTGTGGTGATAAACTCGCCAACACTGCTCATGCCACTGGGAACGGGTAGCGGCTGGTTATGCCAGGTTTTGCCGCCATCGGTTGTCTTATAGAGCCAGCTATAATCCGCCGGAATATCAGCCGTAGCCCAACCGGTCGTCGTATTCATGAACGAGATGCCGGTCTTATTGCCCGCCGCAGGCAAGCCACTGGCCGCATTCGCCGTCGTCGCAACCATTGTCCAGCTCTGGCCGCCATCCGTCGTCTGATAGATCTCCTCATCGGTATGGAACATGCCCTGTGGCGTCAAAGTGGCAATCCAACCATCTTGCGTATTGATGAAGTGAGGACGATCTAAGCCGCGCTGCTGGGTAGTAAACGTGGCGCTCTGCCAGTGTACGCCGCCATCGCTGGTGCGCAAAATGGTGACAGTTGAACCCTGCAAGGTTGCTACCCAGGCATAGTTGCCGTCCATAAAATCGCCGCTGCTTTGCGCGTTCAACGGTGCATTGGCGGGCGTCACATCCAGCCAGGTATGTCCCCCATCGGCCGTCTTAAGGATCGCATTCTTCGTCAAGGCCCAGCCTGCCGTCTGGTTCAGCATACGAATAGAGGTTAAAGGAACCGTCGGCTCTGGTGTGGTCGTCGCGGTTGCGGTCGGTGTCGCTGATGCCGTCGTTGCCGTCGCGGCAGGTGTTGGGCTGCCTGAATTATTGATAGTCACTGTACCACTGCCGCTACCTGTACATGCCGCCAGGATTAGAACGAGCAGCAATAGTGCCACTGCCGAATAATGGTACGCATGTGGACGTTTCTTAGTCAATTTCATAAAGTCTGCCTCACTTCTCGCCTGCGAGCACTTTTTTTTCATTTAGTGAAAAGTAAATACTTTCCACCATACGAAACGTCGCACATGACATAAAGATTTTGTCTCAACTGTGAACTAGCTCACAAATGGTTCACAGTTTTTAATACGCTATCGCCAGGCGTCCCTCCAGAAAACGCGCCAGTAGCGCGAGTGGATAGCAGATAATGAAGAAGAGCGAAGCCCCGAAGATATAGACGAAGAGCATGGCGTTGGGGTCGGAGGAGAGCGGGCTGGCAAGTGAGGTGGTCAACTGCTGAATCTCGATCACGCCGCCGAGCAGGGAGAGCAGCGAGGTATCCTGCACCAGCGTGATGAAGTAGTTGGCAAACGGCGGAATGGTCATGCGAATCGCCTGCGGCAGCACAATGCGGAACAACACCTGGCGCGAATTCAGGCCCAGACTCAGCGCCGCCTCACTCTGACCGCGATCTACTGACTCAATGCCGGTGCGGAAGACCTCGGTGAGATAGGCCCCATAGTTGAAGCTGAGGCCCAGAATGCCGTAGAAGGCGGCATCAAAGAACAATTGACTGGCGGGACCCGGCATAAAGCTGTTTTCCTGAATGACCGTCATGAACTGGTAGGCGGCGGTATAGGGATCAAAGCCCAGATTGCTCAGCAGGCCGCTCACGCCAAAACCCCACAGCAGCAACTGCACCAGAATGGGCGTGCCACGCACGATCTCAACGTAGAGCAGAGCCAGCCAGCGAATGGGCGCAATCGGCGAGAGACGGCCCATCGCGCCAATAAAGCCGAAGAGGGTTGCCAGGATCATGCTTGACACGGAGAGCCAGATCGTTGTACCCGCGCCCTGCAATAGCAACGGTAGATCGAGTAAGAATCGATGACGATACACATAGAAATAATATGCGAATGCGAAAAGCGCTAGCACAAAAAAGGCATAAAAGGCTTTATCCAGGATCATTAACAAGATATTCTTTGTGGGTCGCGCCTCAGTGTGAGCGCGCGGAGCCAGACCAATAGTGGCGTGATCAATCCGTTGCATAGCAATCCTCATGCATACTACAAAGCCGAGCGCAGACGACGCTCGAAGCTGCGGGCGAAGTACGAGGTAGGCAGGCTCAGAACGAGATAGAGCGCGATGGCCAGCGCAAAATAGGGAAAGGGATTACTGCCGTTGCGCACACGCCAGTAGTCCAGCGTTGCCGTCAACTCACTCAATCCGATGGCGCTGACAATAGCCGAGTCTTTTAGCATATAGATGAAATCATTGACAAAAGGCGGGATCATGAGCGGAACGGCCTGCGGCAGCACAATGCGAAAGAAACTCTGCCGGGAGGTCAGACCTAGCGAAAGCGCGGCCTCGCGCTGGCCTTTATCGACGGAGAGAAAACCGGCGCGAAAGACCTCGGCCTCGTAAGCCGCATAGTTAATAGTCAGGGTGGCAATCCCCGCCGTCCAGGAAGTATCATATTGCGCCAGGTTGACCGTTGCCAGCAGTGCGCTGACACCATAATAGAGAATAAATAGTTGTGCCAGCATGGGTGTACTGCGAATAATCTCGATATAGATGCGCGCCGGACCACGTAGCCAGGTGATGGGGGCATTGCTCATCAAGGCTAGAATCAGTCCAACGAGCAATGCCAGCGCAAAAGAAGTGAAGCAAAGAATAATGGTATTTTTTGCACCATTGAGAAAATCCGGCAGCACATGCAAAATAATGCCCATGAAACCTGACCTTTCTCCTCTGTGAGAACGTGATAATGAACTCCATTCACAAACCCGTAGGGGCGTGATTCATCACGCCCTTGCTTGCCCGTCGAACCTCTCTCAGGGCATGATTCATCACGCCCTTTACACCCCTCGCGTGGCTCTCAGGCGTCTTCATGATTTTTTCACCCGCCACCGGCAATGACCTCATCCCGTAGGGGCGTGATTCATCACGCCCTTGCTCGCCCGTCGAACCTCTCTCAGGGCGTCATTCATCACGCCCTTTACACTCCTCGTGTGGCTCTCAGGGCGTCTTCATGATTTTTTCACCCGCAATCGGCAATGACCTCATCCCGTAGGGGCGTGATTCATCACGCCCTTGCTCGCCCGTCGAACCTCTCTCAGGGCGTCATTCATCACGCCCTTTACACCCCTCGCGTGGCTCTCAGGGCGTCTTCATGATTTTTTCACCCGCAATCGGCAATGACCTCATCCCGGAGGGGCGTGATTCATCACGCCCTTGCTCGCCCGTCGAACCTCTCTCAGGGCGTCATTCATCACGCCCTTTACACCCCTCGTGTGGCTCTCAGGGCGTCTTCATGATTTTTCACCATCGACATCTGCGCTCTCGTCGGGCGTCATTCATCACGCCCTTTACACCCCTCGCGTGGCTCTCAGGGCGTCTTCATGATTTTTTCACCATCGACATCTGCGCTCTCGTCGGGCGTCATTCATCACGCCCTTTACACCCCTCGTGTGGCTCTCAGGGCGTCTTCATGATTTTTTCACCATCGACATCTGCGCTCTCGTCGGGCGTCATTCATCACGCCCTTTACACCCCTCGTGTGGCTCTCAGGGCGTCATGAATGACGCCCCTACGGGACAGGGCGATGTTGATGGTTACAATTCATCACATCCATACGGATATATGATACTGTTACATAATGCCGATTTCGGCCTGCTGCGAGTTCCACATCTGCCACTTCATGTAGATCTTCTTGAGCGTGCCGTTCTTCTTCAGAATATCGAAGCACTGGTTGATCTCCGGCAGCAGCAACTGGGCGTTGGGATTGCTCTTATTAAAGCCCACATAGTAGTTGTCGGGATAAATAGGCTGGCCGAGCAACTTTAACTGTGGAATTGGTGTGGCACCAGGGCCGGACCCCAGCACGTAGTATGCGGCAATCGGGAAGTCCAGGAAGAAAGCATCCACCTTGCCTTGCACCAGATCGCTGAAGGCGATATTGCCAGCATAGGCTTTAATCTTGATTTTGGGGTCGGACTGCATAATCGTTTGCGCCAGATAGCCCGCGCCGGTGCCAACGGTATAGCCTTCCAGCACTTTGATACTGGTCGGGTTGGTGATATTGGCAAAACGCGGGTCATCCTTGCGCACGATAATCTGCTGACCGTAGCGATAGTACGGCTCCGAGAATAACTCGGTCTTTTCGCGGTCGGGCGTCTTCTCCCAACCATTCATGACCATATCAATCTGGTTGGCCGCCAGCGCCTGTTCCAGGTTGGAATAGCAGACCTCGATCTGCTTCTGCTGAATATTCATGAGTTTGGCTATCGCTACGGCAATCTCCACCTCGAAGCCGATCAACTGGCCCGGATTGTTGGGGTTCTGAAAGACGTATGGCGCACCACTCACATAGTCCGCGCCCCACTGAAGCAGTCCTGGAATTTTCAAGCCCTTGCTGGGCACGGTCACAGCGCCTGCGGTTGGCGTAGAGCCGGTCGTGGTCGAGACGTTGCCGCCACAGGCCGCCAGCAATAGTTCCAGCGCGCCGCCCGCCGCCATTACACCACCTGCCTGCCCAGCATAACGCAACAGAGTTCGCCTGTTCATTTCATAGCTCATAAGTACTGTTCTCCTGACGTTGTTGTTGAAACGCTACGGCAAAACCGACAGGATGCGCTCCAAAAAGGCTTGCGTGCGCTTCTCTTTGGGACGACGAAATAGCTCTTCGGGATCACCTTGCTCTACAATAGAGCCATCAGACATGAAGATGACGCGGTCCGACACGTCGCGTGCGAACTGCATCTCGTGCGTCACCACTACCATCGTACTCCCCTCATAAGCCAGGTCTTTCATTACCTTCAACACCTCTCCCACCAGTTCCGGGTCGAGAGCCGACGTTGGCTCGTCAAATAGTAAGGCTCGCGGCTGCATGGCGAGCGCGCGCGCAATCGCTACCCGCTGCTTTTGACCGCCGGAAAGGCGGCTGGGGTAGACATCGCGCTTATCATAGAGGCCCACCTTTCTCAACAACTCTTCGCCCAACGCTATCGCCTGCTCCTTTGGCATCTTACGCACCAGCAGAGGTGCTTCGATGATGTTCTGTAAAGCCGTCATGTGGGGGAACAGGTTAAAGTGCTGGAAGACCATGCCCAGGTCGCGGCGAATAGGGATGAGTTGCTTGTTCGAGGCATACGGATTGAGTCGCTGGCCATGAATATAAATCTCGCCGCTCGTGGCCTTTTCCAGACCGTTGAGACAGCGAATCAGCGTGCTTTTGCCGGAGCCGCTCGGCCCGATCAGCGCGACTACCTCACGCTTGTGTACCTCAAAATCGATATCCTTGAGGACGTGCTTATCGCCAAAATACTTATTCAGCTTGACGGTGCGAATAATTATTTCGTCCTCAACGGTGTTGGAAAATGGCGCGAGCTGGCTTTCGGTGGTGGGAGTTGTCGCCTGATTTCTGCTCTCCTCGGAGTTCATAGGGTCACTCCTTCATAATTCGGCCTTCGTAAAAAATAAATCGTTTTCCTACGACATTCGCAGGTTTCAGCATTAACATGCTGCGACATAGCACACGGCAAAGGGAACAACCACGAGCGAAACGTAACTCGTATTGAAAGTAAGTATATGCATCTGTTAATAGACTGTCAAGCAAAAAACAACGTTAGTTTCAGGGCGAATGGAACAGGGCGAGCGCCAGGGTCGCCCTGTTCCACCTGCCTGGACGAATCGTGCTATACTTTAGCGAGAAAGTTACATGACAAAGGTGAGACATGCCATTTTTCACTGCACCCCATACCATAATGTACTACGATATTCTGCCGGTAAATATCACCCCGGTTGCTTCCTCACCCGCGATCCTGCTGGTGCATGGCTTCGCCAGTACGGCAGAGAACGACTTCGCGCCCCATATGCCGCTGCTGCGTCAGCGCTACACGCTCATCGCACCACATCTGCACGGCTATGGGCGTTCATCGCCGCGCGACTCCTATCCAAGCAGCTATTACCGCGATGACGTGGCCGATCTCATCGCCTTACTCGATGCTCTCCAACTGCCAGCTGTCTATGTGCTTGGCTTCAGCGATGGCGCAATTGTCAGCCTCTTACTGGCCGCGCTACACCCACAGCGCGTGAAAGCGCTGGCCGTGCTGGGCGCGCAGGCCACCGTCAGCGCGCAAGATGTGGCCGCTATCCGCCACTGGTTGCTGGAAACCCCCATGTCGCCGCAATGGCAGGCAGAACTGGCCCGTTTGCATGGTGAGCCTTACTGGCGTCGCCTACCCGCCATGTACGTGCAAGGACAGGAAGCGCTGGTTGCCAGTGGCGGCGTACTGATTACCGATGAGGAACTGGCCCGCATCACCTGCCCGACACTCATCATGCACGGTACACGCGACCGCATTGTACCGGTGACTTATGCTTATGCCCTTCATGAACGCATCGCAGGCTCATACCTGCACCTCTTCGAGACGGGTCATCCGGCACATCTTCGCTTCGCGCAAACATTTACCGAGATAGTATTACAATTTTTTCATAACCCAACAGTACCAATTGTAAATACCGACCAGCCCTGAGCGTGTTACCAGAAAACAGATTCTTGTAGTCAGGAGTTGCAGGCATGACCACTGATAGGATTGCTATCGTCATACCCGCGTTAAATGAAGAGGCCGCTTTGCGGTCGCTACTTGCCGAAATTCCCCCACAGCATGCCGAATGGGTGATCGTGGTCGATAACGGCAGCACCGACAACACAGCAGATGTGGCACGCACTGCCGGTGCCATTGTCGCCAGCGAGCCAACTCGTGGCTATGGGCGCGCGTGCTTGAAAGGACTACGCACGGCGCAGGAACTCGGCGCAACCATCGTGGCCTATATGGACGGCGATGGTAGCGACGATCCCGCCGACCTGGAGATGATGCTAATGCCGGTGCTGGAAGGGCAAGCCGACTTCGTGATTGGTTCGCGCGTTGGCCCACGTGCCGAACGCGGGGCTATTCCGCCGCAAGCGCGCCTGGGCAACTGGCTGGTCAGTCGCATGATTCACCTGCTCTATGGCGTTCCCATCCACGATATCGGCTCATTTCGCGTCATTCGCTGCGCCATGCTAGATGCCCTGAATATGCGTGAGATGACCTTCGGCTGGCCCGTCGAGATGCTGGTCAAGGCCGCACGCGCGCACTACCGTATCCTCGAATACCCCATTCACTATCGTCATCGCAGTCACGGTCGCTCGAAGGTAGCCGGAACCTTCGTCGGCAGCGTCAAAGCAGCGTATTACATGGTGAGTACAACCCTGCGTTACGCAGGAGCAAGGAGAGTCCATATCTAAGATGTCCAACATATGCGAGAGACATGAGGCACACAAAGTACACCACACACACGATACCGCGCTCGTGATTATGGCCCGCTATCCCGCACCGGGACAGACCAAAACACGCCTGGGACGCATTATCGGTAATAGAGAGGCTGCCAACCTCTATCAAGCGTTTCTCATCGACCTGGCGCAACGCTTCGCGCCCTTACCGGACTATACACTCTGCTGGGCCTACACGCCCGCCGCTGTAGATTATCAGGCATACATGCAGCAGCTTGTACCGTCGTTCGCGTCATCCATGCGCTATTTTCCACAAACAGGCGAAGATTTCAACACACGCTTGCTCAATGCCTTTCGGTGGACACACGCGCACGGCTATCAGCGCACCATTCTGATCGGCTCCGACTCCCCTCATATCACCATCGACACGATTGTACAGGCTAACAAAGTTCTAGACAGTGCCGACGTAGTGCTTGGCCCCGCCGAGGATGGCGGCTACTATCTCATCGCCATGCATCAACCATACGATGTCTTTAGCGGCATCCCGATGAGTACCTCAATCGTTTTAGAAATGACACTTGAATCCGCGCGGCGACAACACCTGACTGTGCGCCAGCTAGACATCCTGTTCGATATCGACGAAGTAACCGACCTGCAACGCCTGGCGCTCCTGCTGATCGATAATAGCGCGCTGGCCCCGGCCACTGCTGCGCATTTAGCAACCATAAGGATTTTCTGATGACAACAACTTCAATCTCTTCTGTGGCATCTACATCAACCGCTCGCTTGCCGTTGCCACGTTCTATTTATATCGAGCCAACCAGCCGTTGTAACGAGTTTTGTCAGCAGTGCCCACGCACACTGCTCTCACGTGAAGAGGATCGGGACCTGACCTTCGACGAATTTCGCTACATCGTCGATCAGTTTCCTGTCCTTGAGCGCGTGGTGCTGCACGGCCTGGGCGAACCGCTGCTCAACAAAGACGTGCCGCGCATGGTACGTTACCTCAAGGAACGCGGCACCTACGTCCTCTTCAACTCCAACGGCATCGCGCTGAGCGAGAAAACCGGGCAGGCGCTGATCGATGCCGGTCTGGACGAGTATCGTCTCTCAATGGACGGTGCCTCACGCGAGATATATGCCCGTGTACGTGGCGTCGATGCCTTCGACAAAATCTGGCGCAATGTGCGGGCCTTTATCGATTTGCAAAAAGCGCAACATGCCGACAAACCCACCATCTCGCTCTGGTTCACCGCCATGCGCGAGAATCTGCCCGAACTGCCCGCCGTCATCAACCTGGCTGCCGAAGCTGGCATCAAAGAGGTTCACATGCAACGTCTGGTCTACTTCGAGCAGGGCCTGGCTCAATCCAGGCAATCACTCTTCCGCCGTGCATCTGCTGAGGAGCTGGCCCTGGTGCGCCGTTGCGAGCAGATGTGTCAGGAGCATGGCATCACGTTCAGCGCCGCTGGTTCGGCCACACCGCTGGAGAGCCTGATACGCGACTTTGGCGAACGCCCCTGGTCCGGTTGCCGCCGCCCCTATATGTTGACCTATATCACATCCAGCGGCAACGTCCTCTCCTGCTGCTTCGCCCCCTTTGGCCACCGCAGCGCCAGAGAGTACCACGAGGAGCGCGTGCTGGGCAACATTTTTAAAGAAACTATTGAGGAGATATGGAACGGCCCACGCTATCAAGCGTTTCGCCGTGCCTTCGAGAGCGACCACCCGGCCCGCCACTGCTCCCAATGCGGCCTGAACTGGAGCTATTAAATAAGCGGGCAGGGCGATGCCTTGCCCGCACACTGTATATATACCCTTAATGCCGCTAAGAGAGAAAAGAATAATGACGAGAGATTCAGAAGATAGATATGCTGATACGAAACTTTTACCAACAGAGATCAGCGTCCTCAAGGAGCTAAAGGCTTTACTTAAAGGGGCTGAAGCTTTAACAGCAGATAGCAGTATCCCTGTTAAATTCATGCGTGAGTTTACAGAAGATACCAGTCCGATAGCTTGCTATATCAATAATAACCGCATCGTTGCCTTAACGTTACGATATTGCGCTCTACCGTCGTTGCCTACATCGCTTGCTCAGCTCACAGGTTTGCAGAAGTTAGATATTACTGGCAATCAACTCATATCGCTGCCAGAATCGATTGGCAATCTCCATGACCTGCGCGAACTCTATGCCGACGCCAACCAGCTAACGAGTCTGCCGTCATCGCTCAGCAACTTACGGCGACTCAGGGCCATCCATGCCGATGCCAACCATCTGACCTCTTTTCCCACTCAGTTATGCCAGCTTCCACGGCTTGAAACCTTGCGCTTGTATAATAATCAGCTAACGGTACTACCTGAAAGTATCGCTCAACTGACAGAACTAAAAGACTTCAGCGCGGGTCACAATCGGCTTACGGTATTGCCTGAATCGTTGTGGCAACTGAGCAATCTGCGCACACTCAACATCGCGGAAAATCAGCTTACCACGCTCTCCGAAGGAATTGGCAAGCTGACACAACTACGCATGCTGGACGTGGCCCATAACGCCCTGACCACACTGCCCGCTGCGCTCGGCGAACTGAGCAATCTCACGTCTTTCCTCTACCTGAGCAACAACCAGTTGAACGGCCTTCCCGACTCACTCTTTGAACGCCTGCCTCACCTGACCTACCTCAACATCACCGATAATCGCCTGACCACACTGCCCGCGAACATTGGCAAGCTCGCCAGCCTCAAAGAGTTGCGCCTGTACAACAATGCCCTGACAACACTGCCTGATTCAATTGGCAACCTGACTCATCTGCAAGAGCTACACCTGATGAATAACCGGCTCACAAGCCTACCTGAATCATCAGGCAATCTCACTCATCTAACACATCTCGACTTGCGCAACAATCGTTTGAGCGTGCTTCCTCCTTCACTCAGCAACCTGAACAGGCTCCGATACCTGGATTTGCGAGCCAACCGCTTCGCCGTGCTTCCGAGCAGCATTGGCAACCTTCCAAATCTTGAAAAACTGGATTTGCGCTGGAATAAGCTCTCCGCTATCCCACGCTGGTTCGAGAAGCTAGAAGAGCGGGGATGCGCCATCTTGATGTAGATGGGTAGCCATTTTAGTTACTTCTTTGGAGATATGGCCTATCACTCCTCATCCAGAGAGAAACAGATTAAAATAGTGTTTCCTGCCTATTTGCCTGAAAGTTTTCCTTGAGCCGCTTCTGCTTACGTCGCCGTTCCTCAACCATCTTGCGGATAGATGGAGCCGAGGGAAGCTTTTCGGGCATCGGGCGCTTTACCGCCTCAATAGTTTTCCTGACTTCGGCACCAACAAAATAGTGTGTCTCAGAAGCAGCATCCAGGTCTGACACCGGCTCCTGCCTCAGCTTGCCTTCAGTCAGCACATTTTTGAAGTCGATTGCTGAAAGCTCTTCACGAGTGATATTGTCCAGGTAATCTTCTTTCTCCGGGATACTTTTGAGTTGCTTCAACTCCTCAACGGTATGGTGAGGCAGGCCCAGATAGCCAGCATCGACGAAGATACCAAACGTCTGACTGTTGACACCAGACTGGTAGGCAACCTCGGCCAGTTGCTTATAGCTTTCGCTCACCTTCATGCGCATCGCCAGCCGCTTCTCCTGCTCTTCTCTCAGTCGATGCATTTCATTGGCCCTGGTCGAGACAGCGAAATACACCTGTGCGGCGGCAATCTCCGGCTTACGTGGATCACCATTCATAGCGATCAGGTAGCAGGCTAGCCGCGAGAGATGATAATCGTTCACTTTCTGTACTGCACCCTTGCCACCAACTATCGGTTTACTGGCGTCAGTAAAGTGATCGTCAGCGCGATTCCCTGTTTCTTCACATGCCGACATGGCTCTTTTGACCGCCGCTTCAAAATTCTGCCACTTGCGCCCATAGCCCAGGAGCGGCATTAGATCATGTGCGCTCCAATACTCGATGCCATAGACATTTTCCCGTTTGATCGAATCAAAATCTGGTTGCTGGCCTTTTTCCATCTGCTGAAATCCCCCATCTCATCGAACCAACCATGGTACCATCCCGTAGGGGCGTGCTTCATCACGCCCTGTGCCCGGTTCGACCATCCCGTAGGGGCGTGCTTCATCACGCCCTATGCCCGGTTCGACCATCCCGTAGGCGCGTGATTTATCACGCCCTATGCCCGGTTCGACCATCCCGTAGGGGCGTGCTTCATCACGCCCTGTGCCCGATTCGACCATCCCGTAGGGGCGTGATTTATCACGCCCTATGCCCGGTTCGACCATCCCGTAGGGGCGTGCTTCATCACGCCCTGTGCCCGGTTCGACCATCCCGTAGGGGCGTGCTTCATCACGCCCTGTGCCCGGTTCGACCATCCCGTAGGGGCGTGCTTCATCACGCCCCTACGAGTCGCGCACGGGCGGGGTGACGCGCGTGACCAGTTTGCCGCTTTCGTCCCTGCGAATGCGGATGTTCTTCTCCCACTCAGGGTTCATTTGCGGATAGTCGGAGCGGAAGTGTGCGCCGCGACTCTCGGTGCGGATGAGCGCGCCCAGGATAATTACTTCCGCGGTTTTGAGCATGTCACGCACCTCCAGGGCGTTCTGGAGTTCGGCGCTGCTGCTGGCTCCCAGGTGTTCGGCTTCCTCCTGTAGCTCTTTGATGACGCGCTGCGCCACCAGCAGCTTTCCTTCGTCGCGGATGATGCCCACATTCTGCCACATGATATCCTTGATCTTGTCCAGCACGACCGCCGGTTTGACGCCGTCACTCCTGTGTTGCAGTTGCTCAAGTTGCTCGACCTCGGCGGCGATGATGGCCTCGCCAATCACGGGCACGTCGATGCCACGTATGGAGTCGCTGGCATGCAGACCGGCGCGACGCCCGAAGACCTGTCCCTCCGCGATAGAGTTACCGCCCAGACGGTTCGCGCCGTGAACGCTGGTCGTGACCTCGCCGACGGCGTAAAGACCGTCCACCGTCGTCTGGCCCCACTCGTTGATGACGTAACCACCCATCATGTGATGCATCGAGGGCGTAATCTCCATCATCTGCTTGCGAATGTCGATGCCCACCTCCATGTGTTCGGCAAAGACATCGGGCACCAGCTTCTCGACCTTGCCCTCTTCCCAGTGCGTTGTGTCCAGGTAGACCGCGCCATGCTCGGTGCCACGCCCCTCCTGAATCTCTTGATAGATGGCGCGCGTCACCTCGTCGCGTCCGGCCAGTTCCAGACGCTGCGGCTGGTAGCGCTGCATGAAACGCTCGCCATATTTGTTTTTGAGGATGCCACCATTGCCGCGCACCTTCTCCGTCACCAGCGTGCCGCGCTTCTCCGGTGGCCAGGCCATGCCGGTGGGATGGAACTGCACCATCTCCATGTCGATCAACTCGGCCCCCACATCCAGCGCCCAGGCATAGCCCTCACCGGTATTGCTGGGTGTGTTGGTATTGATACGATACATGTGACCTCCGCCGCCCGTCGCTACCACTGTCGCCTTCGCCTGCACAACCTTGTATGCACCAGTTTTCATGTCTATAAGAAATGCGCCCACCACGCGCCCATTTTGCTTGAGCAGGCGCGCCACGTAATGATGCTCTAACTTCGTGACGTGTTTGTGCTGTCGCTCCAGCTCGGCCAGCAGGCCCTGCATCATCTCGCGGCCCGTGTAGTCGCCCGCACACAGGTTGAGCGGCGCGCTCTGTTTGCCACTGGCCCACGTGAAGTACGTGCCATCGGGCAAACGGTCGAACCTGACGCCGTAGCGCTCCAGATCGTGGATGCGGTCGGGCATCTCCTGCGCGAAGATGCGCGCCAGCTTGTAGTTATTGATATACCAGCCACCGTTGATCGTATCCTGAAAATGGATCTCCGGCGTGGCGGGCGCTTTGATCGCCACATTGATACCGCCCATAGCCCAGCCCGTGTGGGCATCCTTCAAAAATTCCTTTGCCACAATCAGTACGTTCGTTCCGCGCGTCGCAGCTTCGATGGCCGCGCGCAGGCCCGACCCACCTGATCCAATGATTAAAACGTCCGTATTGATGCGTTGTATATTACTCATGCTGCTCATCCTCACACATACTCTCCCCACGCCTTGATCGGCAAGGTCTCCAGCCGCTTCTTCACAATGGCGCTGGCGAACAGACGCGCCTGCTTGATCTTGGTAAAGAGGGGAATATTATAATCGACGGCGTAGCGGCGCATGGCATAGTCGTCGTCGAGTTCTTTTTTAATATGTCCATCCACAATGTTAATGGCGAGATCAATCTTGCCGTCGCGGAAGTAGCTCAGCACGTTTGGCTCCTGCTGCTCGTGTATCTTGTACAGCGTCGTCGCCTCGATGCCATGCTGGCGCAGGAACGCGGCGGTTTTCTCCGTTGCATACAGCGGGATGCCCAACGTCTTGAGCAGATGCGCGCTCTCTAAAAAGTCGCGTTTCTTCTCGTCGCCGCCCAGACTGATGAAGATGCCGCGCTGTGGTACATGCCCGCCTGTGGCAATAATGGCCTTTAAGTACGCCTCTTCTATGTCCTCGCCGAAGCAGGCCACCTCGCCCGTTGAGGCCATCTCCACGCCCAGCACGGGGTCGGCTCCGGTCAGACGCGCGAAGGAGAACTGCGGCGCTTTGACGGCCACAAAACGCGGTCGCGGCACGTCTATCGTCGGCACATCTACGAAGAGCGCATCGATGAAGAGTTCGATGAAGTTGATGCCCGTTACCTTCGAGATGAAGGGGAAGGTACGTGACGCGCGTAGATTGGTCTCGATTACGT